>Ga0066789_10000209_pt1 | contig 21230 bp, 12 predicted proteins | sample OrgsoiDNA2013049_FD_70960 | JGI IMG/M metagenome (GOLD analysis project Ga0066789, IMG submission 70960) | Permafrost soil microbial communities from the Arctic, to analyse light accelerated degradation of dissolved organic matter (DOM) -... | ecosystem: Environmental > Terrestrial > Soil >...
TCGGCACCGCGAGGGAGCCGAACGCCACCGGTGCGGTGTTTGCGACCAGGGCGACCACAGCGGCCTTGACCGGCTTGAATCCCAGGGCCATCAGCATGACGCTCGTGATGGCCACGGGCGTGCCGAAGCCGGCAAGGGCCTCGAGCAGTGCGCCGAAGCAGAAGGCGACGATGAGGGCCTGGATCCGCTGGTCGTCACTGACCTTGGCGAACGAGCGACGCAGGACGTCGAAGTGGCCGGTCACCACGGTCATGTTGTAGACCCAGATCCCGTTGATCACGATCCACAAGATGGGGAAGAACCCGAAGGCCGCCCCCTGGGTGCCTGCCATGAGGGCCTGACCAACCGGCATCGAGTAGGCGACGATGGCCACCAGCAGGGAGATCGCCAGCGATACCAGCGCTGCCTTCCAGGCTGCCATCCGCAGCACCCCTAGCAGGACAAACAGTGTGAGCAGTGGGAGCACGGCCACGAGCGCTGTGAGAGGTAGCGATCCGGACACTGCATCGAGAACTGGGCGATACATGGGTCACCTCGTCTTTGAGGAATCGAATGGGTGGAACCGGGCACTTCATCGAAAGGCTGGTCAGGAGGTCTTCGATAGCGTATGGTCTGACCAAATCGTTGGGCTGACCTTATGGGAGAAATTCCCAACTGTCCAGACTTTTCGGCAACGACTTTGCAACGACCTTCCGAAGGGAGCACCTGTGTCCGACGCCTTGCTCAGCGCGTTCCGCGCCGCCGTCGCAGATCCGGCACAGGTCAGGACCCGGGCCCTGGATCTGCACGCGGGCGCCCATGACGCCTCCCACTTCCTGCTGATACCGCAGGCCCTGGTGTTTGCCGGCAACGCCGACGAGGTGGGCCGTCTGCTGCGGGCCAGCGCCGCCCAGGGAGTGCCGTTGACCTTTCGCTCGGGCGGTACCAGTCTCAGTGGCCAGGGCCTCACCGATGGTGTCCTGGTCGACGTCCGTCGCAACTTCACCACCATCGAGGTCCTCAGCGGCGGCGCTCGGGTCCGTGTCCAGCCGGGTGTCACCATCCGTGCCGTGAACGCCGCTCTGATGCCTTTCGGTCGTAAGCTCGGCCCCGACCCGGCCAGCGAATCTGCTTGCACGATAGGAGGGGTCGTTGCGAACAACTCGTCAGGGATGGCGTGCGGCACCGTGAACAACACGTACCAGACGCTCGAGTCCCTGACCGTTGTGCTGCCCAGCGGGACGGTAGTGAACACCGGGGCCCCTGACGCCGATGAACGCCTGCGGACCCTGGAGCCCGATCTGTTCAACGGGCTGCTCCGACTGTCCCTCCGGGTCCGCGACAACCCGACCTCGGTGGCGACCATCCAGCATCAGTTCTCGATGAAGAACACCATGGGTTACGGGGTCAACTCCCTGCTGGACTTCGATCGACCGGCCGACATCCTTGCGCACCTCATCGTGGGCAGCGAGGGGACGCTCGGCTTCGTGGCCGAGGCGGTATTCCGGACGATCCCGCGGCTGGCTCATGTCACCACCCCGCTCCTGGTGTTCTCCGACCTCGAGGCCGCAAACGCCGCACTGCCCGAGCTGGTGGACACGGGTGCGGCGACCCTCGAGCTGATGGACGCACTGTCGCTCAAGGTGGGTCAAGCACTTCCGGGCAGCCCCCCCGTGATTCTTGACCTCTCGGTGCGGGACCATGCAGCCCTTCTGGTGGAGTACCACGCCGACAGCGTGGAACGGCTGGCTGAGCTGCAGCGCGTCGGGGTCGACCTGGTGAACCGGCTGCCGCTCAGCGCCCCGTCGGCCTTCAGCTCTGACGCTGCGGCCCGCGCCCAGCTGTGGCACCTGCGCAAGGGTCTGTATGCCGCCGTGGCCGGCGCTCGCAGGCAGGGCACCACCGCGTTGCTGGAGGACGTCGTCGTGCCGGTGCCTGCCCTGGGGCGCACCTGCATCGAGCTCATCAAGCTGTTCGACAAGCACAGCTATCGCAACAGCGTGATCTTCGGCCATGCCAAGGACGGCAACATCCACTTCATGCTGACCGACGGTTTCGGTAGCAAGGATGAGCTCGACAGGTACAGCGCCTTCACCGAGGACATGGTGGATGTGGTTCTGGGCGAAGGCGGCTCGCTGAAAGCCGAGCACGGAACGGGCCGCGTGATGGCCCCCTTTGTGCGCCGGCAGTACGGCGACGAGCTCTATGACGTCATGCGCCAGATCAAGAAGCTCTTTGACCCCGCGGGCATGCTCAACCCCGGCGTCCTGATGGATGACGACCCCAAGGCGCACCTGCGCCACATCAAGTCCACCCCGCCCGTGGATGGCTCGGTGGATCGGTGCGTCTCGTGTGGGTACTGCGAGCCGGTCTGCCCCAGCCGGAACATCACGCTGACCCCCCGGCAGCGGATCGTCACGATGCGGGCCATCGAGCAGGCGAGGCTGGACGGCGACCATACTCTGGCCGCGGACCTCGAGAAGGACTATGAGTACGCCGCAGTCCAAACCTGCGCCGTGGACGGCATGTGCCAGACCGCCTGTCCGGTGAACATCAACACCGCCACCCTGGTCAAGACTCTACGTACCCGCCAGGCCAAGCCCATCGAGAAGGGGCTCTGGGGGGCAGCCGCCAAGAACTGGGGAGCCGTCACGCGCATCGCCGGGCACGCCCTGAACGTCATCCCCAACGTCCCGATCGGCCTCGTGCTCGGGCCGGACAAGCTCGCCCGGACTGTGCTCGGGGCCGACACCGTGCCGCTGTACTCAGCCGAGCTCCCCCGTGGCGGCTCGTCACGCCAGCGGCCGGCGCCGAACGGGCAGCCGCAGGCTGTGTACTTCCCCGCCTGCGTCGGAACGATGTTCGGTCCGGCGCTCGACTCGGCGCCCGGCATCCAGAAGAGCTTTGAGTTGCTCTGTGAGCGCGCCGGCATCACCCTGCTCGTGCCACCAGGAATCGATGGGCTCTGCTGCGGCACGCCGTGGTCGTCCAAGGGGCTGGCCCGTGGCCGGGCAACGATGCACCGCAAGACCCTGGCGGCATTGCGACTTGCCACCCGGGACGGAGAGCTGCCCATCGTCTGCGACGCGTCGTCGTGCACGGAGGGGCTGAGGCAGACAGTTGAGGGCGACACCAGCGACAAGCCGATGACCGTGCTCGACTCGGTTGAGTTCGCGCTCACCCACATCCTGCCCACGTTGCCGGACTATCCCAGGCTCAAGTCCCTGGCCTTGCACCCGACATGCTCGTCCACCCGTATGGGCATCAACGCCGACCTGGAGCAGGTCGCGGCCGGGGTGGCCGAGAGCGTGCAGATCCCGGCGAGCTGGGGCTGCTGCGCCTTTGCCGGTGACCGCGGGATGCTGCACCCCGAGCTCACCGCATCGGCCACCAAAGAACAGGCTGCGGAGGTCGCGGCGATGAACGCCACCGCGCACGCCTCGTGCAACCGCACCTGCGAGCTCGGAATGACCCGGGCGACAGGTGAGCCCTACCGCCACATCCTCGAGCTGCTGGAGGAGGTGACCCGCCCGCGCTCAGCCGGCAGCGGATCGCTGACGCCCGAAGTGGCTCTTGAGCAGCGCTGACCTCGACCCTTGCGACGTTGTCGCTGACCGCGACCACGTCGTCGACTTCAGCCCGGTCGGGGCGCACGATCTCGACCACCGCAGACCAAGACATTCGTCTCCGGCGTAACTATGGTGAATCACCATGACGTACACCTCAGACCCGCGGGTTGATGCCTACATCGACGCCTTGCCTGACTGGCAACGGGCGATCTGCAGCGAGGTCCGCGATCTGGTCCATGCAGCCGACCCAGAGGTCGAGGAGACCATCAAGCGAACGGACCGTCCGTACTTCGTGCTGGATGGCAACATCTGCGCGCTGCTGGCGGCCAAGGACCACGTCAACGTCTTCCTCTACGACGGCGCGATGGTCCCTGACCCCGAGGGAATCATCACCGCCGGCCATGACAACAAGACAGCGCGCACGGTGGGGATCCGGCAGAGTGAGTCGATCAATGCGCGCGCCCTGACCGCGATGTTCAAACAGATCATCGCGAACAATCGCGCAGGCGGCTGGCGCAAGCTCAAGCCTGAAAGCTGAGCCGGTGCCCGAGTTGTTTGTTGGCCACTGACCGGTCCACTAGGCTACGGGCGGTGTAACGGGTTGCTCCTCGGTTCCTTCTCTTGGTTGTTCCGGTGGCCTTCCCCGTATCCAGGGCCTCTGGCGTATGGGAACAACCCATCTGACCTGCGGAAACGCGACTTAATCGTTGTTTCGAGTCTCTCTATTTTGGGACGTTTTGAGACCAGTTCTGGAACGTCCGCCGGACGATCTTGGAACGGCTGTGCAAACCGTCAGCAGGAACCCAGGTCAGTCGTCTCGTCATCGAACGCCACGGTCATAATGGCGTAGTCCACGTGGCTGGGCACCAGGACGTTGCTAGCTGCGGCGCTGGTGTCGAAGGCAACCATGGCGGGATGCCAGTACCGACCGCTGGCTTGCCGGGCTTGCGTGTCATCACATATAGGTACAGCTAAGTCCGCCGCGGCCTCTCATCGGGTTGTCTCCCTTCCTCGGTCGGGCTTCGATGCCACGGCAAGATGGGTGTCACATGAATGCCGACAGGACGAAGGCACCGATCCCTGATTTACTGTCAAGCACGGGACAGAGGTGTCATGGCCAAGGGGGCTACCTGGGTGTTGGCTGGTGCGTCCCGGCCGTCGCCTGACAGGACCGGCTAAGCGCGAGGAACCGACGATCTGCGCGATGGGTGGCTGTGGGAGCTCCCACAGCCGGGATTGAACAACGGGGGGGTTCGGGAGCCTTGCGGATAGGTGCCGTCGATGACCACCCCGTGATTTTGGCGGGCATTGGAGAAGCGCTCCGATGGCACCTTCCCGACTCCACGATGGCTCCGGTCGCGAAGACCGTCGACGCGTTCATCGCCGCTACACCCAGCGTGGATGTGGTCCTGCTCGATATCGAGTTGCACGATGGATCGGACGCCGCAGCTAATGTCATCCGTTTGAAGGACCGCGGCTGGCCCGTCCTGCTCTTCACCCAAGAGCAGCGTCATCACCTGGTGTCTCGCGCGTTTCGGGCCGGCGCGGACGGACTGCTGTCGAAAGGTGAGGATCTGCACGTGATCGCCCTGGCCGTGGTCACGGTCGCGGCAGGCGAGCCCTACCTATCCTCGGACTGGGCGGCCGCCATGGCCAACGACGAGGCCTGGTCAGCTCCGAACCTGGCACCCCGCGAGATGGAGACTGTTCGCCTATATGCCGCAGGTATGAAACTGACATCGGTGGCCAGGCGTCTCGGCGTCACCGAGGACACGACCAGGACCTATCTGCTCAGAGCCCGCGCCAAGTACACCGAGGCCGGCCGACCGGCTCAGACCAAAACGGATCTCTACATTCGTGCGGTCGAAGACGGGATCTTGCCGCTCCCACAGGTTCGCCTACCGCAATGACCGCGGTGGCCGCTCCCGGACTGGACGAACGGCATTGGCTCAACAGGACGATCATGCGGGCCGTGAGCATCGCCGTGCTCGGAGACTTCGCCTTGGTCGCACTCTCACCCTCGTTGCACTCACCGTACTTCTGGCGACCCGGGACTCTGATGGGTCTGGGAGCACTCTGCCTGGTTGGTGTGGCGGTGTTTGGTGTCACGCTCGGCGATGGAACGCACGTGCAGGTGCTGCGACTCATCACCTACACCGGGTTCGCGGTGACACTTGTCATCCTGGCGGCGCCCAAGAGTGGCGCCCCCCCGCCCGGTGCTCCCTGGCCGCTGCACCCCACAGTCATTGCCGCCTGCACCGCACCCCTGTGCTTCCCGCGTTCCATCGCATGGCGTTGGGTCGCCGCACTAGCAAGCGCGTACACCGTCCTCCGCATGGAGTCGGTCGGGTGGCCCGTCGCCACCGTCGAGGCGATGACCCTTGTCGTGGGCAGCCTCGCGGTCGCCAGCATCATCGGCCTGCTCAGGTCACGGTACGACGAAGTTGAGCACAGCCACCAGGAGGCCGCCGAGGCCACGGAACTGGCCCGAGCTGAGGTTCAGAAGGAAGCTGAAAGAGCCTGGTGGGACCTGCTGATCCACGACAAGGTACTCGGCGCGCTGCTGATGGCGTCCCGGTCCACAACCCCAAACGTCCTCGTCGCCGCTCGGGCACTCGCGGCTGACGCAATCGAGGCCGCGAACGACGCAGCGACCACCCGACGCCAACCCTACGGCGGAGAAGACTGGCTGAAATCGCTGGAATCCCTTGCTGACAACCTTGGCCTGCGTGCTGTCGTGGCTGTGAGCGGAACTGCTGCACCGGCCCGAGTGGCAGCCGCCCTGCTCGCTTCCGGGACAGAGGCCATCACCAACGCTGCCAAACACGCCGGGGTGTGCGGCATTCTCATCGAGGGAACCCAGGGCAACAGCAAGGTATGGGTGCGAATCGTCGACGAGGGACGAGGGTTTGAGCAGACAAGGGTTCCTCCTGGACGGATGGGTCTCAGCAGGTCGATTCCGGGGCACATGTCCTCCATCGGAGGAAGCGCGGCCGTCACCTCGGCCCCCGGGAAGGGGACGCAGGTCCTTTTGACGTGGCGAGAACCGAAAGTGGAGTCGAGTCACGAGGCCGTCTGGAATCCATCCCAGGCGATGCCTTTCTCCATTGTTGCCGCCGCGTGGATCGCAATGGAGGCCACCACTGGCGCACTGCACCAGACCAGCATTGCGAACGGATGGCTCGAGTTCCTTGGTCTGAGTATGTTCGCGTTGGGGGCCGTGCTCATCGTTAACCGTCGCGGCCGCGACCTGTCTCTTATCGGCGTCGTCGCCTCCCTTGGCGCGCTTGCCGTCCTCATCGAGGCAGCAGCGCCCTCTCGGTATCCAGACGGCGGGTTGTGGTTCGCCGGCGCGACGGTCCCATTGGTGTTGGCACTGTCGCTCTCCGATCGCATAGGTCACGCATGGTCAATTGGAGGCGGCGGCTTCGCAATCGTTGTAGGCGTGTGCGCATCCCGCGATGCCTGGGACTTCGGGGAGGGGTACGAGGCGGGTGCACAGCTCTTCATGTTCGCACTGCTCGGGACCGTCGTCGCCAGGTCACTGGCGACGGCCACGGACCGAGTCCGGTCGGCTTCGAAGGAGACCGCACGGTCCCGGTCGGCTGCCCACGCCACCGCACTTCGCATCGAGGAGGGCGAACGCCGCATTGCGCTGCTGACGGATGTGGCGGTACCTCTGCTGCGGCGAATCGCCTCGGGAGCGGTCGTGACGGCCGAAGAGCGTGCATCTTGCCGACGGGCCGAAGCGGCCACACGCGACCATCTCGTCGCCGACATCCTCGTCGACGACTCCGTGCGAACCGCTGCTGCGGACGCGCGGGAACGTGGCGCTCGGGTGGTGCTCCACGCCTCGGGGGCAGGCAGCGATGACGTGTCCGCGCTGCAGCCGCCCACCGTCAGGGCATTCCGACGCGCAATCGCGTTGCTCCTGCTCACATGTGGACCAGGCAGCGACCTGACCGCCCGATGGCACCCAGAGAGCTCCTCACACGCCGGAACAATTGTTGTGGGGTCCCCGGCAATGGCCGTGAACGCGGACCGGCTGGCTGAGGCCCTGGCCGCAACGGCACGACTAGTCGAGATCGACGACGACTCGGTATTGGTCGAGCTGAATGCCCTGCCGCACTGGGTTCATGACGTGGAAGCCTGAGCCTGCGTGCACTTCACTTCCGCTTTGAGGCTCGCCCGCCTGGCTGCTTCGTTAGTCAGGGAGTCATCGAGGACAGCACGTCCCTGATTGAGCGGCCCAACGGCACCTTCGGAACACGGACCACCCGATCGTCGGCTGCCTTGTCGTGCCACGCGCGGTGCTCGCCAGAGCCATCGAAGAAGTACGAGAGGTAGCCGAGATAGAACGGCAGACCCATCAACGCGAAGACGAAGACACGAAGGACGGCTCGGCCGACACCGATCGGCGCACCGTTGAGGTGGTCGACGACCTGGATCCCGAGCACGCGCCGCCCCACCGTCTGTCCCAGCCGCCCGACTGCCACGAACTCGTACGCGATGGCGAAGATGATCATGGCTAGCTTCAGAACCGAGCCGATCGCGCCCCCCACGTTCCCAAAAGGGATCAACAAGATGACGAGGACGATGAGAACAAACAAGAAAGTGAGGAGGGCGCTGTCCAGAAGTCGAGCGAGCAACCGTGTGTCCAGTCCTGCTGGCAGGGCGTCACCTGGGTTCGTCGCGGCCGCCCGGACCGGTTGCGCCCGCGCGGATCCGGGGTCGCGCAAAGGGACTGAGGCACGCGGCGCTTGCGGAGAGGATGTCGATTCGGCGGCCTGAGCGAGCGCGCCGGCCGTGGGCCGCGGTGACCCTGTCGATGGCGGCTCAGCCAGCAGCGTGGCTCCACTCGGACTTGGGCTGTCGGGTTCGTCACTCATGCGTCGCAGCTGCGCGCGCGACACTGTCCTGCCCCCCGGCGAGTCGATCGGAGCCGCGATGGGGGGCTGCTCTGGTGTTAGCGGCGCCCCACAGCGTGGGCAGTTCGTCGAGCGTCCGTTGAGATCAAGTCCGCACGAGGCGCACAATGCCAGGGCCCGGTCAGACGTCATGGGGCTGCTTCGCATTGTGATCGCCGCTGTTGATGTGGGCCGCAGACTGCCACAGGGCCCGAAAGACGCCGAGCCAGCCGTCCCTACTTCCATCGATCTCGGGCGTAGGGCTCTCATCCCAATCCGCGTCGGCGGGTTGGAGGCCGACAACGCCGCTCCCGAGCAGATATCCATGGGCAGGCTGCCCCTCGGCATCCCGCAAGAGAATCGCCAATCGGCTGTCGGCAACATCGGAGACCTGCCCGTCTACCGCGAGGTCGGCGAGGAGATCCAGCGCCTGTACCTTGCTCGATCTCCTGAAGTAGTGGACGCCTGAAGGCAGGGTCAGCACGGTGATCGAGTCTTCTTCACCGTCGGTAAAGATCTCAACTCGCTCCGCCCCGGCCAAGGGTGTGATCTCGGATGTGACGGCCATCGCCATGGCCCATGGGTTCTCTCCTGAGACCTCCGCCGGAAGACGAAGGCCTTCCGCATCCGGACTGTCCTCGTCGATCAGACCTCGCAGCGCCAAGGATCGGAAGCCGCGTGCGATAGAGCGCAGGACCTCGTTGCTGTCCGAGGTGTCGACGGTCGGCAGGAACCGTGTCCACGCGCGTTCGGCGGGCTGCGCGGCCGCCAGGACCTCGTCGTCAGTTAGGACGATCTCGACCGGCTCGGATATCAAAAGATGCTCCATATCTTCTTGGTGAAGACCTCCACGGTCGCATGACCGAACTCGTTCACCAGAACGCTCGGATCCTCCGCGATCTGGTCCTTGACCATTTGGATTCCGTTACTGGAGAAGTCAACATTCTGAGCTTCACGGGCCGCCATGGTCCAAGACGACACAGCGACGCCTCCAAGATATAAGACTCCTCCTCCAGTCTTGAGGGCTGCAGCTGAACCATCCGCGCCGGCCAGGACACGGTCCTCCAGCGAAGCTCGCGGTGTGAACACATCGGCCACGTGGTTCGCTATCGACACCCCGGACTGGAAGGCATTGAACGTCTTAAACAGCGGTGACTTAACCAAACCGTCAAGTGGTCCATTGACTGTAAATGGTCCGTTAAGGAGTTTCTTGTACCGGAGGTTGTCAAAGGTGACCTTCCCGCGCGTGAGCTTGCTGATCGCGTTGGCAAAGGAGTGGTACCGCCCCGAATAGCGGCCGATTAGAGCGCCATTACTGCCCATCCAGGCAAGCAACTCCGCCGCTTTGAGCCCGGTGCCGAAATGATTCTCACCCATCGATTGGGTGGTCCAACCGAGGTAGTTTCGTAATGAGGACCAAGCGTCGGAGCCCAGGACAGGCGCACCGCCAGCTGGACCCTGCAGCCCCCGGCCACTGGCTCGCCGTTGTTCGGCGGCGTTGTTGAGTGCCGAGGTGCCGAGCCCTCGCACGGCTTGACTCGCGTTGAGTAGGACCGCACGATGGTGGCTTCGCCACTCATCGACGAACCGGCGGCCGGCGTTTCCGTCCCAGAGCGAGCCGGCCTGGCCGACCAGGGCGTCTATCGTTCTCGCGACGTTGGCGAGGTAGTCACCCTGACGCTGGAGCCTCCGACCGGTGGCCTCGACGGTATCGACGTCCATCCCCAAACGGGCCATTCGTCTCCCTTTCGTGGAAGTTCGGGGACGGTGATGAGGGTGTTCCCGTCACCGCCCCCGTCATGGTCAGTGACCTGAGACGTCTCGCTGGGCCGCGACGTTGTTGAGCGCCGACTGGCCGAGGCCCTCTATGGCCTGCCGGGCCTGCTCGAGTGCCGGCTTGTGCTGGCTGTTCCACCAGTCCTGGAACTGCACCGCGTCGTTGCCCTCCCACACGGCGACCGCTTGGGACACCAAGGTTCCGATCTGGTTCATGACGTCGTGGAGCTGATTCGACTGAATCTTGAGGCTGTTTCCGACGCGCTCGACCTCCGCGTCATCCATTCCCAAACGTGCCATGCTGTCTTTCCTCTCCTATTGCGGACATGTCGATCTCCCGATATGGAGATCGTCACAGATACGGGTGCCGCTGTCCTGTCCCCTCATGAGGTGACACCGTTCGAGCTCCAGCCCGGTGCAAGAGCGATCTGGACCAGGGCCGCACGCCCTCCCCGCGCGTAGTACCCGCGTCCCGGTGGGAAGTCGGCCCTGTTGAGCCGAATGGGCAGGTCGGCCCCGAAGAGCGCGGCCCCGTCGGACGGCTCGGGCTGCAGCATGACTCCCACCCGGCTCGCCTTCGCCGCAGCAGGGAGCCCGAACTTGCTGATGAACGCCGAGGCCTCGCCGTCGGTGACCACGAGTGCGCCCGCGTCTCCCACTGCCTTGTACAACGCGAGGATCGCGTTCTCTGCAAGACTGCCCGCCCACTCGGCGAGTCCCTCGACGACCACCACCACTGGTGCTCTCTCGTTGCTCCGTTCGGCGTGCGCCTTGAGCTCGTCGACGAGGTCCTCCGCGGCCTCACGACCTTTATCGAGGCCGACACCCTGCACCGACCATGACCTCTGCCTGAGCAGCCTCGATCGTCGGTCCGCCGTCAGCAGAACGGTTCTGGTGAGCGGAACCGTCCGACAGACAGCTGCCACCACCGTCGCGATCGTGCCGCTGCGCCCGGATCCGGGGGGTCCCGAGACGACGAAGGTCCCCTCCGTTGGGATACCGAAGGCCCCCATCGTGTCCGCCTCGATGCCAATGGCAACGCCTCCGCGGTCGCGCACCGGCAGGGAGTCTAGGTCGACCTCCTCGGGGAGTTTTTGGATCGCCAGCGCAGGTGTGACGTTCGCTCTCTGCATCCACTTGGCCATCGTCGCCATCTCTCGGGCCTGCTCGCCGAGGTCGGCATGGCCGCCCAGCACAGCTACCTGGACCTCGTAATCACCCCAGATCCCCCGTCCCGCGGGCGAGGACGGCGTCAGCACATCGAGCGGGACATTGAGCATGCCGTAGTCGTTGGCGTCCGCCATCCGGAGCGCAAGCCGCCGCTGGATGGTCGAGGCGAGCTGGGTCGGGAGGGCTCCGGGCCGGTCTGCCGTGACGACGAGATGTACGCCCACGGGCCGCCCGTCGGCGGCGATCCCCACGAGCCGGTCGAACCACTGCGAGTTCCAGCCACTCTCGTACGCCTGCCGGAAGGCGGACAGCCCATCGAGGAGCACCAGGATCCTCGGCTCGTCAACTTGGCCAGAAACCACTCGGTACTGGGTCACCGAGTCGGCGTTGACGGCGGCATACCTCTGGGCCCGTTCGTCGACGACCTCCCGAAGCCAGCGAATCAGGCGACGCACCCGCTCGTCATCGGACCCGGGGATGACGCTGCCGACGTGGGGAAGCTGCGTGATCATCGACAACCCGCGGGCCCCGAAGTCGAGCCCATATATATGGCACGGGTTGCTTGCGAAGGCGAAGCCCGCCGCGACGGCCAGCGTTCGCAGCATCGTGCTCTTACCGGTTCCACCGGCGCCGAAGATGGCGAGGTTGCCGTCCCTGTCCGGCTGGAACGCCACGACGTGCTGACTCTGGTTCTCTGGGTCGTCGGCCACCCCGAACACGAGGAGCTCGTCGCGGCCCGACCCAGGAACCTCGGGGGACTTGAGGTTGTAGAAGTCCTTCAGGTCGGGTAGCCATGGTTTGCGTGGCGCCGGCAGGACAGCGGCTTGGCAGGCGTCGACGATGGTGTCAACCACCCGCGCGATGTCTGTTTTGCCTTGGTCCCCGGTCTTGGGCGCCAGTGCCTGCTCGGGGGCCTCCCACTGAACGGCGGACCCCATCGTGAACTCCTCGACGCGGATGTCGGGGGCTGTCGTCCCTCCGCCGGTGTGGCCACCGACGTATGCCGTTTGGAAGGGCACCAGGCGGCCGGGCCCCGTCTTGGATACGGCCCGGCCGGGCAGGTCCTGGTCGAAGAACGCCGCCTCAGGGGAGCCGAGCACGTCACTGGAGTCGGCCTCATCCGCCACGCGCAGGGCCAGTCGCAGGTTGGTGTTCGCCCGGAGGTTGTCCTTGATGACTCCGGCCGGGCGCTGGGTGGCGAGGATGAGATGCAGGCCGAGGGAACGGCCGCGCTGTGCCACATTGACGACACCCTCGACGAACTCGGGGACCTCCTGGACCAAAGCGGCGAACTCGTCGACGACGATCACAAGGCTGGGTGGGGCGTCGGTGGCCCCCTTCTTCTCCAGCGCCATCAGATCCTTCGCCTCGTTGCGGTGAAGAAACTCCTCTCGGTACTTCAGCTCTGCTCTCAGGGAGGTCAACGCCCGGCGAACCCCGTTGGGGTTGAGGTCGGTGACCAGGCCGACGGTGTGCGGCAGGCGGGCGCAGTCGGCGAACGCCGAGCCACCCTTGTAGTCGACGAGGAGGAAAGTAAGCCGTTGAGGGCTGTGGCTGGCGGCCATGGACAGGATCCAGGTCTGAAGCAGCTCGGATTTGCCGGCACCGGTGGTCCCGCCCACGAGCGCGTGGGGGCCGTCCACTCGAAGGTCGACAGCGTGAAGCTGCCCGGCTGAGTGCCCGATCACCGCCCGGAGGGAGGCCTCCTTCCGCAATGGCACGCTGGCCTCGGGCCCGGTGAGGATCGAGTGGTTCTGCTGCCACCGCTCGATCACGGCGGACGGATCGTCGCCCAGCCGCTCATGCCCGTCCAGTGTCAGGAAGGAGATCGAGCGTGGCAAGTCACTCGCGTCCTCCGTCCTGGCCCCCAGGTCCACGACGGGGCCAAGAGACCGGGCCGCGTGTAGGGCGTCCTCCGCGGCGATTCCCTCGGTCACGATGGGCGTCACCGATGATGCGGTGTGCACATACCCCACGCCCGACTCCGCCATCGTGCGGGCGTCAACGAAGGTCCGGCAGGCGGCGGGCAACTGCGCGACCTCCGGCGCCACCCAGATGACGTACACGCCGTGCCGCCAGCCTTGCTCGGCGATGCTGACCAAGCGACCGAACTCGACGGGCGTATCGCTCTCGACGAGGAGCAGGACCGCCGGCATGCCGTCGCCTCCCTCGCCCTCCCCATCGCGCGACTCGATGATCGACTCAACGGCGTTGAGAAGCTGGGTCGCGCCACCTGGGGTCGAGACCAGGTGGCGGACGCCGAGCGGGCTCGACGGGGCATCGACGTGAGGCAGCCACTTGACCCAGTCCCAGTCCCCCGCGGACCGAGACGAGGCGAACACGCCGATGGCCAACTCGGTTGGAGAGTGGAGCGCCGCCGCCTGGAGAAGGAATGAGCGAGCCGCCGCGACGGCCGCTCCGCGTGCCCCGGCGACGCCCAGCCCGCCATCCACACTGGGCATCGCGACGACCGGTACTCCTGATACATGTCCGAGATGCTTGGTCGCAGTGGCCGCCTCCTTGTAGAGGTCTCGCGGTCCCCGGCGACCGTCCGGCAGTTTCACGGTGCTCCGGGACGGCAACTCACCGATTCCCAGCCGCAGCTCGACGAAACCCCAGTCGGCAGGTCTACGGGTCCACAGCAGCGGGCTGCGCTGGAGGATGGCGTCCACGCACTCGGAGGTCGAGGGGTACTCGGCCAGCCTCATCGACACCTCGTGGTGAGCGCTCTCGTCGGCGTCGCGGACCAGGTCGTCGAGATCGTCGCGGAACAACTGAAGCGAGGCCTTGTCCACCCGCCTCCCTGTGCGACGCTGTTCGAAGTAGTTCCCAAGCATCATCATCGGGCTCAGCGCCGCGAAGATGATCGAGCTGAGCTGCCGGGTCGCGAAGTAGAGAATCGCGGCCATGAGGATGGGCATCAGCATCATCACCATGGGGAACCGCTGTGGCGGCTGCCGGTCCGGAAGCTCCGGGGCCTCGAACTCCCGGCCCTCGAAACGCGGTGCCAGGCGCGGCGATCGGATGAAGCCCACACTGGCGCTGTCTGTCCTGCCTGCCACGCTCGCGGGCTGGGTCATCCGGACGGTAAGGACGGTGTCTCCCACGCGGATCTCGTCGGTGGGGCGGACGACCTCGCGGGCAACCAGAGAACCGTTCATCTCGACGCCGTTCGCCGACCCGAGGTCGATGATCTCGACGTGGTCTGACACGTTGAGCCGGGCGTGCTGTCTCGATACCAGCGCGTCGCTGAGCCGCACCTCGCTTGACCCGGCCCGGCCGACGATGTTGGTCCCCGGCAACAGTGCGAAGTCCTGGCCCGCGTCCGGTCCCGAGACGACCGTGGCGACCGCCACCCCTGATGACGCCGGGTCGGTGTAGAGCTGACCGGGCCGGCTGAGGCTGATCGCCGAGCCTGACCGGATCGGGCTGTCCGACAGGGGGGTGCGCGGGTCGAGGGCCTTGTGGCCATCCCGGACCAGGCCGATGGTGACCGGCTCGGTAGGGAGTGTGGTCGACGAGGCTTCCAGGGACGGGTCGCTCAACCTGAGGTATGCCGCGAGGTCACCGACGGTGGTCGCTGCGTCACAGGTGATCAATAGGTCTTGGGCCGCACCACCCGGTCGCTCGAGCGTGACCTTCAGTCTCATGCTCGACCACCGATCGGAATGAATCTGCGGAGCCTGCGGGTCCGCTCCGCCGGCCGGGTGAGGGACGTCTCGACAGGCCGCAGGTCGCGGGCAAGCAGACCTCGCAGCGAGTACCAGCCGATCCAGCGGCGGCGACGCGAGGCTGCCTTGCTCAGGTCTTCCCGGGCTGCGCCCACCGCATCCCAGTACGCCTCGATGGCCTGGTCGTCAGGATCGTGCGGGCCGAACACCGCCCGATCGGCACGTACGGCCAGCTCGGTCTGCCCGACGAGCGACGACTGCTCCAGCCTGGTGAGGCCAGGTGGGACGGCGAAACCCAGATCCCTGGCGTGGTCGACATAGTCGCGCCAGCCTTGCGCCAGTCGCCGATGCGCGGGGCCGTGGGTGCGACGCCGACGGCGGCGGGCCCCTCGAAGCAGGCCGAGGAGGACAAGGACCCCGGCGAGAACCGCAACCGGAATGCCCACAACCTTGAGCGCGGTAACCAGCCACGCCGGGAGGCTGACCAGCGCGAAAAGGCCCTTCGGGGTGGTGATCCTGTTCGTGAGGTCCGTGTTCAGCGTCGTGTCGGCCGAGCCGGGTGGGCGGGCGGCGTTGGGCGGGGGAACGTTCGACGCGGTGCTGTCGGGCTGGGTCTGCTGTGGCTGTTGGCTAGGCCGCTTGTTGCGGCTGGGCATGAATGTCGAGTACGGGATGGCATACCAGTCACCGGTGCTACCGCGGATCTCGACCCAGGCGTGGACGTCCTGGCCGCGCACCTTACCGCCGGCCGGAACCACGGCGCCGAAGATGACCCGGGCCGGCACCCCCAGGTCGTTGGCCATCAGGGCGAAGGTGGCAGCGTACTGCTCGTCGTTGCCCACGGGCTGCGGCTCCATGAGGAAATAGGTGAGCCTGCTCATGCCGTGGCCGGGCAGGTACTGGGTCTCACCCGGCATGGTCCCGTCGCTGTATGCACCGCTGCCCTGCAAGGTCGCGGCGACGGACTGCAACTGCTCCCACTGGGTGGGCTTCTTGCCGGCCCATTTCGTCGCCTTTCCGGAAACGAAGCCGTACTCGGTAGGGTCGAGCATCGAGGTGCCGAACGACTGGAAGTCCGAGGGCACATCGCTGACGGCCACCTGTGTGGACGTAATGACGTCGCCCGCGGAGAGCCGACTGGGCACGATGGCCTGTCCGGTGTCGGTGTTGTAACGCAGCGAGTCGGCCAGCGCCGCCGACCTGGGTCCGGAGAACGTGAAGTTCGCGGCGTAGCCCGCCCCGGGCACCCAGACGTTGGCATCGGCGAGCCCGGCGTATGCCGGATCGATGGTGATGCGTAGCGTCTGTGGTGTCCCGCTTGCCGGCACGGCGCCCGCTGCGATCGTCGACCCAACCTTGCGGAAGGCACTCGCAGGAGTTGCAGTGCTGATGTTGCCGGCGCTCCAGACGGTCCCTGAGTAGTCGTCCAGGCCGGCGATGCGGATGCGCTCGCCGGGTTTGGCACCTTTGACCGTCAGGAGCGTCTGGTCCCAGACGAGCTTGGCCCCCTGCGTGTACTTCCGGAAACCAACCAGTGGGCTCGGGTACTTCGTGATGTCGAACGGGGGCGCGACGTAGCTCCGCAGGATGGTACGAGGCTGGGCGTCGGCACCGGGCAACTGTCCGCCGAGGGCGCCGGCCGCCCCCATCGACGCGACGATGAGGACCACTGCGACGACACCCTGGCCGCGCAGGGGCGTACCCGTGCCGACAACACGAAGGAGCCGGCGCCTGCGCAGGGCGACCCAGACGAAGCCGATAGCGGTGAACCCCAGCCCCTGTACGAGAAGCGACGCGGGCTCCATCGTCCCCAGCAGGATGACGACGGCGAGCAGTGTGAGCGGCATGACTACCGGCGCCGCCGGCCTGGCGGAACGACGGGCGAGACCGAAGCCGACTGCCCCCGTCGCCAGGCCCAGCAGGTATGGGAGCACGACGAACTGTCCAGATCCGGCCACTGGCGGGAGCGTGGTGAGCAGGTCCTTCCAGCCCGAGACTGTCAGCACCGCCAGCGCGGTGACGGAGTCCTTCGTGGGGATGAAGCCCGCGATCGTGTCGCCGGACAGGGCTATGGCGCCGCCGAACAGGAAGAAAGCCACGATGGTGAGCAGGGCGAGCACGAGCCAGTGCTGGCGAAGGGTGGTGGCGATGTGTGCGACCGCGATCCCGATCACGGCGCCGAGCAGCGCGGCGAGCATGAAACGGGAGCTGTCGAACGTCGAGCGGAACCCCCACAGAGCCAGCCCGGAAAGGGCAACCAGGAAGCCCCCGTCGACGAGCTCGCGGCCGTTCGGGGCGCCGGTGATCGCCCTTCTGGAGACGGTGCGGGAACCGGTCTGGCCCAGGGCTTGCGCGGTCATGTGAGCCTCCCCGAGAGCGCTCGAGGCAGGTCCCCGAGACTGCCGATGGTGAGAATGCTGAGACCGCCGATGCGCTGCAGGCCGGCAGCGGCGCCGTGCTCCACGCGGATGCCGACGACGTTGACGTCGGGGGAGAACGCGGAGACCGCTCGACGTAGCACCTGGAAGGAGGTCAGGGGGCCGGTGACGATCACGGCTGCGCTGATGGTGGGCGCGGCGCGCGCCAGGCGCGCAACCACCGACTCCAAGGCCTCCGATCCGGTTCGCACTCGCGAGAACAGGTCCAGGGCCGCGTGCCGCTGCGGTCTGGTCAGGACGAACGGCCCACTCGCCTCGCTCACGTCCATCTCGTCCTGCAGGGACCGTGCGGCCACCGAGGCGCCCACCGACACGGCCGTCTCGAACTCGTCCTCGTCCAGCCAGGCAGCCTGGTCGCAGTCGACGACAACCCCGAGATGCGACCGCCGCGTGTCCAGGAACTGGCGCACCATGAACTGGGCAGAGCCGCTGGCGCCCGACAGGCGGGCCGAGCTCAGCCAGTGGATGTGGCGACGGTCGTCCCCGGGGGCGTACTCGCGCAGGGTGTGGAAGGCGAGGTCGCTCATCGATACGTCGTTGGTCGACCGCCCTTCGAGGTCCTTGAGCAGGCCGGTCCCGAGCGAGTCAAGGAACACGGTGCGCGGGTGCACGAAGAGCTCGACGGCGTCGGTCCAGGTCACCTGCCGACGCACCAGCCCGAACGGGTCGCCACGCAACGTCGTCGCCGGGCCGACGATGAAGACGCCACGCCGCTGGGTCGGCATGACGACGACGTCCTCAAACTCACTTCCGGAGACCAGTGCCGGCAGGTTGAATCGGGTCACGGTCTGACCGGTCGGCATGTCCAGCGGCAGGGGAAGCAGCGGCGCCCTGCCCATGTTGCGGACCCAGACCTCGACCGCCGCGCCGTCTCCGGCCATCACCCGCTGCGGTTCCAGCCGGGTCCTGACCTCCAGGGACATCCGGCCGATGGTGAGCAGGCTAGACAGGGCGAGGAGCACCAGCATGCCTGCGGCGGCATACATGAACTCCTGCCAGCCCAACGTCCAGCCGACGAACCACGACCCGAGGGCCGCCGCGGCTAGGAGCCAGCCCAGTGGGGACACGCAACCCGCGACCGCCGCAACCGGCCCCAGCACCGGTTGGGCCAGCCGGCGCCACTCGAGAAGGGTGTCGCCGGCGGTCGCGGCATACGCACGGACCCGGTCGGCCAAAGGCCGTCCCTCGCCCCCGCGGTGCCGCGCGGAGAGACGGCTCGTCAGGCGCTGGGCGCGACGGCCCGGCGGCGCCGCTGGGCTTTCGGGTGTGGTGGGCGTCGTCACGGCGTCAGGCGAGGCGGTTGGCGGGCGCGGCCACGTCCGCGAGGAGCTCGTCGATGACCCGGGCGACCTCGACCCCGGTGAACTGGGCTTCGTCGCTGAGCAGGAGACGGTGGGACAGGACCGGATGCGCGAGGTCCTTGATGTCGTCGGGCGTGACGTGGTCACGGCCCTGGGACGCAGCCCATACCTTCGCCGTCCTGATGAAGGCGAGGCCACCACGGACGGACAGACCGAGGGACACGTCGGCGTGCCGGCGGGACTCCTCGCACAGCCGGCTGACATAGGCGAGGATGGCCGGGTCGACATGGACGTGGCTGGCGAGGTCGCTCATCTGCGCGACGGCTTGGGCCGAGATCACCGGGGACACTGAGGCGCTGCGGTCGCGGTTCTCCGCCTCGGCGAACAGCTCGACCGTCGTCTCGTGGTCGGGGTAGCCCAGCGAGGTCTTCATGAGGAACCTGTCCAGCTGCGCCTCCGGGAGCCGGTAGGTGCCGGCCTGCTCGATGGGGTTCTGGGTGGCGATGACCATGAACGGGCTGCCCACGTCGTGGCGGACGCCGTCGACGGTGATGTGCCCCTCCTCCATGACCTCCAGCAACGCCGATTGGGTCTTGGGCGAGGCCCGGTTGATCTCGTCGGCCAGCACGATCGAGGAGAAGATCGGGCCCGGCTTGAACTCGAAGGTCCGACTGCTCTGGTCGTAGATCGTCACCCCCGTGACGTCGGAGGGCAGCAGGTCCGGGGTGAACTGGATCCGGTTCTGTTTGCCCTTGACCGTGTTGGCCAGGGCCTTGGCCAACTGGGTCTTCCCGGTCCCCGGGTTGTCCTCCAGCAGCAGATGTCCCTCAGCCAACAAGCAGGTCAGGGTGAGCCGAACGACGCGGTCCTTGCCGCGCACGGCCAGCTCGACGTTATTCGCCATCTGCTGGAACGTGCTCGCGAACCACTGGACCTGCTCGGGTGTGATGCTCATTTCTCGCCTTTCGTTGTGTGCACAACTACCACGTGATCTGTCCGGTCGCTGAGTGGCCCTGGCCGTCCGTGCAGGTGACGGAAACCCAGGTCTTCGGCCATCCGTAGTAGTTAGGTGAGACCTTGGCTGTGTTGGCGCCTTGGCTCCATGAAAAGAATCCTCCGGAGCCTTTCTGGGAGTTAGCGGTGCAGTTCACGCTGCTCGTGAAGTTAGCCGTCGTGGCAGCGATGTAGGAACAGGCAGAACTCGAGCAATTCACCTGGCCAGTTGCGCTGTTTCCCTTGGAAACCGTGACCGATACCGGCGGCGGTGGCGGCGGGGGTGGCGGCGGGTCGGCGGTCTGGGTGTTGGAGTTGACCTGTCCCGGGACCGATCGTCCCGCCGAATCAGTGATCGTCACATGGGCCTGATCGGTCTGGCTGTAGGTGACGGCGTAGTTCCCCGACCCCCAGGACGCCGCGCCTGTGGTCGGGAAGGTCCATGAATGGCCCGTGTTGGTGGTCACCTGGACGGTGATCGGCCGTCCGTTGCCGTTCGCGGTCACGCTCACGGAGAGGGTTGTTCCGCCAGGCTTGTTCAGAGTCACCGACGGTGCAGGGATGGGGCCGTAGGCGTTCACCCCGACCCCGTTCGACACCGAGCACTGCGCCTTCTCGTTGCATTCCTGCAAAGACAGCAAGTAATTGGTCCCGTTGGCAGGCACTGACACGGTCCGGGTCGTGGGCCCCGAACCGCCGACGGGGAAGCTTCCCAGGCCCGCGCTGACCGAGCCGTTGAGCAGCATGCTGACCGTCGACTGGGTCCCGCGCGAAGGGGGCACCGTGAACGTCACGCCGATCTGGTTGTTCTGACCCGTCGGTGTCGCCGTGATCGTCTGCCACGAGCCAGGCTTGCCCACGGGGGTGTACGGGGATGCCTTCACGGACGCTGAGGTGCGAGCGACGTTGAGGAATACCGTCTTTGCCAAGACCGAGTAGGTGTAGGTCGTCCCGAAGCTCACCCCCTGGTCCTGACAGGAGATACCTGCAACGCCGGTACAGACGACCTTCGAGCCAGCGCCGCCGGTCCGCGTGAGTGTGTATGTGGCTGGCTCTGGCCCGTTCCAACCTGCGGCCGCCCAGGTCACTGTCACCGCAGTCACCGCTGCGTCGACAGGCTGGATATCGTGTGGGGTGACCGGTCCCGAGAACTTCGGCGCGCCCGCGGCATACCCCTTGGTCGTCGTGGCTGGACCTGCCTTCAGGGCGTTCTTTGCGACGATGGTGAACGTGTAGGCCTGCCCGTTCGTCAGACCCGAGACCACTGTGCCGAGGGCGGTTCCGGCCGAGATGGTCCGGCCGTTGACTGTGACGACGTAATCGCTGACCGGCGTGCCGTGTGTCACTGCGGCACTCCACGTGAGGGTGACGGTGCCGTCGCCGGCGGCCGACTGCTTGAAGCCAGGCACATTCTGCGGCGCCTCGT
>Ga0066789_10000211_pt1 | contig 21202 bp, 18 predicted proteins | sample OrgsoiDNA2013049_FD_70960 | JGI IMG/M metagenome (GOLD analysis project Ga0066789, IMG submission 70960) | Permafrost soil microbial communities from the Arctic, to analyse light accelerated degradation of dissolved organic matter (DOM) -... | ecosystem: Environmental > Terrestrial > Soil >...
AGAATGGCTCCTCAGGTAGGACTCGAACCTACAACCCCCCGGTTAACAGCCGGGTGCTCTGCCATTGAGCTACTGAGGAGTGTGGCGTGCAGGTGCTGCCATCAATCATAACATCGGCTCGGCGGAGTGAAAACCCGGTGGTGATTGGCTGAACCGCTACCGAAAACCGCGACATCGCAGCCACGGTTAGCGGATCCATCCTCCGCCTACCACCACATCGCCGTCGTAGAATACCGCCGCCTGGCCAGGAGTGATGGCGCGCTGCGGCTTCTCGAAAGTCACCAGAATCTCGTCTGCGCCGGATTTTTCGATAATGGCGGCGGCCGCCTCGTGGCGATGACGAATCTTAGCTGACACCGGCATGGGAGCACGGAGGTCGTCGACCGAAATTAAGTTGACGCGGTGGACGCGCAGAGTATTCGAATAAAGATTTTCTCCGCCGCCAACTACCACCTGGCGGGTGTCGCCCTTGATCTGCAACACATAGAGCGGCGACCCCGTCGCCACGCCCAGACCCTTGCGCTGACCGACGGTGAAGTTGTGAATGCCGCCGTGCTCGCCGATCACCTGGCCGTCGGTCGTGACCAGTTCTCCAGCGGTATCGGGAAGCGAGTCGCCCTGCTCTACGAGATAGGCGTCGATAAAATTCTTGTAGTCGCCGCCGGGGATGAAACAAATCTCCTGCGAATCGGGCTTCTCCGCCGAGGCCAGGCCGTGCTTGCGGGCCAACTCGCGGACTTCCGGCTTGGTCATGTGTCCCAGCGGAAACAAAGTCCGGCTCAGTTGCTCCTGGGTCAGTCCGAAAAGAAAATAGGTCTGGTCTTTCGAATTGTCTGCAGGACGCTCCAGCAGCCAGCGACCTCGCGGCTCGTCGAACTCCACGCGCGCGTAGTGGCCGGTAGCGACGGCTTCCGCGCCGATTTGCTGCGCGACCGCGAGCAGCTGATCGAACTTCAGATGATTGTTGCAGAGGCTGCATGGGATCGGCGTGCGTCCCGACAGATACTCCTGGACGAAGGGACGAACCACGTCGCGCTCGAAACGGTCTTCGTGATTGACAACATAATAAGGAATGCCAATGGTCTCGGCGACGCGGCGCGCGTCGTACACGTCGTCGATCGAACAGCAGCGGCCCTTGACCGACTCCGGCATGCCCTCATGCCCAGCCAGGCGGCGCTGGTTCCACAGCTGCATGGTCAGTCCGACGACGTTGTGCCCCTCGGCGCGCAGCAGGGCCGCAACGGTCGAGGAGTCAACTCCTCCCGACATGGCAACGGCGATGGTGCGATTCGACATAGGATTTCAGCTGCTAGCTGCTAGCAGGCAGCTCGCTTCTGGCTCTGGGCGCAGAAAGCTGGTTCCGGACTCAGGCAAATTCAGGTTGCTAGCTTCTAGCAGCTAGGAGCTAGGAGCTAATGGCTTCTTTATTGTACAGAGGCGACAGCTCCCTTAGCCTCGCCACCTGCGCCGGCACTAGCTCAATCGCGAACTCCACGTCTTCCGCCGTGTTCTGCTTTCCCAGGCTGAAACGAATGCTGGCACGCGCGCGGTCGGGACGGAGTCCCATGGCGGTCAGCACATGCGACGGCTCGATTGCGCCGGAAGAACACGCGGCTCCGGTTGAGACCGCCAAGCCCTTCAAATCGAAAGCAATGACCAGCGCCTCGCCTTCAATGTAGTCGAAGTAAATGTTGGACGTATTCGGGACCCGCGGCGCTCTTTCACCATTCACTCCAGCGGATTCGACACTCTGCAGAATGGAGTTTTCGAGCCGATCTCGCAGAGCTGCCATTCGGGCGGTCTCGCCGTTCTGGAATCCTGTAATTGCAATTTCAGCGGCCTTGCCCAGTCCCACAATTCCAGGGACATTTTCTGTGCCCGCGCGGCGCGAGCGCTCGTGGCTCCCACCGTAAAGCATGGGCTCAAGCGTCGTTCCCTTGCGAACATAAAGCGCGCCAACGCCCTGCGGGGCATGAATCTTATGACCAGAGATGGAGAGTAAATCGCATCCAATTTCGCTCACCCGGATTGGAACTTTCCCGGCGGCTTGCACAGCGTCGGTATGAAAGTAAACTTCGGCCTCGGCGCAGATCTTTCCGATTTCTTCGACTGGCTGAATCACGCCGGTCTCGTTATTGGCGAACATGATGGTTACCAGCTTTGTATTCGGACGCAGTGCACGGCGAAGATCGTCGGGATCGATCAACCCGCGGCCATCCACCGGCAGCGAAGTAACTTCAATTCCCTTCTCCGCAAGATGCTTGCACGAATTCAGTACCGCATGATGCTCGACGGTCGAAGTGACGACGTGATCGCCGGGCCGCGTCAGGCCGAATACGGCCAGATTGTCAGCCTCGGTACCGCCGCCGGTGAACACCACTTCGGCGGACCGGCAACCCAGAAGATCCGCCACCGACTCGCGCGCGCGCTCCACCGCGGCCCGCGTCTCTTGTCCGTGGTGGTGGATGGAAGACGCGTTCCCAAAACGCTCGCCAAAATACGGCCGCATCGCATCAAGAACTTCGGGCAATACGGGCGTGCTGGCGTTGTTGTCGAGATAAACCCGTCGCATATAGATATTCTACGCCGCAAGGGCGCCACACTTTCCTGACAACTTTCCGACGAACTAATTACAAATTCTCTATCCACAAATTACAAATTCCCGATCACCTGCAGACATCTACCTGCCGAGCCTCCGCTAACGTCCGAACAGCGCGGGATTTCCCGCCCTCAATTCATCATCCTGAAGAATCGGAGTGTAGAACATGGCACGAGAAAATCTCCCTGCAGCTGTGTCGTCCGTCATGGACGTCGCTTCAACCGGAACAGATACAAACAAAGATAAAGACCTTGACTCTCAATTGAAACGGGGCTTCGATCGGCGCTCGCTGCTGAAGGGCCTTGGAGTCGTGGGCGCAGCCGTGTCAGTCGGCTCGCTTCTGACAACGGAGGCCGATGCGGATTCGGGCCACGGCATATCGCAAGGTGACGCCGCGATCCTGCGCTTTCTGGCCGCGGCCGAAATCCTCGAAACTGATCTGTGGCAGCAATACAACGAACTGGCCGGAATCCAGGACAGCGAAGTCCCCGGCGGAAGCGGAAGCCCAGCCTATACCGAGGCCGTTTCCCAACTGGACTCGGATATGGCCCAGTACATCCACGACAACACCGAAGACGAGTTGACCCACGAAGTCTTCATCAACGCTTACCTGGTTTCTAAAGGCGCAGCTCCCGTTGACCTCGACCAATTCCGGACCTTACCCAGCAGCAAAGCCACTGGGGCACAGCAAATTGGGCGCCTCACCAACCTGATGCAGCTTAGCGTGGACACCACCTGGTGGACACGTTACCGCAGCCGTACCGGGAATCCCGACCTCGGCGACACCTTTCCTCAAGCCATTCCAACTATCGCGGTCGGTCAGCACACGGCAATTCCCCGTACCGACGACGATTTGTCTAATGCCGACTTCCTGCAGGTAATCGCCAATACTGCTGGCTTTCACTTCGCAACCATCGAACAGGGCGGAACCAGCCTTTATCCCAAGCTGGCGCAGAGAGTGACCAACGTCGAGGTTTTGCGGATCGTGCTCAGTATCGGCGGGACCGAGATCGCGCACTTCCAGACCTGGATTGACAAGGCCGGGAATGCACCGCCCCGCACCGCCGTGGATCCAGTCACCGGAGTATCGGCAACTTTCCCCGATCTGAATAGTCCCCCGTTCGGCGGAGAAGATTTTCAAACCAACTTGATCATGCCGGAGCCGACGGCGTTCCTCAGCCGAAGTCTGCCGGCGTGCTCCATTATCCGGCCCACCGCGACCCAGGGCGCGGCCATGGGGGCTCTTGTTGGCCTCACTGCCGACGGGCTCTTCATCGGTCAGTCACCAGCGTTCTTCCATTTCATGCGAGAACTGGCAACCCAGGCGGACAACGCAAAACGCGGGATGTAGCTAACCAACCGGTTGGCTCTGATCGCTTACTGGGGCGCTGTGGTAGCAAATTGAATCACAGCGCCTCACTTTCACTATAGGAGATCTAAATGTTCGAAGGACTTTTTCAACCCACGCATCTGCTGCTGATTTTTGGGATTGCTCTGCTGGTGTTCGGGCCTAAGAAATTGCCAGAACTGGGTAAAGGAATTGGAGAAGGCATTCGCGGCTTCAAGTCCGCGATGAAGGACTCTGAGGAATCGTCCAAGAGAACCACGCCGCCACAAATCTAGTACCAGGGCGCCCACACGCCGCCTCATTTTTGCTACCCTAGCCTGTTGCTCCCGCGCCTGAATTAATTCCGAGGTGACTCATGTCAGGAGGCATTCGTTTGCTCTTGCTCTCGTTGCTTGTTGGCGGCGCCGCTGTGGAGTTGCTTGCGGATGATGCTTCCGTAAAACCCTCTGCGGCCAAACCTCCGGTGGCGCCGCAGAAGCCGGTAGAAGATGTGGTCCAGGGCCACAAAATCACCGACGATTACCGCTGGCTGGAGGATGCCGCCAGCCCTGCTACGCAGCAGTGGGTCAGAGATGAAATGGCCTACACCCGCAGCGTCCTCGATCCCTTGCCCGGACGCGACCAACTTCACCAGCGGCTGACCGAACTGCTTTCCATTGGCACGATTGGTGCGCCGCAGATTGGCGGCAAGTATTACTTCTATACCAAACGCGAAGGCTCGCAGAACCAGCCCGTCCTTTTAGTGCGTGAAGGCGTTCACGGAGAAGACCGCGCCCTGGTAGATGTAAACCAGCTCGCCGCCGACGGGACGGTTGCGCTCGACTGGTGGGTTCCCTCGGATGACGGCAAGTACGTAGCATATGGCACTTCGCCCAGCGGCTCGGAGATGAGCACTCTGCATGTGATCGAAACCGCAACCGGCAAGGTGCTGCCGGACTCCATCGAGCGCACACGGGCGGTCAGCATGGCGTGGATGCTCGACAACTCCGGCTTCTACTACACGCGCTATCCAAAGAAGGGCGAGGTCGCCGAAGGCCAGGAAGTTTACTACCGTCACGTTTTCTACCACACGCTGGGTTCTGATCCCGCCAACGACCCGCTGATTTTCGGCAAGGACCTCGGGCCTGAAGACTGGCCTGGAGTTGATCTCTCCAACGACGGCCACTGGCTTTTGATCACGGTCTCCCAAGGCTGGACCCAGAGCGACCTGTATGTGCAGGACCTACGGCCGAAAGTGGAGCGCAAGCCTCCAGTACAAATCACCGAAGGCAAGAATTTTCTGTACGGTGGCGAGATCTTCGACGGCAAGATCTATATCACCACGAATGAAGACGCGCCTCGTTATCGCATGTTCTCGGTTGATGCAACTTCGCCCGCACGCGCCAATTGGAAGGAGCTCATTCCGCAGAATGACGCGGTGTTTCAAGGCGCTGCCATCGTAAATGGCTTGCTGCTGGCGCAGTACGAAAAAAACGCTACCTCGCAGCTCACTCTGCTGGACACGTCCGGAAAGCCGCTCGGCGATGTGCAGCTTCCTGCCATCGGTAGCGTTTTCGGCCTAGGCGGAAAGTGGAACCGCAAAGAAGTGTTCTTCGCATTCCATTCCTTTACCGTGCCGGATTCGATCTATCAGATTGACCTGGCAACTCGCGCGACGTCGCTGTGGAGCAAAGTGAGTACTCCCGGAATTGATCCCGACAAGTATGAGGTCAAGCAGCTTTGGTTTGATTCCAAAGACGGCACTCACGTGCCTATGTTTGTGTTCTACAAGAGGGGTCTCGTGCTCAACGGCAAGAATCCTACTTTGCTCACCGGATACGGCGGGTTCAATGTCAGCCTGACTCCCAATTTCGTTGGCGACCGCTATCTATGGCTGGAGCGCGGTGGTGTGTTTGCCGTCGCCAATCTACGCGGCGGCGCCGAGTTTGGCGAAGACTGGCACCGCGCGGGCATGCTCGACAAGAAGCAGAACGTCTTTGACGACTTCGCTGCCGCGGGGGAATTCCTGATATCGCAGAAGTACACCGATAAAGACCACCTGGCGATTCGCGGAGGCTCGAACGGCGGCCTGCTGATGGGCGCAGCTCTAACCCAGCGGCCTGACCTGTATCGGGCGGTCATCTGCCAGGTGCCGCTGCTGGACATGCTCCGCTATCAGAATTTTCAGATCGCAAAGTTATGGGTGCCGGAATACGGCTCGTCAGACGATCCCAAACAGTTCGATTGGCTCTACGCCTACTCGCCCTACCATCACGTGAAAGCAGGAACCGAGTATCCAGCAATTCTTTTCATGACTGCGGACACCGACACCCGAGTCGATCCCATGCACGCCAAGAAGATGGCGGCCTTGATGCAGGCCGAGGCCGCCAACGGCCGGAGCCGCGAACGCCCGATCCTGCTGCGCATTGACAGCAAAGCCGGCCACGGCGCAGGAAAGCCAATTGCCAAGCAGGTCGAGGACATGACCGACATTTATTCGTTTTTGTTCTGGCAGTTGGGAATGGAGTAGCTCCGTAGAGAAGTTGCTTGCAAGGTCTTGGAGACATAGCGGAGCTACGTCTCTACCGTCGGTCTCTTATATGCCCGAACTCCCCGAAGTTGAAACCATCGCGCGCGGCCTCGCCAAACGAATCTCTGGCGACGTGATCGAGTCCGTCTGGCTGGGTTCGAAGCCGGAGCCGCTTAAGTCTCCGGCAGCGGAGATCGCTGCAACTTTACAGTCCAAACGGATTTCCACCGTCCGCCGCGTGGGAAAACATATTGTGTTCGATCTCGAAGCGGCCCGCGGTGCGTCGTCGGCACAATGGATTGTCCATCTCGGCATGACGGGAAGCTTGTTGCTATGCGCGTCTGGCCTCGAACTCGAGAAGCACACCCATGCGGTTCTGCAACTCGCTTCCGGCCGCGAACTTCGTTTTGTTGATCCCCGTCGCTTCGGACGGCTCAGCGTCATCGAGAACTTCGAGGCGCCGGGCGCCGAACCGCTGCAAATCGCCTTCGATGATTTTGCGGCCCTCTTCCACAAACGCAAGACGCCTATCAAAAGCGCGCTGCTGAACCAATCTCTGCTGAGCGGAGTGGGAAACATTTACGCCGATGAAGCCTTGTTCCGCGCTCGCATCCGGCCTCGCCGCCGCGCGTCGTCCCTCACACGTGACGAACTCCGGCGCTTGCATCAAGCCCTGAAGAAAGTTTTGAAAGAAGCGATCAAGCTGGGCGGTTCGAGCGTTTCCGACTACGTGGATGCGGACGGCGAAGAAGGTTTCTTCCAACTGAAGCACCGGGTTTACGGGCGAGTAGGCGAACCGTGCCGCGTATGCAAAACGCCGATCAAGCGGATTGTCATCGCCGGGCGCAGCAGCCACTACTGTCCGCGCTGCCAGAAAAAAGAAGGCTACGACGCATTCCCCGTCCCCTGATCCACCACGTAAACGCGTCCCGGCGCGGCGGCCTGAACATTGTTCTTCTCAAAGCATTCCTTGATGCGGCGGCGTAGTTCGCGGCTCACGGCCAGGTGTTTGTTGGGACAGGTTTTCACCAGCATGAGATATTCGGCTTCGCCGTTTCCGACGCGGTCCAGCCCGGCCACATTCACGTCGCTCACAATATCCTCCGCGAACGCCGGGTCCTGCCGCATTTCGTCTCCCACTTCCCGCAAAAGCCTGACCACTTTGTCGCTGGGCTCGCTGTAGGCGACGGTCACTCGCAGAGCCAGTTGCGACCAGTCGCGAGTGGTGTTGGAGACAATCTGTATCGCGCTATTGGGCACAAAGTGTACGGTCCCGTCGTCGTCGCGCAGAGTGGTGAGACGAAGATTCATGTCCTCGACAGTTCCCTTCACTCCCGCGACGCGGATAATGTCACCGATGTCATATTGGTTTTCCAGCAGAATGTAGAAGCCGTTGATGAAATCGTGTACCAGATTTTGCGCGCCAAAACCGATTGCCAGTCCGGCAATGCCCGCACTTGCCAGCATGGGGCCCAAGTCGAAGTGCAAAATAGAGAGCACCATGAGAGCGGCGACGAAAAAGATCACGACAACGATGACGCTGGTCACCGCGCTTGTCACCGTCCGGACCTGTTGCGCCCGGACTCCGGAAGAAGCCTTGCGGGCATAAAGGCCGGCGGACTTGCTTGCCAGGCTTCGCGCCATCCGAGTCAGCACATAGGCCACGACTATCACGAACACGATCTTGGGGGCATCGTGCCAGAGAAAGAGCATGGTGTCTTCGCGCCAGTCGCGCACCAGCACCCGAACCTCTCCCTCATTGAGAGCCGTCGTTTGCAGGAACCAGGAGGCCATTGCAGTGCCTGATTATATCAACCGCGGGTAAACACACGCGCCGCCGGGCAGATATAATCTACGACAGTCTTTTCGAGCGAGGCCTATCGTGCACCGAGCAACTGTTGCCCTTTTTCTGCTACTTTTCCTACTCGCATTTCATGGCTACTCCTTGCCGCAACAAAACCTGCCACGGCCAGGGTTGGCGCTTCCGGCGGACGACAACCGTCCACCCACTCCTGATCAAATCCAGAAAGAGATGGAGAAGAAGGCCAATCTGCAGCGCCAGGCTGACCTGAAGCGCGACGCCGACACCCTGCTGAAGCTTTCCACCGAGTTGAAGGCATACGTTGACAAAACCAACGAAAACGTCATGTCGGTCGAAGTAATCAGGAAGGCTGAAGAAATCGAGAAGCTCGCACACAGCGTGAAGACGAAAATGCGGGGCGATTACTAGCCAGTCGAAATCCAATAAATCACTTGAGTCTGCGCCGCCAATTTCGGTAAGCTAGATGTTGCAACTGAGTTTCATCTGCAGGAGTTTGGCTGTGCCACTTCCCGAAACCGAAACCCCCGGACGTCTCCAGGCGGCGCTTACTTCCCGCGGTGTGCGTCTGACCCACCAGCGCCGCACCATTCTGGGAGTGGTCGAAACCGCCAAGCAGCACCTGGATGCAAGCCAGATCCTGCGCCAAGCGCGGCGTCTCGATCCCGGCATCGACCGGGTCACCGTGTATCGCACCCTCAAGTTGCTCAAACGCCACGGCCTGGTGGACGAACTGGATCTGATGCACATGCAGGGCGAGAAGCACTTCTACGAACGCCGCCCCCAACGCGATCACATTCACATGGCCTGCCTGCGCTGCGGCAAGATCACCGAATTCGAAAGCGACCTATTCGACCGCCTCAAAGGACAAATCCAGCGCGACTGCAGGTTTCACATCGTCGTAAGCCGCCTTGAAATTGGCGGCTATTGCACGCAATGCCGCACTGCGTCCTCTTCCGATTAACGGTTGCAACAGGTTGCAATCCCGCTGATACCGAATCTTCTCGACGTCCATTGACCATGCTTCCAGGGCCGGATACGATACCAACATGCAACTCGGTTGCAACTAAATGCTCACGTCGAAATTCGTTCACCCATTCCTGATCATTGTTCTCTTCCTCGCTACACGGGGCTTCGCACAGGAAAGTCCTTTCTTCGTCACCTACAACCACCACATGGAAGAACCCGGAAACCTCGACATCGAGGTTTCAACCACCAACGACATCCCCAAAAGCGGCCAACGGTTCTACATTGCGCCCTATACGGAGTTTGAATATGGGGTCACAGCGCAGTGGACCACTGAGTTCTACCTCGAGGGCCAGTCCACTTGGGCCGACAGCACCGTATTTACCGGCTGGCGGGTAGAGAACCGCTACAAACCTCTGAAACGTGAGCACTGGATCAACCCGGTGCTGTATTTGGAATACGAAAACCTCAACGAGGCCAGCCGCATCCAGAAAGAAGAGGAAGGCGAAGCACCGGATGTAAGCTCCCCCAACGCGTTACTCACGTCCGAGGCGGTACACGAGCTGGAGACCAAATTGATCCTTTCCAGCGACTACCACGATTGGAACATTGCGGAAAACTTCTTAATGACCAAGAATTTCGCTGAGCGCGAAGGCTACGAATTTGGATACTCCTTTGGCGTCGCGCGTCCGCTGGGGACCCTCGCGTCAGGCGCCGATTGCCGCTTCTGCCGCGAAAACTTCATCGCCGGCGTAGAAATATACGGCGGCCTTGGGAGCACGCTCGGCTTCGGCCTGCACGATACGGCCCGATACATCGCGCCGGTATTGTCGTGGGCGGTCAGCGAAAACTCGACTCTGCGTTTTTCTCCCGGCTTCGGACTGAGCCAGCAGAGCAGTCCCGTACTCCTTCGATTTGGATACACCTATGAAGTACAGAACTTCGGGAGCAAGATCTCTAAACTCTTCGGACGGAAACAATGAAACGCGTCAAATGGGGGTGGATATGGAGACGAGTTGGTTGGACAATGCTGGCGCTTTGTCTATTGGCCGCTGTGTGCCTGGCGCAGAATCCCACGTATCAGCAGGACGCCACCTGGCATGCTCCCGCGGACGCAGCTTCCCGCCCGAATCCGCTTTCGACCAAGCCCCAAACTGCCGCCGGAGGCCGCAAGCTTTTCATCCGCAATTGTGTGGAATGCCACGGCAAGGACGGAACGGGGATAGAAACGAAACACTCGGCCGACCTGCAACTGCCCGTGGTTCAGCAGCAGAGTGATGGCGTGTTTTTCTGGAAGATCACCAACGGAAATACCGGCCGCGGTATGCCGTCATTCAGCAAGATGCCGGAACTTCAGCGCTGGCAGATCGTGTTGTACATCAGAACTCTGAAGCAGCCTTGAGATTTTCTCTGCGACCTCTGCGCTTTTCTTAGCGAACTCTGCGGTTAGAAGCTTTTAACCGCAGAGGATGCTAAGGAAACGCCAAGGGCACGAAGAAAACCCGCACACAGCCGATATCCTTTACGCTGCGTGCCTCTTTACATCCTTCCCAATCCGCATGCCGTAGAACGACCGGTGTACGAAGAAGAACGACACCACGAAGAAGGCTCCGGCCAGCACGTGAGTCAGCGTCGGGTTGTTGCTGGCCAAGGAGACAGCCAGTTCGACCGCCAGCAGTCCGAACAGCGTGGTGAACTTGATCACCGGATTCATCGCGACTGAAGACGTGTCTTTGAACGGATCGCCGACCGTATCGCCCACTACGGTTGCGTCGTGCAGAGGAGTTCCCTTCTGCTTCAGTTCGACTTCGACGATTTTCTTGGCGTTGTCCCAGGCCGCGCCGGCGTTGGCCATGAAGATTGCCTGATACAAACCGAAGATCGCGATCGAGATCAGGTATCCGATGAAGTAAAACGGCTCGACGAAAGCGAATGCCAGCGTCGAAAAGAACACCGCCAGGAAGATGTTTACCATGCCCTTCTGCGCGTACTGGGTGCAGATCTGCACCACCTTCTTGCTGTCTGCCACCGATGCCTTGGCCGCGCTGTTGCTGTCAAGCTTGATGTTCGCCTTGATGAACTCCACCGCGCGATAGGCTCCGGTCGTGACCGCCTGCGTAGAGGCCCCGGTGAACCAGTAAATAATGGCGCCGCCGGTGATCAGCCCGAGCATAAAAGGCGCATGCAGCATGGAGAGCTTGTCCACGTTGGCGGTAAGCCCGCGAGTGAGCGCCATGATGATGGAAAAAATCATCGTGGTCGCGCCGACAACGGCGGTCCCGATCAGCACCGGTTTCGCCGTTGCCTTGAAAGTGTTCCCTGCCCCGTCGTTCTCTTCGAGCAAATGCTTCGCCCGCTCGAAGTTGACGTCTACATTGAAATCTCTCTTGATTTCGGCCACCGGCACTTGCTCAATCAGCGATAGCTCGTACACCGACTGCGCATTGTCGGTGACCGGGCCGTAAGAATCCACCGCGATGGTCACCGGCCCCATGCCCAGAAAGCCGAACGCCACCAGGCCGAAGGCGAACACCGGCGCCGCGATCATGCTGGCGGCTTCGGTCAACCCCATCGTGCTCACCCAATACCCGGTCGCCATCAGGATGACCATGGTCAGGCCAAGGTAGTATCCCGAGAAATTTCCCGCGACGAAGCCGGAAAGAATTCCCAGCGACGCGCCGCCTTCGTCCGCCGACGTCACGACTTCTCGCACGTGCTGCGACTCGGTCGAGGTAAATACTTTGACCAACTCTGGAATCACCGCGCCCGCCAGGGTTCCGCAGGAGATGATCGTAGCCAGCTTCCACCACTGCGAACCGTCGCCGCCCAAATCTGGAATCATCAGGTGCGAGATGAAAAACGTGATCGCAATCGAGACCAATGACGTAATCCACACCAGCGAGGTCAGCGGAGACTCAAAGTTCATCTCGTCCTTACCTTCGTAGCGGGCTTTGGCTATTGCGCCATTCAGGAAGTACGCCAACGCGCTGGCCACCAGCATCATGACGCGCATCACGAAAATCCAAACCAGCAATTGCACTTGGACGGTCGGGCTTTTTACGCCGAGCAGGATGAACGTGATCAGCGCGACTCCGGTCACACCGTAGGTTTCGAATCCGTCCGCCGAGGGGCCAACCGAATCGCCGGCATTGTCGCCGGTACAGTCGGCGATCACGCCCGGGTTGCGCGCGTCGTCTTCCTTAATCTTGAAGACGATCTTCATCAGGTCGGCGCCAATGTCGGCGATCTTGGTGAAGATGCCGCCGGCGATACGCAGCGCAGCCGCACCCAGGGACTCACCAATGGCAAATCCGATGAAGCACGGGCCCGCATACTCTCGCGGAACAAACAGCAGAATGATCAGCATTATCAGAAGTTCAACGCTGATCAGCATCATGCCAATGCTCATGCCCGCAGCCAATGGGATCTGATAAATCGGATAAGGCTTTCCGCCCAGGCTGGCGAACGCCGTCCGCGAATTCGCAAACGTGTTGACCCGGATTCCGAACCACGCCACGCCGTAACTACCCGCGATTCCAACCAGACTGAATCCCAGGATGATCGGCAGCGTCGTCGCCACCGGATGCACCGGCGCCAGCACGCCGAAGTACAGAACCATGATCACGGCGATGAACGCCCACAGAAACAGCAGGAATTTTCCCTGAGTGATGAGATAAGTTTTGCAGGTCTCGTAAATCAGCTCAGAAATTTCGAGCATGGCTTTGTGAACCGGTAGGCTCTTCAGTTTGGAATAAATCGCCAGCCCGAATCCCAGCCCGAAAATGCAGAACAGGATTCCGATGGTGAGCAGAAATTTCCCGTCCCAGCCATGAAAGAAAGTGACGCTGGAAAGATCGGGCAACTTAAGGTTGGCTTCGCCGCCGACTGGTTCCGACTGGGCCAACGCGGAAGACGCGCTGAGAGCGACAAACGAGGCGGCAATCGCCGCAAACTTGAACATCCGGGAGCCTAAGGACGCACCGCTGGTGAGCCAGTTGCGCATGAAAATTCCTCCAAATTATGACGTATGACTTTGACCACGCGTTCAGACCGATTTTGCCCGCGGCTGATTTCACGTGCCTGGCTCACTTGCGAAGCCACACACGGGAGCGCACTGCCGCCTTCCGAACACGCTTCCACGCAAGCAAGACTTACAGACTGTTGGGATCGCTGAGCTTGGCCGCGTCGGACGTCCATGCCACCTGCCCGCGAGTGGGAGCTGGAACCTCCCCGGCAGACCGCACAAACCTAGCTTTTATAACACCTTGCGGGCATGGGGGTCAATCGCGGCTGCTTGACATCGCGAAGCCCGGCCACATGCCACCTGTCGTGACATTCGTCCAAAGACCGCGTGGTTCAAAGCGCTTTTGATTACCTTTGTTTGTTCCAGATTGCGCCGGGAGGACGTTCCGCCGGGGACGACAGCTACTATTGAACGAGTCCATTATGAGTTCGCCTCAAAGTCCAATTGACCGGCTGAAGGTTCTGCTCAACTCCTCGACTCCTATCGTGGTGATGGAGACGGTCGAGGAAATGCGTGCCGTTTCGCTGGTGCGCGCGGCCTGCTCGGAGCTGAGTCTGGCGGTCTTCGAATGGAGCATCGCCGACGGCCTCGTCCGCTCCGGCAGTGGCGCCGCCGCTCCGCAGCCTACTGCCCAGCCGTGGGTGCCAGCGCGGCCGGACTACCGAGCGGGCGCGCTTCCGCAAGGCAACACCGAAGCTGATCGCTTGGTCCGAGCCGTCATGTCATCGTCTGGTTCCGATTCCGGCGCCGCTCCCAAATCCGCAATGTACAACACCGCCGACCCGGTGCAGGCGCTCGCGAACCTGGAAACCCTGACCGTCGAAGCCGCCTTCGTGCTCAAAGATTTCCATCGCCACATGGACAACCCGGTTGTGGTCCGCCGTCTCCGCGATGTGGGACAGAAATTCTCCACGAACCGTAGAACCCTGGTGCTGACTGCCCCGTCCATTGAAATGCCGCCTGAGCTCGCGGGACTGGTGGAATTTCTCGATCTGCCGCTGCCCGACGTCAACCGGCTGCGCGAGATCATCCGCGAAACCTATACCCGGATGGCGGCGACCCACACTCTGAAACTCCAGCTCGATGCCAACGGCGTGGACGCCATGGCCGACAATCTCCGCGGGCTGACGGAAGAAACCGCCGAGCGCGCCGTCTCGCAAACATTAGTCGGACGCCTCGCGCTTTCCCTGGACTGCATCACCGATGTGCTGGAAGCCAAGAAAGCGCTGATGAAGCGGTCGGACATGCTGGAATTCGTGGACTGCACCGCGAACATGTCGAGCGTCGGTGGCCTGGACAATTTGAAGCGCTGGCTGCAGCAGCGCGAGGGTTCCTGGGACGATCACGCTCGCCAGTTCGGCCTCGACCCGCCTAAGGGCGTAATCATTCTCGGCGTCCAGGGATGCGGCAAGAGTCTCTGCGCCCAAGCCGTTGCCGGAGAATGGAAACTGCCGCTGGTGAAATTCGACACCGCCGCCGTGTACGACAAATTCATCGGCGAAACCGAAAAGCGAATCCAGAAAGTGTTTCAGGTAGCCGAGGGCCTGGCCCCCTGCGTGTTGTGGATCGACGAACTGGAAAAAGTCTTCGCCGGCAGCGGCCCCGATTCCGCCTCCGCCGACGCAGGCGTTTCGTCGCGCCTGCTGGCGTCGTTTCTCTCCTGGATGCAAGAGCGCAAGCCCGCCGTCTTCGTCGCCGCTACCTGCAACAACATCACCGTGCTGCCTCCGGAGCTGATTCGCAAGGGACGCTTCGACGAACTCTTCTTCGTGGACTTGCCCAACGCAGCCGAGCGGCGGCAGATATTTTCTATCCAACTGACAAAACGCAAGCGCAATCCAGCCGCCTACGATCTGGACCGCGTCGCCACCGCCGCCGAAGGCTTCTCCGGAGCCGAGATCGAATCCAGCGTGCAAACCGCCCTCTACGCCGCCTTCGCCCGCAAGCAGGAACTAAGTACCGAAGACCTGCTTACCGCGCTCTCGTCCACCGTACCCCTGTCTGTCACCCGCTCCGAGGAAGTTGAGAAACTGAGGGCATGGGCGAGAGGCCGGGCGGTGTGGGCATCGTCGCAAGAGACGCGTTAACTCCAGCCAAGCCAAAACCTATCTCCGCGAGGTAGACACCATGCGTTCCTGAGAGCGAAAGATGTTCCCATCCTTCCCCAAACCGATGGTGGCCCATTCTTTCGCGTTCTTTGCGAAAGAGTGGGAACCACAGACGCTCGCACGACGAGATTTTTCCGGACCTGAGAAGATGCAGGCGTCCGCGGCCCCCACCCTTTGAAAACCGCAAAGGGTGGGGCAGCCTCAGTTTGGGTTGTGCAGGAGGTGGGCCGCCCGTCTATCGGATTCTGTATTTGCCCGGCTCATCGAACGAGACAAGGCCTAGATCACGCAAAACTTGGAGCTGCTGGCGAATTTTCGGGCGGATATGTCGATTTTGGGGATGAGAAGCACGCAGCTCGGATTCGAAGGCATATACCTCCGCAAGCGTGAAGCGAGGTTTTTCCAGCCTCCGGATGATCTTCAAGAGATCGGCGGTCCAGCCCCGCATTTTAGGGGGCACCTGCGATAGGTCTCGAACACGCGAGAACTCTGCGCGAACAACATGGGGGGCCAGAGCGGCGCCATACGACACCACGGAGATCTTTCCATCCTGCGGAATCTCGCGGAGCAAGATGTTGCATCCTACCCAGCCCGATCGACGCGCTGTGGTACTCAAAGGTTTGCGCTTCTCGATGATACTCTCCGTAAAAAACATCCGTGGCACGAGGAGCAGATTGGCTACAGCCCATTCCGGGGAATAATGCAGGACCAACAGGTTAGGGGTCTTATCCGCCCGGATAGCCCGAATCATTGCTTCGTATCCCGCATCGACGATTTTCCGTGGATTCCAGTTCTTGGAACTTTTTAACTGAAAAAACTGCCCGCACTGCGGGCAGACGAAGTCGAAGACCGGCGTGTTTGTACGCGATTGCGTCAACCGGTCGCAGTCGCACGCCGGGCAGTACATTTCCCGGGCGCACCACTCCTCGGTCACAGCACCCGCAATTCGTGACCCGCTCCGATACGCGCCAGCGATTTCGGCCAAACATTTTAGGTTCATCTCGCAGTTGCGGCAGATTAACCTAGAGGCTACGCAATCACAAACGATTTACAGTTTCCGGGCGTGAGGTCGAAGTAGCAGACTATGGAACCCTGACCGAGCAACCGGGTCACCATCTCGCGGCGAAAGTGTCAACATATTCGCCTGAACGTCCAGGGAGCACCTTTTCGAATTGGTCAAGCCGTTCGAATATGCCAACTGACCGACGAGACTGCCTTACGTCGACTGCTGGGGCGGCTGGGTACCGTCGAGCACTTTGAGTACAGCTGCGGCTGCGGACAATCGTATCCAGGCGACCCGATGATCGGCGTCCGCTTGGCGAATGGTGAGATAGACGAATTCTGGGCCGAAGAGCTAGAGCGCGTCGAAAACAATCGGGTGCGCCGCCGTGAGTTCAAGGAATAGTTCCGGCGGCGGCGATAGCTGTCGACGATCTCTATTTTGGAGATGTGCTGCCCGTAGTGCCATGCGTTGACCCCCATCCCCCAGCGCATTAAACTACTCTCCGACCGCCAGTTTCCCTCGGGAGCCCCTTGAAAACTTACCGCTCCACGCGCGACCTGCTTGCCGACGTCAAAAAACTGCTGGCTGAGAATCGGCCTTCGTTTCATCACTCGCCGCTCGAAGAGATTGCCGGGCTGCTGTGCGAGGGGAGGCACCATAGCTGGGTGGGAATTTATTTGACGCTGGACGAGAAATCGTCGTCGGCGCTGCTGGAGGAAGCTCTCATCAAGCCCAATCAGATGGCGGTGCTCGGGACGCGCAAAAAAATTGTGGTCGCAATGCGGGTGGGCGGACGCGAGCTTGGCTTCCTGAATGTCGAGAGCGGCAGCGAATATGCTTTTGGTTCTGAGGAGAAGGTCCTGCTCGACCGCGTAGCCGGCCTGCTGGCGCGGTTTCTGGCCGGGCCGCGCGGGAAGTATCTGGTGCTGCGGGCGGCGAGGGTATCTCTCAGCAAGCCTCGGGCGAAGGCGGCTTAGGTCTTGGTAGTGGGCTACTTTGACACTTCGCATGAGTCCGGCAATGGCCGCTGGCGGTATAGATCACCTGTGGAACGTGAATGACCTTGTGGCCCTCTGGGAGTCATACGAGCGAAGGGCGGAAAGAGCGTCGAAAAAATGAAGAACTACATGGGGCTAGGAGTGGCTATTGGCCTCTGCCTGGGAGTCGGGCTCAGAGTGGCGCTACATAACATCCCCGTCTGGTTCGGCGCCGGAGCAGCCCTAGGCGTCGTCTTAAGGCTGGTCATGAACAAAAAAGAACCGAAACTCAACGTAGCCCATTACCCAAGTCTTCCGTTTCAAACAAACAACGCAACGCTCGTCCTATACTGCTGGGAATGGCTGTGCCCTCATCCCGGCTGGCATACATTGACTGGCTGCGCGGACTCGCCTGCCTGCTCATGTTTCAGACGCATTGCTACGACGCGTGGCTGGGCGGCGCGGCCCGGCTATCGACATTCTTTGTGTGGTCACAGCTCGGCGGAACATTTCCCGCGCCCCTTTTTCTCTTTCTGGCCGGGACCTCTTTCGCAATCGTCATTGACAAGCTTTTGCAAAAGGGCGTCGCTCCGGGCGAGATCGCAAAAAAAACAATCGTACGGGGCGCGGAAATCTTCGTCCTCGGATTGCTGTTTCGGCTGCAGGAATATTTGATCGCGATGGGCTGGGCGCCGTGGAGCGACCTGTTTCGCGTGGACATCCTCAATACCATCGGCGTCTCGCTGATGCTGATGGGCGCGCTGTGCTGGATGGTGCTGGCATTAACAGGCACGGCTTCTGTCGGGCAAAGCGTAACCAACACGCGAAAAAAGCTGGTCAGCGCTGCGGTCGTTGTTGCGGCCGCGATCTCCGCGCTGACGCCGCTGCTCTGGACCACATGGCAGCCGCGCTTTCTGCCCTGGGAGATCGAAACCTACGTCAACGGCGTCCACAATTTCGGCGTGCCGCAAGCTGGACTGTTTCCAATTTTCCCATGGACAGGCTTCGCCTTTGCCGGGCTCGCTTTTGGATTCCTTCTTATAAGCGATTCCGCGCGCAAGCTGGGGGCGTACGCGTTTCTGCTGGCCGCAGTTGCCGGACTGGTCTTGATTTACGGCGCGAAATTTGTCGACACACTCGGGTGGAAGATTTATCCGGTGTATGACTTCTGGACCACCAGTCCGAGTTTTTTCGCCATCCGGCTGGGCATGTTGCTGCTGCTTGTCCTCATGGCCTACGCTTGGTGCCGCTGGGGATTGGGCCAGTGGGGATTCAGTCCGATGATTCAGCTGGGCAACACTTCCCTTCTGGTGTATTGGGTGCACATCGAATTTGTGTACGGAAAATTCAGCATTCTGCGGCCCCGCAGCCAGACCATCGCCGGAGCGACGCGAGGGCTGATTACGATATTTCTCGCGATGCTGGTGCTGTCCATTGCGCGGACAAAATGGTTGGGCAGCGTGCGAGATTTGTTCTCACGGAGAAAAGTCTCGCACGCCTGAGAGACGTCGGTCTCGGGCGAACAAAAATGCGTGGGATCACCGTGGAAGAGCGGCCATTTATGGCCGCGATAGACGCGGCCTTTGACGGAGCCCTTTAGGGCCGTTTGGGGCTTTAGCCCAACCGAAGCCGCACACCTCGTACGCAGCCCTGAAGGGCCGCTCTGCCACATTCGGCGCCGCCGTCAGTGTGCCGGAGCCGGCGCGGGCTGCGCATCGGGAGTCGAGAAATTCACCTTCGGTAAGGCCCTCGACGCTTCCGAAGCCGCAAAGTAGGCGTCATTCTTGCTGAATCCTGCCCACTTGGCAAACAAACTATTCGGAAACTGCTGCACGTAGGTGTTGTAATCCTGCAAAGTGTCGTTGTAGTTCTTCCGTTCCACGGCAATGCGGTTTTCGGTTCCCGCCAGCTCATCCTGCAAGCGCAGGAAATTCTGGCTCGACAACAGCACCGGGTAGCTTTCGCTCAGCGCAAGCAAGCGTCCGAGAGCACCGTCCAACTGGCCGTTAGCGGCTATCTTCTCGGATGGCGATCCCGCATTCAGCAATTGCGAACGCGCCTGCGCGATCTCGCCGAACACTGCCAGTTCTTGCTTGGTGATCCCCCTGACCGTTTCAACCAGGTTGGGGATCAGGTCAGCGCGCCGCTGCAACACTACGTCCACCTGCGACCACGCGGATTTCACCGCCTCGTTCTTCGCCACCAGGGTGTTCTTGGTGCTGACGTACATGCCAAACGACAGCAGTATCAGGACCACAATCGTAATAAGAAAGATCATCGCTTTGCTCATGGTTTCTCCTTAGGCGAACGTTCTACGCTCGCATTGTATCCACTGCGGCGGTTACCTGCTCGATGGCCTGCAAATACTTGCTCGCGATTTCGGGCGCGCGAAGCTGTTTTCGGTCAGCCGTTTGCGCACGGACATCCATTATTTGTACGAAAGGGGACGGATCGAAGTTCATCCGATGGGCCAGTTCGCCGACCGCTTCGCGCGAATGCTTGCGGCCCGGCTCTCCCATTTCGAGCAGCACATGCCGGAACAGCGTGGTGAACGACGACAGCGATTGCAGCATCACTTCCCACAACTGTTTTTCGTTGCTTCCGGCGACTACCAGATGCTGGCGTAGCAGAAACAGTTTTTCTCGCAGCTCATACTCAAGCTGCGCGCGATGCAGCGCCATCGGAATATTCAGGGTGCTGAGCACATCTTCTCCATACAACACGCGATTCCGCTGCTTCATGTCCACAAACTCAATCGAGAACGTGTCCGCGGACGCCTTCAGTTCGGCCGGCGTCAACACCAGCGGTGGACGATGCTTCTTGCTCCGCCACCACTCGACCACATCGGTGATCTTGGTGAGGGAAGCGAACGAAGCATCGCGCAACACGCAGAGCAAATTCAAGTCCGAATACTCAGGATGGAATTCGCCCTCCGCGCCGGAGCCGTAGAGAATGACGCTCACCAGGTTCGCTCCCGCCGCCGCCCGGAGCTTTTCAACAAATTCGCTGATTAATTTTTCGTGGGCCATCGTTTCTCCTCACCAGCCTCCGCTTGCGCCGCCGCCGCCAAAACCGCCACCGCCACCGCCGCCAAAGCCACCAAAACCGCCGCCACCGCCGAAACCACCGCCACCACCAGACCCTCCGCCACCACCGCGGCCACCGAAATTGCTGAATATCAACATCCAGAACAAGGCCCTGCGCAGCGGCGGAGTCACCAAAATAACGATCCCGATGAGGACGAGGGCCGCAATCCAAGCGGGGGAAAGCCCCGGTGACGCGGGCTGCTCCTCGACGGGAGCCGGAGCCTCTGCGCCGGTCAGTTGAATGCCGGCGTCCTGGGCGATCACGTTGGCGACACGCAACGTCATTAAGCTGACGGCGCCGTTGTAGTCGTTCTGCTTGAGCAGCGGAACCGCCTCGCGTCCAAATCCGCCGGTTTTGCCATCCGGAAGGATCGACTCGAGTCCATAGCTGACCTCAAAACGGTATTTATGGTCCGTGACTGCCAGCAGAATCAGAACACCGCGATTTGTTGACTTGCTCCCCAGTCCGATTCCCCACTGCTTGGCAAGCCCAATGGAATAACTCTCAATGTCAGCCCCATCGAGCGAGTTGATGGTGACGACGGCGATTTGCGCGTGCGCCTTTTGATCAATTTGCTGGCAGGTGTCGTTCAGTGCGGCGATGGTCTGGTCGTTGAGGACGTGGGCGAAATCGTTGACGTAATTGGTGGCCTTAAGCTTCGAAACGGGCTCGCCCGCACATAGCGCAGGGAAAAACAGCGCCGCAGCCAGCAGGATTTGCTTGAATACCCGCATCGCCGCTGATTGTACAGGAATGAGGTTG
>Ga0066789_10000212_pt1 | contig 21097 bp, 21 predicted proteins | sample OrgsoiDNA2013049_FD_70960 | JGI IMG/M metagenome (GOLD analysis project Ga0066789, IMG submission 70960) | Permafrost soil microbial communities from the Arctic, to analyse light accelerated degradation of dissolved organic matter (DOM) -... | ecosystem: Environmental > Terrestrial > Soil >...
TGCGGCGCGCACCGGAGCGATGGAAGACGGTGCGCTTATCCATGTCGACGGCCACGAACTCGTCATGAGCACCGACTCGTTCGTCGTCAACCCACGGTTCTTCCCTGGCGGCGATCTCGGCAGCCTTGCCGTCCACGGGACGATCAACGATCTGGCGATGATGGGCGCGCTCCCGATCGCGCTGACGCTGGCTCTCGTCATCGAGGAGGGCTTTCCGATCGACGAGCTGCGTGCGATCTGCGAGTCGGTGGGACGAGCTGCGGTGGCAGCGGGCGTCCCGGTCGTCACCGGCGACACCAAGGTGGTCGGTCGCGGTGATGCCGACGGCCTCTTCATCAATACGACAGGGCTCGGACGCCGATTGCCGGGCGCCGCGACCAGCGCGACTAATGCGTGCGTCGGCGACGTCCTCGTGCTGTCGGCACCGATCGGATTGCACGGGACGACAGTGATGAGCACCCGTGCGGGTCTTGGGTTCGAGTCCGACATCGCTTCCGATTCGCAGCCCTTGCACCGGCTGGTCGAAGCAATGATCGATGTCGCGGGGCCGGCCATTCACGTGATGCGTGACCCCACCCGCGGCGGTCTCGCATCGGCACTGAACGAGATCGCGCAGGCCTCCGGCGTCCAGATATGTCTCGAAGAATCGGCGATACCGGTGCCGCCGACTGTCGCCGCCGCCTGCGAGATTCTCGGACTCGACCCCTTGCATGTCGCCAACGAGGGTTGCCTTGTCGCGATCGTGGCACCTGACGTTGTCGACGCGCTGTTGGCAGTCATGCGATCGATGCCCGAAGGGTCAAGCGCGTGTGCCATCGGCAGCGTTATCGACGCGACGACGGCGCGCGTGGTGATGTCGACGATGGTCGGCTCGCGGCGCATCGTCGACATGCTGATCGGCGAACAGCTCCCGCGGATCTGCTAACAGGTCCCTTACCCGCAGGGGACGATGAGAACGGGCCGTTGCGAGGTATGCAGCACCTTGTGCGAGACGCTGCCGAGCGCACCAGACCCGACGTCTGACCGGCCTTGTGATCCAACGACAATGAAATCCGAGTCGAGGTCGTCGGCGGCGAGCAGAATGGCGCGCGCCACCCCGTGGTAGTTGACCTCACGAATTTCGGTGGTCGCAAGAATGCCAGCGGCGCGCAGCTCTGCAGTGATCGCGGAGGCAAATTCGTCTTCGCTCGAGTCGTCGATGCGCAGGCGCCCCCACCGGCCGATGGAGACCTCATGGACATGAAGGACAACCACCGCGGCCGTCGTGTGCTCGGTAATCTGGCGGACCACCTCTGCGGCGCGCAGCGAATGCTTGGAATCGTCGACTGCTAACAAGATGCTGCTGATCATGATGACCTCGGCGGCTCGCGGGTCGAACTAGCTAGCACGTGCGTCCATTCGTCGATCTGCCAGCCATCCGACTGCTGTGCGAGCCAGTTGCCGAACGCCTCCGCGTACCGAGCCGGCTCGGTACGCGGGTCGATATCCCGCAGACCACTCGTCTCGAGGAAGACGCACCCGCGCAGCACGTCGTACTCAAACTGGTCGACAGCCCTCGGGCTCCCACTGACGACGACCTCGGGGACGGTCAGCCACAAATCGTGAATCTCGACGACCCTGACCTCCAACCCGAGCGACCTTCCGTGGAAGACCACCGCACCCACCAGCAGCGACGTCAATTCTTGGGTGATGGCCGGGAGCCACAGTGTCATTCGCCGCGTCTGTAGGAGTGTCATTCCCGCCTCCCTGTCGGTCTCACGCTAGGCCGCACCGTCATGTCGCAGCACTGACCAAAGCCCCGCCGGTCAGTAACTAAAGGCACGACCCGGTGAGATCACAGCGCCCGCCGCAGCCGGGCCTGATCCTCCTGCTCGGCTTGTTCTAGAGCGATTTCCAACGTGTGCAGCTGTGCCTGCAATCGCGGCAACCAGTGGCGTCGAAGGACTCGCGCGCGGCGACGCGTCGTGAGGAGGGCCGCTTCGAGAGTGGCGAGTGCAGATTGTGCCGCCGCGACGTCGACCGACGCCCGCAGCGCGGTCGCGAATGCTCGCCTGGCCTCCAGAACCGCCGCGCTCATCCCGGCGTCCGGGGGAGCGGATGATTCGATTGTTGCGCCGCCTGGGTGGCGCACCCCCATCGTCGTCGTCCAAGTCAGCGCGACCTCGACCGGCGTCGTCCGCGCCTGCCGCACGGAGTCGATGCCGCCGACGAAACCGGCGCGCAGCATCCAGCGGTCGGCGTCCGCGCAGGCGGTTCGCCATTGCGCCGAGCAGTGGTCGACCTGTGCTCTAAGGCGTCGGACCTCGGTGCTGACGAGTTGAACCTTGCGTTCCAGTTCGGTCGCGCCGCGATCGGCAACCGCGATGCGGTGACGCAACCACAGCCGGCCGGCGCGGCCAGCGGGACTCCGGACGGTGGCAGCCATCAGGGCCTCAGTGTGCACTCGTCCGGTCGCGCACGACCATCACCGTGCAGTGTGCGTTGTGCACGACCGCGTGCGCGATCGATCCCAGCTTCATCCCGGAGAATCCGCCGCCACCACGGGCTCCGACGATCAGCAGTTGCGCAGTCATGGACGCGTTCGCCAGCACCTCGGCGGGGTAGCCGATGGGCAGCTCTTGGGAGATGTCAATCGCGCCATGTTCGGTCGGGACACTGCCCATCAGCTGTTCGAGCGAGTGGTGTGCGTTCGCCTGGGCACCCGCGAACGCGCGCTCGCGATCGAGAACGCCCTCGGCTCGCGAGTGGACGAAGAGCGCACTCAAGACGACCAACGGGCTGTGGCGCAGGGCGGCCTCATCGACCGCGGCGGACAAGACGGTTTTCGACTCGGCCGATCCGTCGATCCCCACGATCACCGGACCGACCTCGCGTGCACTTCGGACGACGACAACCGACGATGGTGCATTTGAGACGACGTGCAGAGAAACCGAGCCCAAGGAAAGTCCGGCGTAGCCGCCGACGCCGCGGGCGCCGACGACCAGGAGCTGAGCGTTAGCGGCCGCATCCAGCAGGACCCCGCTCGGGCGCCCCTTCACCAGGCGGGTAGTGACGACGAGTTCGGGAGCCGATGCCGCAACCGAGCCCGCGGCCGCGGCAAGCAGCCAAGCCCCGTGATCGCGGGCGACCATCTCGGCCTCGGAGTCGCCAGCGGCATCGTGGGTGGCGCGATACATCGCGCGCCACGAATGCACGAGTTCGAGCGGCGCCCCCCGGCGAGTGGCCTCGTCGGTGGCCCAACCCACAGCGGCCCGACTGCCCACGGATCCGTCAACTCCGACGACGATCGGGGGGTGATTTACTTCGGCGCTCATCACTACCTCCGTGTGTCGACGGTCCTCGCGCGGAGCACGAATCCTATGTGCAGACAACGCCACCTGCGGGCGCCGGGACACGGCCGAAGGTCCCGTCTGACACGGTCGGGCGTCGCCTCCACTACTGCTCCGCCGAACGACGATGTTGCTCTGCCAAGCCACGACGCGCAGCCACCATTGTTGGCGGCAGCATCGTCAGCTCGCGGTCGGGAAGTGCCAGTGCGACCGACCACGCCAATTCGAGCGTCTGGGCGAGGGTTCGCTTCTCGTCGGGACGTTGCGTGAGCAGGTTGCGCTCGAACTCGTGGGCAAAGTCGACGAATGCGAGGTCGACCGCACTCAACGCCTCGAGCCCGACAAGTTCGGCGAGCTCGCGCACCCGTTGAGACCTCGAAAGCGCCGCAAGCAGTTGGGCCGCAAGGTCGAGATGATCGTCCGTAGTGCGCCCGGGGCCGGCGCCCTTGCGCATCAGTCGCGACAACGATGCGAGGGCGTCGATGGGAGGGTAGACCCCGTGAGCGTGTACCTCCTGCGAGAGCACGACCTGACCTTCGGTGATATATCCGGTGAGGTCGGGGACTGGGTGAGTGATGTCGCCCGCCGGCATCGTCAGCACCGGGACCACCGTGACGGAGCCGACAACGCCGCGCACCCGACCACAACGCTCGTACAACGACGCGAGGTCGCTGTACAGGTATCCGGGATACGCGCGGCGCCCCGGAATTTCCCCCCGCGCGGCTGAGACCTCGCGCAGTGCTTCCGCGTAGCTCGTCATGTCCGCCATCACGACGAGAACATGCCGGCCGTGCTCGAAAGCGAGATCCTCCGCAATGGTGAGGGCGATCCGCGGGGTCAGTAGGCGTTCGATGACCGGATCGTCTGCCGTGTTGAGCAGCATGACGAGCTCGCCCGCCGAAAGTCTTGCTTCAAGCACTGTTCGGACGGCGGCCGCGTCGGGATGCGTCATGCCCATGGCGGCGAAGACGACGCTAAAAGGCTCGTCGCCGACCGATGCCTGCGCGGCGATCTGGGCGGCGAGCTCCAGATGCGGCAACCCGGCGGCGGAGAAGATCGGTAGCTTCTGGCCGCGCACGAGGGTGGTCAACGCATCGATCGCGGACACCCCGGTAATGATCGGGTCGGTCGGCGGCTGGCGCATCGTCGGGTTCAAGGGACGGCCCTCGACCGGGACCCGGCGTCGCCCCACTATCGGTGGACCGCCGTCACGCGGCTGCCCCCGCCCGTCGCAGACCCTGCCAAGCCACGACGTGCCGACGGAAATCTCCAGTGGGTGACCGTCGAACGAAACCGACGTGGATGCCGTGCTCATGCCTTGCGTGCCCTCGAGGACCTCCACCACCGCAAGATCGCCGTCCACATCGAGAACCAGTCCGTGTCGATCCGGTCCGCCGGTGATCTGGATGACGGCGAACTCGTCCCAGCCAACGTCCTTCACTCCCTGGACCACCATCAGCGGCCCGTGCAGGCGGCTCACGTCGCTGTACCGAACGACATCCCATCGGGTGGTCATCTTGCGACCGCAAGTCTCGGTGTCACTGTGGCCCCCGCAATCTCGCGACGATGTCGGCGTGTCGGCGGCGGATCTCCGCGATGTCGTCGGGCGGCACGTCGCTTGCCGCCCGCAGCAAAGTCGAAAAGTCGAATGTCTCGATGTCGGCTGCCGGCCTTCCGTCGTCCACCAGTTCGAGACATGTACTGATGACATCAAGCGTTGCGTCTGCGAGCGCAGTCGCCTTGGCCGGCGTGCAAAAAGCGTCGTTGGAGATAAGCGAGCTCTGTTGCAGAACACCCTCGCGCACCAGGCGCCCGGCGAGCAGCTGGACCCGTTCCTTGTCGGGAAGTGAACTCGCGCCGACCAACTCGGCGAACGCGGTCAAGCGGTCGCTGTCGGCGAGGATCGACGACAGGAGCGCCCGCCGGATCTCCCACCCCACGTCGCCTTCGCGTTCGTGCCAGGAGGCGATCGTGTGAGCGTCACGCGAGAACGAACCCGACCAGTTCACCGCGGGGTAGTGCCGCGCGTAGGCCAAATCATGGTCGAGACTCCATACCGCGCGCACGAAGCGCTGGGTGAGCGCCGAGACCGGTTCGGTCAGGTCACCACCTGGCGGGGAAACTGCACCGATGACCGTGACCGAGCCGGCGAGGCCGCCCAGCGTCGTTACCGGACCGGCCCGCTCGTAAAACGCAGCGAGGGACGACGCAAGGCTGGCGGGGTAGCCCTCCTCTGCCGGCATGACGCCCGAACGAGAGGCGAACTCGCGTAACGCTTCGGCCCATCGTGACGTCGAATCCGCGATGACGACGGCGTGATATCCCATGTCGCGGAAGTGTTCGGCGACCGTGACGCCGCTGTAGATGCTCGCCTCGCGCGCCATCATGGGCATGTTGGAGGTGTTCGCGATGATGACGGTGCGATCGGCGAGCCGCCCGCCGGTACGTGGGTCGGTGAGGTCGGCGAACTCGTCGAGAACGTCGGCCATCTCGTTGCCGCGCTCACCGCAGCCGATGTACACGATGACGTCGGCGTCGCACCACTTCGCGACCTGCTGAAGCAACAGAGTCTTACCGGTGCCGAATCCCCCTGGAACTGCCGCAGTACCGCCCCGCCCGACGGGATACAACATGTCCAAGACCCGTTGCCCGGTGACCAGGGGTCGGTCGATGTCGCGCCGTTCGGAGCATGGGCGGGGTTGGCGAACGGGCCACCTCTCCGTCATCGTGACGCTCACGCCACCGATCCGCACCAGCTCGTCGTCGGCCCGATGTGACCCCGCCGCACTGACGAACTCGACACAACCATTCGCAGCCACCGGGGCGAGCACGCGATAGTCGAGCGCGCCACCGGTCGCGATGACACCGAGCAGCGACCCCGCCGCAACGGCGTCACCCGCTTTGACGCTCGGTTGCCACGACCACGCGCCGTCCGTCGATGCGCCCACGCCGCCAGGGCCGCCGCCCGCCAGCCAGATCGGAGCGCCCTTGAGCGGGCGCAGCAGGCCGTCGAACACACCGCCAAGCAGCCAAGGTCCCAACGGAGCGGAGAGCGGGTAGCCGCGGGCCCACGCGCCGGCACCCGGTGCCAACCCCCCCGTGTACTCGTATGCCTGAAGGGTCGAGCGCGAGCCAGATATGCCGACGACTTCTGCCGGTAGCCGGTGCGGTCCGACCTCCACGAGTTCGGACACTGCCACGCCGTCGAGGTCGACAACCTCGACGAGTGGTCCGTTGACCCGCACGATCCGCGCGCGGTCGTGGGGGCTGGTCACGGCGTCCACTCGGGCGAATCCGCAAGGACGCCGTCGAGGGCCCAATCCGCGAGTGACCCAAGTGTCACTTCCACCCGGCGGCCCGCCGCTTCGATCACGCAGCCGTCGCCGACATCGCGCACGGTGGCGTCGGGACCGATGAGAGATCGACCGGCGTTGGTCATGGCGTCACGCAGGTCGCGATAGACGGGTTCGCCGTGCAGCTGCCTGACGTCGTTGCGTGTCTGTTGTTGCAGTTGCTCGTAGACCGATCGTCGAGCGGCGAGGAGGACTGCGTGTACCTGTCTGCGCACCATGGCATCGTCGATCGCGACGGCGGTTGCGGCTTCGGTTTCACCGCACAAGCGAGCTTCCAGGGCCGATTTCTCGGCGGCGTCGCGGGCGGCGTCCAACTCTGTCGTCGTCTCACTGAGCGTGCGCGCGAGGCAGGCCGCGGCGTCCGCGCGTGCGCGAGCCAGCAGCGCGTTCCGCAGCGGCGCGAGCGCATGCTGATCGACGACCAGTTTCACGATGGCATCACCACAACTGGTGGACTCGATTCACGACCCGCATAGGGTCGCAGCACGGCGTCGGCGGCGGGCGTGACAATGACGGACAGCACGTCGTCGGGCAGCGCATCCCATGCTTGCCTGATCGCGTCCGGAGTCTCGCACTCGAACACGATCGCTCCGGCGAGACCGAACCCCGCCGTCCGCACTGCTTCGCCGATCACCGCGACCGTGCCCATGATCGCTCACGCCTTCCCGACGAGGATGATGGCGACGATCAGGCCATAGATGGCGATGCCTTCAGCCAGGCCAACGACGACCATCGCCCGACCGAACATCTCGGGCCGCTCGCTCATCGCGGCCAATGCGGCGGAGCCGGTGTATGCCACCGCTATGCCACCACCGATCGACGACCCGGCGATGGCGATCCCAGCACCGAGCAATGCGCTTCCATTGAGCGCGCTTGCGGTACCGGCAGCGGCCAAGGTCGCTGCCGAGGCCGGCGGCGCCGTCAACGCGAGCGCGATGAGGATGAGCGCAACCACCAACAACAGCGCGTTGGCGGCCAAGAGAATGCGGGTCGCGACGACGCGGTAACGACGAAGCATTGCCATCAGGAATGCCGTTGACACCATCGCGAGGGGTACCGCAATCAACCAACCGGACATGATGCCTCCAGAGACGTATCAGCAACCGGAATATCCGACTCGACCGCGAGGTGCCACGGCCGAAACGGTTCGCCCTCGGCGATGAAGATGCGGGAAAACAGCTCGTAGTACTCCAGACGCAACGCTTGTACACCCGCGATCAGAGCCTCGAGTGAGAACGTCACCGCGTTGCCGACGATGAAAATCACCGCAGCTGCGACGACGCCGAAAGGCCCGTGCCGGCCTGCGCCGACTGTTGACTGCCACACCACCTGACCGAGGGCGGCGTGCGTCATGCCGAACGCCGCGAGGCGGGCGAAGCTGACCACATTCGAACCGAGACGGACGACGACATCGAACGACTCGACGCCGGCTTGAGCTGCTCCATCAAACCCGCCACCGGCTTCGGTGAACAGCCCGACGAACGCAACACACGTTGCGGCGCCGGCAAGGGCGGCGCCGGTGATTGTCAGCAGCACCAGGTGGAGATACAGGCCACCGGCCAGGACCGCGAGGCCGGCAAAGGTCGCAGCACCAGCAAGGCCGGACGACGCGTAGATCGCCGTCCGCCAACCGCCTTCGCGAAACCGATTCACACTCGCCACGGCGTAGGCAGCCGTGAGAAAGAGCGCGCCGACTGCGATCGCGACCGATAGCAGGCGGACGGGCTGGTCAAGAGGCGAGAGCCACAGCACGGGAAACGCGTGGGTAGGTCCGAAGAACTCGCCATAGAGGCCCCCGAACACCATGCTCGATGCCCCGGCACCCGCAACCATGACCCACACGGGCGCCACGATGTGCAGTCGACGCCAGTGCCCGAATCGTGCTGCGAGCGCGATCGCCAGCAGCATCGCGCCGTGCCCGACGTCGGCGAACATCATGCCGAACATCGCCACATAGGCGACCCCGGCGAGTACTGAGACGTCAAGGTCACGGTAGGGCGGCGTCGCATACGTCTCGACGAGTGGTGCAAACGCGCGTCGTGCGCCGCCAGCTGCGAGAAGTGTCGGCGGTTGCGATCCGCGTGGCCGCCGGATCGCAACGACCGCGCCACCGATCGGCGCGAGGTCTGCAGCCAAGTCGGGGAGCGCGTTCGCCGGAGCCCAACCGACGAAGCCGGTTACGTGGCCGTGTTGAACGCCCGTCTGCGCGACGGCGTGCAACTGTGCCTCACCGGCGGCCAGGTCGGGCCGGTCGTGTTCCTCGCACCACCGCAGGTCGGGTGCGTGTGCTGCGAGTACGGCGGGGCCGGGCACCGCTTCGGACGGCGGCGACGGCAACTGCACCACGCCGGCCCGGGCGACGCGCACCAGCAGGTCGCGCACCACGTCGTCCGGCGCGAGCAGACCGACGCGCCGCATCGCGATGGGGGTCCAACCGTCACGTAAGGGCATCGAACGCCTCCCTCGCGCCACCGAGCGCGGCTGCGTGCAAGGCAGCTCGCACTCGCCAGGCGTCAGCGGCCATGACCGCCACCGCACCGACGACAGGTTCGGGTCCAACCGACGATCGGCGGAGCAACTCCCGGCCATCGGCTTCGACGCGGGCCCACCAGCCCGACTCCGCGCGCCACATGTCCTGCGGACTTGCTACGTCGTCGAGAACCCAGCTGGCGCGGTTCGGCAATCGCTCGCGCAGCTCGTCGACCGACTGGGCTTCGAGGGCAGGTTCGCCGAGCGTGCGCGCGAGATTGTGCCGAACGTCGGGAGGCAACTGGTTGCCGGCGACCACCTGCTCGCGCGCCACGATCAGCGCCGCCGCCCCTGCAGCCCAGGCACTCGCTCCAGGTACGGCCGAGCTGGCGCGGTCGACGAGCCGACTGCGCATGGTAAGGCCGATAGCCCAAAGCGAATCGTCCGACGGCTGCCCCCACCACGTCGTCCGAAGGCGCTCGAGCACGTTGTCTTTCGTCACCGTTTCAGCGCCGCCAGGAGTGCTCGCGAGACTGCCCATCTCGAACGGTGGCGATGCCGGCCGGCGGTCCGTGCCGCGAAGGCGGGTCTCGAGGTTGAGGATCTCGAACCACGCCATCGCGATGCGCAGCATGCCGACACCATTTGCCGGCACCCATCCAGCGAGCACGCGGACGTTCCACAACAACGTCGATGCGATGGCGCGCTGCGCGTCGGCAAGGTCATGCGAGGGCTGCAAGTCGCGTGCGTACGGCGAGCTTTGCAGCTGCGTGAGTGCCGTCGCCAAATCGGAGCAAGCAGCGATGGACGCCGCGCCGGCTCGACCTGCGGTCCGATGCGACATGGCTACCGCGCGCACGTCGGCGCTCACCCATGCGCCCGTCACGACGGGTCACCCGCACCAGCCGTCAAGGTGTGCGAGCCGGGCAGGTTACGCACCTTGGAGACGGCGGCGGCAACGTAGGGCGTCATCCGCTCGACTCCGTCGGCGCGCACGCGGGCTGCTTCGTCCTGAGCGGCGCCAAGTTCGGCTGCTTGTCGTGCCGCACCGGCGGCTTTCACCGCAGCGACCGCCGCCGCGCGGGCTTGAGCTGCGGTCGTCGCTGCGTGCGACCGCAAGCTGGCGAGCTGTACGCCGGCCGTCCGCCGGATCTCCGCCGCTTGACTTCGCGCTTCCCTGCGGATCGCATCGCAGTGCACGACGACCTCGTCCAACGCAGCGAAGACGGCCTCGAGTTCGTCGGCGCTGGTGCGGGTTTCAGCCGACGGCACCCCCACCGGACCCGGGCGACCAGGACCCGGAGCAGGTCGAAATCGATCGAGGATGTCGCGCAGGGTCGGCATGATGGATCACGCATGGCCCGAAACGGCCCTGCGGCGTAGCAGCATCACCGGGCAGTGCGCGTGATGCACCACCGCATGTGCGACCGAGCCGAGCCCCATGTCCGCGAACCCACCGCCACCATGCGATCCCATGACGAGCAGGCTCGCCTCGGAGCTCGCATTGATCAGGATCTCTGCTGGGTACCCCACCGGGAGTTCGGAACGTACCTTGACGTCGGGGTACCTGTGCACAGCATCGGCGAGCAGTTGTTCCATCGACTCGCTCGCCTCGGACGCTGCCATCGCAAGAGCGGCAGTCTGGTTCGGCACCCCTTCGGCCACGGAATGCACGTACAGCACTCGGATGATGTCCAACTCCGTGTTGCGCACCGATGCCTCGTCGAATGCAGCCGACAGCACCGCCTTGGATTCGGGCGATCCGTCGACGCCGACGACGATCAGGCCGACAGAGCGTCGCGGGGCGCGCACGACGACGACGGGGCATGGTGCGTTCGTCACGAGGTGCAGCGCCACCGAGCCAACGAGTAGCCCGTCGAAGCCACCGACGCCGCGCGCTCCGATCACCAGCATCTGTGCCTGCGCCGCGGCCGCAGCTTGGAGCAGCACCGCACTCGGCCGACCCTCGCGAAGGCTTCCGGCTATCGAGGCCTGCGGTGCGCGGGCCTGTGCGCGGGCGACGAGCGACGCGAGCCGCCCTTCGCCATCTTCGCGCGATGCGACCGCGAGGTCGGCGAGGCTGGGTCCGTCCGGCCAGGTGCGGTACATGCTGCGCCATGCGTACACAACTTCGAGCGGCACTTGCCGCGAGGTGGCTTCGTCGACTGCCCAGTCGAGCGCGCAATGGCTGAACGGCGAGTCATCGACTCCAACGACGATGGGATTGCGGTCGACAGTCACGAGACTCCTCCTTGTGTTGCGCAACAGCGGGAGCGAGATATCACTCGTAGCCAAGACCGCGCGACCACCGGACGGTACGGGCTAAAGTCCCGTGGCCGCGCGTCGTCGGGCCTAACGCATTTCGGGTATCGAAATCGGGAGCTAAGGCTCGCGCCGGCGGGCCGTTTTCCCCTAGGTCGATGAATCGGACGCGTGAAAGGTGGAGATACAACAGCCTCAGGAGGCGAGTGTCATGACCGCACGACTCGGCTTCGATCAGCTCGGTTTGCCCAGCGGCAAGCGGGCCCGACTACGTCGGATTCTTTACCAGCACGGGCTCCGCAACGGCACCACGTTGTTTCTGCCCTACGACCAGGGACTCGAGCACGGCCCGCGCGACTTCTTCGCCAACGAGGCTGCTACCGACCCGCGATACATCGTGCGGCTCGCGATCGAAGGCGGCTTCAACGGCATCGCGATCCAGATCGGGTTGGCTGAGAAGTTTTATTGGGAGTTCGCCGGCGAGGTCCCGTTGATTTTGAAGCTCAACGGGAAGACCGAGATCCCTGATGACGCGGAGGCGCTGTCTCCACTCAACGCCACGGTTGAAGAAGCGGTGGCACTTGGTGCGGACGCCGTCGGCTACACGCTGTACGTAGGTAGCCCTGCACAGGCCGCCGATTTCGAGCAATTCCGCATCGTGCGGGCAGATGCCGCGCGGCTTGGCATGCCGTTGATCGTGTGGGCCTACCCGCGCGGCGCGGCGATCACCGCCAAGGGCGGCACCGACTCGTTTTACGCGGTCGACTACGGCGCCCGAGTTGCCAGCGAACTCGGCGCGGACATGATCAAAGTGAACTTCCCGCGGCCGCAAAAGCGCAGCGGCGTACGCCCGGAGTACGACGCGCTCTTCAGTGACGAAGAAGCCATTGGTGCGGTCGTGCGGTCGGCCAATCGCTCCCTGCTGCTGGTTTCCGGCGGTGAGAAGGCTGGTGACGAGGCGATGCTGACCAAGGCTCGCCTGACGATGGAGGCTGGCGGCACCGGGCTGATCTTTGGTCGCAATGTGTGGCAGCGCACCCATCTCGACGCCATGCACTTCGTCGCGGCTCTGCGATCCGTGCTTGCCGACCACCCCGCGCCGGAACGCGCGTTTGACCTGCGCCCACCATCGGTCGCGAGCCTGCCTGAGCGCGAGTTCATGCCGGTCGACTAGCAGCCGACCGCAGCAGCTCGCGCTGCCCTAGCGCCGCTGTATTGCCGGGAGTTCGCCTCGGGTCGGGCTATCGGCCCCGGCTCGCTCGCAGGTGACGGCTGCAGCGGCGCAGGCGAATTCCAATGCCGACTCGATGGCGGGCAGCGGCCGAGACGCGCCGACCTGTAGTACGCCCAGTTCGCCCAGCGCATAGAGGAATGCTGCGCCAAAGGTGTCGCCCGCACCGATCGTGTCGACCACCGTTCGCGCGGCCACCTGCGCGCGCACGTGGGCGCCGTCCGTATATGCATGGGCGCCGCGCGGGCCATCGGTGAGCACCATCAGGGCTCGGCCGTCGACCGACCAAGCACGCGCGAGTTGGTGGGGGTCGTCGTCGGGGAAGGCGAAGGCGAGATCGTCGACGCTGACCTTGACGACGTCGCACTGGTCGACCCAGCCCGAAAGGCGGACGGCGGCGGCGGCGCGTGTGTCGACGGCTGACCGAAAGTTCGGGTCGATGAAGGTGGTGACGGTGCCGTCGCATCGGCGTAGCAGGTCAGCCAGGGCAGCCGCGCCCGGCTGCATCACGGTGGCCAATGAACCCACATGCAGCGCGAGCACGCCGGCGGGCAACGTCGACGGCAGCTCGGCGGCCGACCATTGCCAGTTCGCGGTGTCGCGCCAATAGAACGTGTAGTCGGCGCCGCCGTCGGCGCCAATCGAAGCCACCGCCAACGTCGTCGGCTCGTCGGCGCGAACCGTGAGGGTCAGATCGACGCCATTGCCCGCCAACCAGTCGGCCAGTTGATTGCCGAACCCGTCGCGCGCGAGCCGGCCGAGGAACATCGCCCGCATGCCTAGGCGAGCCAGGGCGACCGCTGCGTTGGCCGGGCCACCGCCCGGCTTCGCCACGTACTCACCGGCCGCGCGGCCTGGAACCAAGTCGATCAGCGCCTCGCCCGCGACGACGATCCCGGCCGCATGGTGCGACTCCACCGTGACTCCTCTCACCAGGCTGTTGGCGCGCTGGCGGTCGACTCTTCCCAAGATCATGGGCGCGCCGCTGCGAGCGTTGTCAAACCGTGACCCGATACATGGCTTTTCATGGCTTCCGCTATTGCCTCGGCGACCTAGATCAACGCACGATGGCAACGTTTGCAGCCAACGTTTGCAGACAACGTAGGTAGTCCACGGGTGACCCCGATCGGGTCCCCAGTCGCAGGAGGAGAATTCATGAGTTTCAGCTTGCCAACCGGAGGGCGCCGGCATCGCGTGACCGCCCTGGTTGCGCCCGTCGCGGTGCTCGCCACGCTGATCGCGGGGTGCTCTAGTAGCAAGAAGACCCCGGCAGCGACCGCGTCCAGTTCGTCGCCGGCAGCCGCCGCGGCGACGTCGGCGGCAGCTCCGTCGGCCGCCGGCTCGTCGGCCGCACCAGTGGCCGCTGGCAGCGCCGCCCCACAGGCCACCACGTGTGCCGACTACGCGCAGTACACAAGCGACGCGACCAAGGGCAAGACCGTCACTATGTTCGGTTCGATCCTGCCGCCCGAATCTGACTCGTTGAACAAGTCGTGGGCGCAGTTCCAAAGTTGCACCGGCATCAAGATCGCCTACGAGGGCTCGAACGACTTCGAGTCGCAGCTGGGCGTTCGTGTGCAGGGCGGTACCGCCCCGAATCTGGCGATCATCCCGCAGCCCGGACTACTGGCTCACTTTGTCGGCCTTGGTGCTGTGAAGAAGCCGCCGGCAGGCGTAGTCGCCAACGAGGACAAGTACCTCAACGCTGCGTGGAAGTCCTACGGCTCGGTCAACGGCACGTTCTACGCCGCACCGCAGAGCGCGAACTTCAAGTCACTCGTGTGGTACTCGCCGTCCGCATTCAAGGCTGCTGGGTACACCGTCCCGACCACGTGGGACGAGCTCGCTGCTCTCAGTGACAAGATCGCAGCCGCCGGCAAGGGCAAGCCGTGGTGTGGCGGCATCAGCTCGGGTACGGCCACCGGTTGGCCGGCCACCGACTGGCTCGAGGAGACGGTTCTTAGCTCGCAGGGCGGCCAGGTCTACGACGACTGGGTCAGCCACAAGGTCAAGTTCTCTGACCCGCAGATTCAGGCCGCGATGACCGACGTCGCGAACTGGATGCAAAACCCGAAGTGGGTCAACGGTGGGTACGGCGACGTCAAGACGATCGCCACCACCACGTTCCAGGACGCCGGAAAGCCGATCCTGACCGGGCAGTGCTGGATGTTGCAGCAGGCATCGTTCTACGAAGCGCAGTGGCCGAAGGGCACCACGGTTTCTCCGACCGGTCAGGTGTTCGCCTTCTACCTGCCCGGCCGTAGCGCGAGTATCCCGACGCCGGTCGAAGGTGGCGGCGAGTTCACCGCTGCGTTCGCCGACGACGCTGCCACACAGGCCGTGCAGACCTACCTGTCGTCACCGCAATGGGTCGACAGTCGGCTGAAGATCGCGCCAGGTTGGGTGTCCCCGAACAGCGGAGCCGATCAGAGTCTCTACACCGATCCGATTGACAAGTTGTCGGCGCAGTACCTGACCAACGCTAAGGCGACCTTCCGCTTCGACGCCTCAGACCTGATGCCGTCGGCAGTGGGTTCTGGTGCTGAATGGAAGCAGATGACCGCATGGTTCGGTCAAGGCACAGCGCAAGACGCGGTGGCGAAAGCCATCGACGCAGCATGGCCCGCGTCATAACAGGTTCACCGTCGCGGTGAGCTTGCTACCGACGTAATGTTAGGTCGCCGCGGCCCGGCACGTTCCGGGCCGCGGCGACAACGTCACCCCAGCTTTCGCGCCTACTGAGGAGTGATGGTGGCCGCATCGCATGCGCTGATCACGGCATCAACCCTGTCGACGTCGGCTGGCAAGATTGGTCAAGTTGTCGCGGTCGTCGCCGTCTTCTTCGCCGTCGTGCTGCTGGTCTTCTTCGCCGCCGGCCGGGCGACCGGTCGGTTTCAGCGGCCGTTGACGATCGCAATCTTCGTTGGCCCGGCGCTCGTCTTGTTGCTGGTCGGGCTGGTCATTCCGTCGTTTCGCACCTTCTACCTGAGCCTGCACGGCGCGAACTCCGCACATGCGCCGTACGTCGGCTTCAAGAACTTCGGTTGGGCCTTCACCGACCCCTCGACGCAGAGCGTGTTGCTCAACACCCTGTTGTGGTTGGTCGTCGCGCCGTTGCTCTCGACCGGCATCGGCCTCACGATCGCCATCGTCGTCGACCGCATGAAGCGCCAGGCACTCGTCAAGTCGCTCATCTTCATGCCGATGGCGGTTTCATTCGTCGGCGCCAGCATCATCTGGAAGTTCGTCTACGACTACCGTGATTCGTCGCAACCCCAGGACGGGTTGCTCAGCCAGGTGGTCATTGCCCTGGGCTGGAAACATCCGCCGAACTGGTTGTTGAGCCATCCGCTGAACAACTTCTTGCTGATGGTCATCATGATCTGGATCGAGACCGGCTTCGCGATGGTGGTGTTGTCGGCCGCCATCAAGGCTGTTCCCGACGAAATCATCGAAGCCGCGAAAGTCGATGGCGCTAAGGGTTTCCGGCTCTTCGCCAGCATTCAGATCCCGTCGATCCGGGCCACGCTCGTCGTCGTCCTCACCACCGTGATGATCGCGACGCTGAAGATTTTCGACATTGTCCGGACGACGACCGGCGGTAACTTCGGCACCGACGTCGCCTCGAACGACATGTACTCCAAGTCGTTCGTCGAGAACGATGTCGGTAAAGGCAGCGCACTTGCGCTCATCATTTTCCTGGGCGTTCTTCCGCTCATCGCCTACAACGTCATGCAGCTGCGGAAGGAGCGTGCGAACCGATGAGCGCAGACGCAATTCAGGTCAAGGCGCAGAGCCCGACTCGGGGAGTTGCGGCCACCAAGGACATCCGCAAAGCCTTCAGCAGCCCATGGGCCTCGATCTTCATCATCGCGCTGACCGTGCTGTGGACCTTGCCGACTGTTGGCCTGTTCGTGACGTCGCTACGCCCGGCGAAGGACGTCGCGAACTCGGGCTGGTGGACCATCGTCACGCACCCGCATTTCACCTTGTCGAACTATCACGAGGTGCTGTTCAACGGCGGTAGCGGGCAAAGCGGTGGCTTGCTGCCCTACGTGGTGAACTCACTGGCCATCACGATCCCGGCCACTCTGATCACGCTGGCGATCGCCTGCATGGCCGCGTACGGCCTGGCCTGGGTGCGGTTCAAAGGCAGCGACGTAGTGTTCTTCGCCGTCTTCGCCTTGCAGGTGGTGCCGCTGCAAATGTCGCTCATCCCGTTGCTGCGCTTCTACAATCTGGGCGTGCACATCGGCTCGGTGCCGATCTTCCCGGCATTGCACCTGGGTGGCACTTATTACCCGGTGTGGGTCTCGCACACCATGTTCGGCCTGCCACTCGCCGTCTTCTTGATGCACAACTTCATCAGTCAATTGCCCGGCGACATGATGGAAGCCGCGCGTGTCGATGGCGCCAATCACTTCCGCATCTTCCGGCAAATCGTGCTACCGCTGTCCACGCCGGCCATCGCGGCGTTCGCGATCTTCCAGTTCCTCTGGGTCTGGAACGATCTGCTCGTCGCACTGACGTTCGCCGGCGGTACGCCGAAGGTGCTGCCGCTCACCGGTCGCCTTGAGCAATTGGTTGGTCAGTACGGAGCGAACTGGCAACTGCTCACCGCCGGTGCGTTTATCGCGCTGATCATCCCGCTGATCGTGTTCTTCGCCCTCCAGCGCTACTTCGTGCGCGGCTTGCTGGCGGGATCGGTCAAGGGGTAGTGCCCCTGGTCGGGCCGGTCGTGCCACGCACGACCAGCTCGGTCGGCATCACGATGTCGACGGGTTCTGTGCGCCTTTCGTCGAGAAGTTCCAAGAGGAGTTGAGCTGCTTGTCTGCCTTGGTCGTGCACCGGTTGCCGCATGGTGGTGAGATCCATCATGTCGGCCATCTCGTGGTCGTCGACGCCGATGATCGATACGTCGTCGGGTACCCGGAGGCCGAGCTTTCTGAGGGTGCGCAGCCCGCCGTAGGCCATTTCGTCGAACTCGGCAAACACAGCCGTCGGTGGGTTGTCGGTACCGAACAATTCGGCCATCGCAGCCGAGCCGCCGGCCAGACCGAACGGGCCCGACACATCAAGGGCCGGATCTGGGGTCAGCCCCGCCTCCATCAGGGCGACGCGATACCCGTAGCGGCGTTCGGCCGAGTTGCGGAACGCGATCGATTCGTACCGACTGTCACCCAGCAAGGCGATGCGTTGGTGACCGAGGTCGATCAAGTGCTGGGTGGCCCGTGTTGCGGTGGAGATGTCGTCGATGCGCACGCTTGAAAAGCCGTCGGCGCACAACCCGACCAGCACCACCGGCATCGGCAGCGGCCGCAGTGCAGTGAGCTCGTCCGATGACAGCGGCAGCGCGAGGACGATGAGCCCGTCGACGCGGCGCCGCATCGGCAGTTCACCGAAGAATCGGCCGCGCCGATTCGCGCTGCCGATGTTGTACAGCAGCACGTCCATGTCGCCGGCCCGAAGGACGTCTTCGATCCCCTCGAGCACCTCGCCGAAGAACCACCGGCTCATGAACGGTGCAGCGACCCCGATCGTTTTCGTGCGGCCCGAGGCCAGGCCCGAGGCGGCCGAGGAGATGACGTAGTTGAGGTCGCGAGCTGACGCCATCACGCGCGCACGGGTGCTCTCGGAGACGTGTGGCATGCCTCGCAGCGCCCGCGACACCGTCGCGGTTGAGACCTTTGCGTGGGCCGCAACGTCATGAATCGTCGTGTGCACGGGTGCCCTTCTCGGTCACAAGCGCCCCGCAATCGTCCACCGCGCCATCGGGAGGCGCCGTGAGGCACGGCGTGCAGCTGATCGCCTATGCGGACCGGTTTGGGGGAGACCTCCACGGCCTGCGCGCGATTTTAGAGGGACCGTTCGACGGCGTCTTCACGGGCGTTCATCTACTCCCTTTTTACCGGCCCTTCGATGGGGCGGACGCCGGGTTTGACCCGGAAGACCATCTCGAAGTAGACGCCCGCCTGGGCACCTGGAGCGATGTCGCCGCACTCGGCCGAAACGGCGAAGTCATGGCCGACCTCATCGTCAATCACGTCTCTGTCCGCTCGCCGCAATTTGAAGACTTCATCAACTTTGGCGATGCATCCAACCATGCCGCAATGTTCCTGACGATGAGTTCGGTTTTCCCGGTAGGAGCGACCGAGCATGACCTCACCCGCATCTATCGGCCACGGGTCGGCCTGCCGTTCACGCCCTACCTTGTTCGCGGCAGCGAGCGCCGCTTGATCTGGACCACGTTCACCGAACGGCAAGCTGACATCGACGTCGCGCAGCCCGAGTCGGTCGCGTACCTCCAGGCGATTCTGCAGCTCATGGCCGCGAACGGGGTGACCGCGGTGCGTCTCGATGCGGTGGGCTATGCGGTGAAGCGACCCGGCACGAGTTGCTTCATGTTGCCTGAGACATTCACCTTCATCAGCTCGTTGTCGCGGCTCGCGAAAGACCTAGGCATTGACGTCCTCGTCGAGATTCACTCGCACTACGGCACCCAACTCGAAATCAGCCGGCAGGTCGACTACACCTACGACTTCGCATTGCCGCCGCTGATGTTGCACGCATTGTTCACCCATGACCTTGCGCCCCTCGTCGTCTGGCTTGGCGTGCGGCCCCCGAACGTGGTCTCCGTGCTCGACACGCACGACGGCATCGGCGTGGTGGACGTCGGAGCGGACCGGGCCGGTGACGGCGGCCCGGGTCTGCTCGACGACGGTCAGATCGACGCGCTGGTGGCGGCGATTCACCGCAACACCGACGGCGCCAGTGAATTGGCAACAGGCGCGGCCGCATCGAATCTCGACCTATATCAGGTGAACAGCACCTTCTACGATGCGCTGGGCCGCAACGAGGATCGCTACCTGCTCGCACGTGCGGTGCAGTTCTATCTGCCTGGAGTGCCGCAGGTGTACTACGTCGGGTTGCTGGGGGGTGCCAACGACGTGGAGTTGCTCGCGCGCACTGGCGTCGGTCGTGACGTGAACCGGCATCACTACACCGCGAGCGAGATCGAGACTGCATGTGAGACCTCGGTGGTGCAGCGTCTGCTCTCCCTGATCCGCTTTCGCAACCGACACCCGGCGTTCGACGGTGAGTTCAGCTGGGAGCAACGATCCCCAGCCGTCATTGCGTTTCGGTGGCAGCACCACGAACACGCCACCGAATTGGTAGCAAACTTCGATGAAGGGACCTTCGAACATGTCTCCACTGGCATCGACGCAGGTGCGTAGGAGGGGTGCTTGCCGCGTTGTCGCGGTGGTGGCACCCTCTGTTGCAGATGTTGCTGTTGCAGGTGTTGTTGTTGGGAGCATTGCCGCGCGGCCATTTGGTCATGCGGTCTGGCCCGTGTTGGAGGAGTGCCGCTGATGGCTGAGGTTGAGTACAGGCAGGCGACCCGGATTTATCCGGGGACGTCGTCACCGGCGGTGTCGTCGTTGGATTTGGAAATCCTTGATGGTGAGTTCATGGTGTTGGTGGGTCCGTCTGGGTCGGGGAAGTCGACGGCGTTGCGGATGTTGGCTGGGTTGGAGTCGGTGGATGAGGGTCGGATCATGATCGGGGATCGTGATGTGACTGATGTGCAGCCCAAGGATCGCGATATTGCGATGGTGTTTCAGAACTATGCGTTGTATCCGCATATGACGGTGGCGGAGAACATCGGTTTCCATTTGAAGATCAAGAAGCGGCCGAAGGCGGAGATTAAGCAGCGGGTGCTCGAAGCCGCGAAGCTTCTCGACCTGGAGCCCTACCTGGACCGCAAGCCGGCCCGGCTGTCGGGTGGTCAGCGGCAGCGGGTGGCGATGGGTCGGGCGATTGTGCGGCAGCCGCAGGTGTTTTTGATGGATGAGCCGTTGTCGAACTTGGATGCGAAGTTGCGGGTGGCGACTCGTACTCAGATCGCGTCGTTGCAGCGCCGGCTGGGGGTCACCACCGTGTATGTGACCCACGATCAGGTGGAGGCGATGACGATGGGGGATCGGGTCGCGGTGCTCAAGGATGGGTTGTTGCAGCAGTGTGATACGCCGCGGGCGTTGTTTGAGCGGCCGGTGAATGTGTTTGTGGGTGGGTTTATGGGGTCGCCGGCGATGAATCTGATCGATTTGCCGGTCGGGCCTGATGGGTTGGCGTTGTCGAACACGGTGATTCCGCTCAGTGTGGCGCAGCGGGCGGCGTTGACTGGTGGGGTGGTGACGATCGGGGTGCGGCCGGAGGGTTGGGATCTGGTCGGTGCCGGTCAGGGGTTGGCGGCGACGGTGGAAGTGGTGGAGGAGTTGGGTTCGGACTCTTATGCGTATGTGACTCCGCAGATGGAGGGTGGGAAGACGTTGGTGGTGCGCACGGTGGATGCGGCCGCGATCCCGATGAAGGGTGACGTGATCGGGTTACGTCCCAAGACCGCCAGCCTGCACCTGTTCGACACCACCAGCGGCCTACGCCTCCCCGACTAA
>Ga0066789_10000214_pt1 | contig 21045 bp, 23 predicted proteins | sample OrgsoiDNA2013049_FD_70960 | JGI IMG/M metagenome (GOLD analysis project Ga0066789, IMG submission 70960) | Permafrost soil microbial communities from the Arctic, to analyse light accelerated degradation of dissolved organic matter (DOM) -... | ecosystem: Environmental > Terrestrial > Soil >...
GCGTGCACTCCGAGTCCACCGCGCAGGCACCCCACCCACTGCGCGCCCATCGAGGGCTAGTCCGGCACGAACCAGGCGAAGCTCGCCTCGATGCCTCCCGGGCGGCAAGGGCAGTCCCGGCCATTTACGGCCGGGAGGACCTCACGGTGCCGACGTGGAGACGGGGGTGTGGCTTCGGTCACCGGCGTTGCTGATCAGGTCGGCCTGCGCGCTGCGCACGGCCACGGCCAGTGCGCCCACGAGGCTGGCCCGCTCGCCGAGGGCGGAGCGGATGACGGCCGGGGGGAAGGGCGCGAGCTCGTTGATCAGCTCACCTGCCCGGGCGACCAGCGCCGGGTTGGCCCCAACTCCGCCGGTGAGGATGACCGCCTCGGGGTCGACGATGGCGCAGATGGACGCGGCGATCGCGGCGATGCGCCGGCTTTCTTCCTCCACTAGCTCCATGGCGGGGTGCTCACCATCGGCTGCCCTGGCGAACAGCTCCTCCACGCTGGTCGGCGCGCCCTGGTGCCAGCCCGGTCGGGCCTGGGCCTGGTGCAGGAGCATGAGGCCGCCAGCCTCGTCGGGGGAGGCGGCACCCGGGCGCCGGTAGTGGGGGTTCAACGGCAGGAACGCCACCTCGCCGGCGCCTCCGTGCGCACCCCGAAGGAGCTGGCCCTCGTGAACGATGCCGGCACCCACGCCGGCTCCGACAGCGATCACGGCGAAGGTCCGCAGGTGCTGCGCGGAGCCCTGCCACTGCTCGCCGAGTGCGGCCAGGTTGACGTTGTTGTCCAGGACGACCGGGGCCCGCAGGCCCGCCACCAGCGGGGTGCGGAAGTCGTAGGGCTCGGGCTGGCCGATGTTCCACGCGTAATGCACCGTCGAGGAGTCCGCCGCCACGACGCCGGGAACCGACACGCCGGCGACCGTGAGCCGGGCGCCCGCGGAGTCGGTGCCTTTGCCCAGGGCGTTGACGAGGTCGACAACCTGCCTGATGACGCCGGGCCCACCCACTGCCGAGGTGGCCTGGCGGGTCTCGGCCAGCAGGCGTCCTCGTCCGTCAGCCAGTGCCACGCGCAGGTTGCTGCCTCCGATGTCGATGCCGGCCACCAGCGCGGCGTCAGCTCGCAGCTCGTACAGGGAGGCCGACCTCCCGGGTACCCCGCTGCGCTGGCCGACGTCGCTGACGAGCTGCAGGTCCTCCAGCTGCTTCATCGCCGAGAAGACGGTGGGCCGGGACAGCTGGCAAGCCAGGGCCACCTCGGGACGGGTGACCGGCTCGGCGGCCACGAGCAGGAAGGACAGCACCTTCTGGGCACTGGAACGGACCGCCATGGTGTCCACGTCGACTCCCCTGTCCTGGTTGCCTGGCGCCAGCTGACGCGTACGGGTCTTGACGTCTGCGCTTCGGCTGCAGCATACTCGAATAGTAAAGCAGATTGCCTAATAAAAGGAGTGGACATGGAGCCCAACGCAGCGACCCAGCCGTCGGACCGTGTCGGCCCCACTCCCACCCGACGTGCCGTGCTCGCCACGGGGGGCGGGCTGGGCATGGCCATGTTCCTTGCTGCGTGCGGGGTCGGAGGTGGTGGCAGCGCGGGCGGAGGCGCCGGCAGCGGCAAGGGGAGCATCCGGGTGCTGGTCATGAAGCAGGCGGGTTACTCCGAGGACGACATCCGCAAGATGACCAGCTCCTTCCAGGGGGCCAACCCCGATATCACTGTGACTTTGGACCTGGTGGCCTATGAGGCCCTGCACGACAAGACCGTGGCTGCCGCGCCGGCGGGGACCTACGACGTCGTGCTCATCGACGTGATCTGGCCGGCCGAGTTCGGCACCAAACGCATAGTTGCCGACGTGTCGAGCAAGTGGCCGGCCAGCTGGAAGCAGCAGATGCTCGGCGGCGCAGTCGCCACGCCGCAGTACGCCTCCCACTTCTACGGCGTGCCGTGGATCCTGGACACCAAGTACCTGTTCTTCAACACCGCCCACCTGGCCAAGGCCAAGGTCGACCCCGCGCAGATGGACACCTGGGACGGCGTGCTCAGCGCGGCCCGGACACTGAAGGCCAGCGGCGTGACGAAGTACCCGCTGGTCTGGTCCTGGCAGCAGGCCGAGGCCCTGATCTGCGACTACGCCACACTGCTCGGGGCGTTCGGAGGCAAGTTCCTGGACGCGGCAGGAAAGCCGGCGTTCAACCAGGGCGGGGGCGTGCAGGCCCTGGAGTTCATGCACCAGAGCATCGTGGACGGCGTGAGCAACCCGACCTCGACGCAGTCCCTGGAGGAGGATGTCCGCCGGGTCTTCTCCGCCGGCCAGGCCAGCATGGCCCTGAACTGGACCTACATGTACGGGATGGCCAACGACCCGAAGCAGAGCCAGGTCTCCGGTCACGTTGAGATCGGCCAGACTCCGTCGGGCCCGGGCGGGCGTCCGGGCGTCAACGGCAGCATGGCCCTGGCCGTCAGCGCCAACAGCCAGAAGCAGGCCGCGGCGTGGAAGTACGTCACCTACCTGACCAGCCAGCCGGTGCAGGACAAGTACGCCGTCAGCTCGCTGCCCGTCTGGAAGAGCTCGTATGAGGACCCCGCGGTCATCAAGACGAACCCTGCGGTGGTCGCCCAGGCCAAGAAGCAGCTCGCCGACCTGATCCTGCGTCCTCAGGTGAAGAACTACAACGCCATCTCCCAGGTCTTGCAGACCGAGATCCAGAACGCGCTGCTGGGCAAGAAGGCGGCGCAGCAGGCGTTGAACGACGCCGCGGACCGGGCCTCGACGCTGCTTGTCTCGTGAGCTCGGCCCCGGCGCAGACCGCGCCGGCAAAGAAGGCGCGCAGGCGGCTACGCGTCGGTGGCAAGGGGGAGGCCCGTTTCGCCTTCATGCTGCTGCTGCCCGCCGCGCTGGTCGTCTTCGGGGTGGTGCTGTACCCGGTCGCGCGGACCTTCGTGGTCTCACTGTTCAACGTGGACAGCCCGCTGCCGGGGTCCTACCCCTTCGTGGGGATCAGCAACTACACGCGGGTCTTCCATGACCCGTCCTTCTACGCGGTCGTGGGCCACACCTTCTACTTCACCCTGGTGTCCACCGGCGCCGAGCTCGTCCTGGGAATCGCGGTGGCGCTGCTGCTGAACGCACCGCTTCGGGCGCGTTGGTTCTGGCGCAGCCTGGTCGTGCTGCCATGGGCCCTGCCCACGATCGTCAACGGCGCACTGTGGAGATGGATCTACAACGGGCAGTACGGGGCGCTGAACGGGCTGCTGGCGGTCCTGCACGTGTCCAGCACGCCTCAGCAGTGGCTCGGTTCGCCCTTCCTGGCGCTGAACATGGTCATCGTCGCGGACGTGTGGAAGAACACCTCCATCGTGGTGTTCTTCATCCTCGCCGGCCTGCAGACCATCTCGCCGGACCTGTACGAGGCCGCCCGCATCGACGGCGCCGGCGCCTGGGCCGCATTCCGCAAGCTCACGTTGCCGCTGCTGGCGCCGAGCATCGCGGTCGTCCTGGTCCTGCGCACGATCGAGGCCTTCAAGGTCTTCGACATCATCTACGTCATGACCGGCGGGGGACCGGCCAGCGGCACCCAGACCGTGGCGTTCTACACCTACCTTCAGGCGTTCTCCAACCAGCTGTTCGGGTACGGCGCCGCCCTGGCCTACCTCATCGTGCTTTCCGTGTTCGCCCTCGCGATGGTGTACCTGCGCATCCTGCGCCAGGGCCAGATGGCGGGCGTGCAATGACGCACAGCCGCCACTACCTGGTCGCCATCCACGTGGCCGCGGTCGTCATGGCCGTGGTGATCCTCCTGCCGTTCGCGTGGCTGATCATCTCCAGCGTGTCCCCGGCCACCGACCTGGTGTCCTCCCACATTCACTGGTGGCCCGCCCACCCCACCCTGTCCCGGTACCAGGCGATCTTCACGTCCTCGGTAGGCGGGGGTGACAACGTCGCCGCAAACTTCCGGCTCGCCATGGTGAACAGCCTCATCGTCGCCGGTGCCACCACCGCCATCTCCGTGGTCGTGGGCGCCCTGGGCGGCTACGCCTTCGCCCGGCTGCGCTTCCGGCTGCGGCGCACCTCGCTGTTCGCGTTCCTGGCCGTCTACATGCTGCCGCCGATCGCCCTGGTCATCCCGCTGTACCTGGCGTTGGCGAACCTGCACCTGCTGGACACCAAGACCGGGCTGGTGCTGACGTACTGCTCCATCGTCACGCCGTTCTGCCTGTGGACGATGAGCAACTACTACCTCAGCCTGCCCCCGGACCTCGAGGACGCCGCGCGCGTCGACGGCTGCACCCGACTGGGGGCACTGATGAGGGTGGTCCTGCCGCTGGCCCGGCCGGGGCTGCTCACCACCGCCATGTTCGGTTTCCTGCTGGCGTGGGACGAGTTCCTCTACGCGCTGATCTTCACCTCCACCAGCAACGCCAAGACCATCCCGGTGGCGATCGCCGAGTTCACCGGCAAGTACTCCTCCGACTTCGGTCTCATCGCCGCCGGCGGTGTCCTGGCCGCGGTTCCGCCCGTGCTCCTCGCGCTGGCCTTCCAGCGCTTCATCGTCGGAGGACTGACCTCCGGCGCAGTGAAAGGTTGACTCTCATGCGCTTTCTCGACGGCATCGCCGCCCAGCCCGACTCCCTGGCCCGCAGCGCCAAGGCCCTGCGTGACGCGCTCATCGACCTGCCCCCGGCGGGCCCGGGGGAGGTTATCGCCCTGGTCGGCATCGGCGCCAGCGAGCACGCCGCGGCCAGCGCCGCTTTACTGTGGCGCGACCAGGGCCTGCGGGCGTTCGCGGTGTCCGCCTCCGAGCTGCAGAAGACCCCCAGGCCCCTCGCCGACATCTACGTGGGCGTGAGCGAGTCCGGCCGCAGTGCCGAGACGGTCGCCGCCCTGGGCCAGCTCTCGGGCACGAGGCGGGTGGGGTTGACCAACTTCTCGGACTCGCCCCTGGCCGGGGTCGTCGAGGACCTGCTCGCCCTGAACAGCGGCATCGACAGCGCCGTCTACACCACCGGTTACACGGCTTCGCTGCAGGGGCTCGGGCTGCTCGGCGAGCACTGGTCAGGACAGGCAACCGACTGGAGCGAGCTACCCGACATGGTGGCCAGGGTGCTGGCCGACTCGGCCCCGGTCGTGGCGGACCTGGCCGCGATGATGGCCGGCGCCCGGATCGTGGACGTGGTCGCCTCCGCCGCCTCCATCACCACCGCGGGTGAGGGGGCGTTGATGCTGCGTGAGTCCGCGCGGCTGTTCACCGCCGCGCACGAGACGTACAACTACCTGCACGGCCCGATGGAACCCCTGAACGGCCAGAGCGCCTGCGTGTTCATCGGCGACGGGCGCGAGCTGCGCCTGGCCCGGGACACCAGCGAGCTGGGCTGCCCGACGCTGCTCATCACCACCCGCACGGACATCACGGCGACCGGGACGCTGACCGTCCTGACGCTGCCGCGAGCCGGCTCACCGCTGGGGCAGACGGTCCTGGAGATACTGCCCCTGCAGCAGCTGGCCTGGGCGGTCGCCTCGCGCCGTGGTCTGCGGGTCGACGGCTTCCGTTACCACCAAGACGACACGAAGCTGAGCTGAGGCGATGAGCTGCTCCATCGCCGTCATCGGCAACATCCAGCTCGACGTCCTGGCCAGCCCCGTCAGCGCCCTGCCGACCCCCGGGGGTGACAGCGTCATCGAGCGCATCGCGGTGCGTACCGCCGGAGCCGCCGGCAACGTCTCACTGGCCCTGGGCGCGCTCGGGTGCCCGCACCGCCTGTTCGGCGCGGTCGGTGACGACGACGCAGGCCGCTGGGTCTTCGCCGAGCTCGAACGCCTCGGCCTGGCCAGGGACATCAGCGTCGTGGCGGGGAAGGCGACCGGGATCTCCATCGCGCTGGAGGCCCCAGGTCGGGAGCGGGCATTCCTGACCGCCCACGGCGTCCTGTCCACGTACGGCATCACCGACGTCCCCCCCGACGCGTGTGATGCCGACCTGGTCCTGCTCACCGGGTACTTCTCGCTGCCGGGGCTGCGCGGGGAAGGTTCGCTGGAGATCCTGGCCAAGGCCAAGGCCACCGGAGCACGGACCTTCTTCGACACCGGCTGGGACCCGGGGGAGTGGGCCGGCGACGCCGTCAGCGAGGTCCTGGGCCTGCTGGCGCACGTTGACGTGTTCTTGCCCAACGAGTCGGAGGCGTTCGCCCTCACCGGCCAGAGCGACCCGGCAACGGCAGCGGTCGCCCTGACGGCTCACTGCCCCGGCTGGGTGGTCGTCAAGCTGGGCTCGCGCGGCCTGCTCGCCGCCGGGCCGGACGGTGCCCGGCTCACCATCGAGGCCCCCGTGGTGAAGGCCATCGACACCACCGGTGCCGGTGACAGCCTGGCCGCCGGGCTGCTCGCCGGCCTCGCCGGCGGCCATGACGTGGCCAGCGCCCTGGCAACGGGAGTACGCGTGGCCTCCACGGTGGTGGGACGCGCCTCCCACCACCGATACCCGAGCAGGCAGGAGCTGCTCGCCCTCTGAGCAGGGGGCCCGTTGAACAGGGGCCCGCTGGTCTTCCTGATCGTTGGCATGGTCATGGGTGGGACGTCCACCCCGACAGCGCCGACGCCGGCGGTGGCCGCCGCCCCTGTGGTCACGACTGTGGCTGTGGCTCCTGCCGAGTGCGGGAAAGCCTTGGATGGCGCTTCGAAGTTCATGACCGCAGTTGGTGTCGAGCATGGGGCGATGGGTGCGGCGTTCACTAAGGCCGCTTCATCCGGGGACGTGGTCCTGATGACGTCTGAGATTACGATGGCGGTGAACACCCTGGATGCTGAGATGAAGGCCGATTCCCCGACGATGATCGCGGCGGCGCAGGTGTGCCGGGCGGCGATGAAGTAGGCGGACAGCACGAAACGCCTCCGCCCTCTCTGGTGAGTGAGGTGCGGGGGCGTTGTGCTGCCCGGGCTGTGGGGCCACGGCGGGGGCAGACGGTGGGCGTTCAGCTAGGGCATATCCGGGTCTTATGGGACGGGTCAGCGGGTCTATGGGAACGGTCGGATAGGGTGCGCGGCATGACTCATGGACCAAGACCGGACGGTGATGCTCCACGGGCGAAGATCGCGTCCACGGATGCTTGGAGAGCACGCGCTGATGACGACCCGTGGTATGCCGTTGCTTCTCATGCCGGGAAGGAAGGCCGTGGCTGGGACCGAGACGAGTTCTACGCGCTCGGCGCTTCGGACTGGGCAGACTTCCTGGCTCAGTGGCAAAGGTATGCCGACCCAAGAGGGACATGTTTGGAGATCGGGGCTGGCGCCGGTCGGATGACAAAGCCGCTTGCTAGCCATTTCGATCATGTAATCGGTACGGATGTATCCGACACGATGCTTGCTTTGGCCCGCGAAGCGGTCCCTAATGCTGAATTTCGCGCGGTCGAGGGAACCGAGCTTCCGCTGGAGGCTGACTCGGTTGATGCCGTGTTCACCGCGCACGTCCTGCAGCATTTTGAGACATCGCACGATGTGACCGCATTGCTGCGCGAATCGCAGCGCGTTCTTCGTCCAGGCGGGACGATTATGGCTCACATGCTGCTTCGAGTGGCAGCTGAGGAGAGCTTGACTTCGTGGTTGAAGAAAACGAAGCAGGATGCGGCTCGGCGCATCACCCGGTACAGCACACCCAAGACTGTCGCTCGCCGCTATATGCCGGATCAGGTCCGAGCCATGTTTGAGGATGCCGGTTTCGTGGCCGTTGAGCTTCGGGAGTTCCGGGTCTCCTCGAACAGCGATCCACACCCATTCTGGTTCGGTCGAGTCGAGCAACCTAACTGAGGTACTTGGTCGCCGGACGGTGGCCCTCGGGATGGGTGGCACGGGGTTCGTGGTCGATCGCCAAAGCAGCACTGCGACGCTGGTCACGAAGATCAGCCAGCCCGTTCGATGAGCAGCCCGTACATCTGCGCGGTTCCCGCGTAGGTGTCAGACCCGTTCGCCCCGGCCCTGCTGATCTGGACGATGACCGTGCGTGGGACGTTCGGCGCGGTCGTTTGCAGTCCGGCCCGCAGGAGCCCGCCAACCAACGTGTGAGACTCCGCGTAGGCCACCGTTGGCGCCGCACCCGTGGCGGTGTTGCGCTGACCCGGTCTTATGGGACAGGTCAGGCGGCTCGTTCGATGACGATGGCTCGGAGGTTTGCGTAGTTCGCGTAGGTGTCGCTCGCGTTGGTTGGGTCGCGGAATACGCGGATCATGAACGGGCGGGATGGTGGGGCCTGTTGTCCTGCGAACTGCACCCTCGCTGACTGGTATGCGACCCCTGGTGCTGCCGCGAAGATGTATGACGTGTTGGAGTTCGCCGCGACGGCTCCGAGTCCTGCCGATACGCGGTCGAGGCGCCAAGCGATGTTTCCTGCGGTGGCGTCGAGGACGTCGTAGACGAGGTAAATGTTGATTTCTTGCCAGTGGTCTGGGATCACCATTTCCCCGTGACCCCGCCGATTAGGCCTGCCCCTTTTGCGTAACGCATGACCCAGTCCGGCGCGGACCCGGGCGATCATGTCGGCCACAGGCAGGGTGCCGGGGCATTGCGTGTTGAAGAACCGGTTGTGCGGGTAGATGTGGTCGGGGCTGAACAGGGGCCCGTTGAGCCTGGATCCACCGCCGAAGTATTTGTTGGTGGTGAGTGGGTTTCTGATCCGGTTTTCGCCGTGAGGGCGTGAGGTAGCCGCCGGTCTGCACGGCGTTTCCACTGGGGTCTTTGGTTGGGCCCTGTTGGGGCTGGGTGATCAGGTCGTTGCTGGGGTTGGTGGTCCGCAGGTTGCGTTGAACAGCCCTTCCCAGCTGTCCTGCCAGGGCCAGTCCTTGGGCAGGTGGATGACCAGTCGCCTGGCGGATCTGGCGAGACGGCCCGGGACGGCGATCAGCTGCCGGCGGATCGTCGCGGTGGTGGCTTTGGCGTGGAAGACCGAGGCGATGGTCCCGGCGGCGCGGGTGAGGTTGAACGCGATCGCGGCCATGACGAGCCACGCAGCGTTGGACGCAAATTGGCCGGAGGGCAAATGTGCAAAGGCGCCGCTCTTAAGGTCGGCGATGACCTGCTCGACGATGGCGTGGGCGCGGTGGGTCTTCTCGGCCTGGAGCATGGTCAGCGAGGAGTCGGTGAACACGCCGTGGTGGCGGCAGTCGGGGAACAGCTCACCCTGTCCGTCGGGGACGGACTTGGGGTTGAGGCGCCGGACCCGGCGCACGATCAGCCGGGCGCTGATGTGGTCGGCTTGGCGCCGGGACGTGAACGCGGTGAAGGCCACCTCGGCGACTTCGGCGTCAGAGACCAGCCGTTGTTCGTCTTCGTCCCAGATCGCGTTCGGGTAGTGGATCGGGACCCATGCCGACTCCGCGATACCCGAGATCGCTCTAACCACAGTGCGGTTCATCCGGGCAGTGATCGAGAACCGGGCCTCACTACGGCGGGCTGCGGCGATCACGTCGTGTCCGTAGTAGGCGCTGTCGGCGCGCACGGTGATCAACCCGCTCCCACCACACGCCTTGGTGGTGACCAGCGCGTCGGCAACAAGGCGGGCCGCGCCCCGGGCGGAGTTGGTGCCTCCACGACGCAGCCTGGTCGCGGCCAGGACCGGCGCCGACACTGGCGTGGACACGATGGCGAGCAACGCGTTCAAGCCCTTGACCCCGGTGTACCCGTACCCGGCGCCCTGCTTGGCATAACCGTGGGTGGCTTTGATGGTGTCGTCGATGTCGACGTAGCAGCCTTGGTCGGCGCCGGGCAGGATCGGGGCGTTCTTTGCCAAGGCGATCAGGAACCGTGAGGCGACGGCGTCGAGTTGGCGGACGTGCCCGAACGTGAACGTTCCGCAGGAACGTGCCCAGCGTGGAAGGGGCGCGGATCCCGGTGAGTCGGGTGGCTGTCTCGTACCGGGTTTGATGGAGACCATCAAGCCCGGTACGAGACAAACTGCACAGCACCGCCATCACCTAGCCCCTCCTACAGAGCCCAGGCTCCAGCGTTCGTGGCACACACAACCGGCCCATCCCACCGTGTCGCAGCACATCCATATCGTCGATGCTGTCCGCCCCGGCGACCATCCCCGCGACCAGTGCGGGGACCTTCAGGTGCGCGTTCACCCCGCCGATGGCCTTCAGAGTCAGCGTGGATGACACGAGGTCGGCCAGGCCCGCCCGCTGCGCTAGCGCCATCGTCGGGGCCAAGCCCGCACACGACACCAGATTAGGGTCGTCGAAGACCGTGGAGATGGCTGGGAAACTATGAGAAACGCGCATCCAGCGGATACCCTTCTTTGCGGATGAAACCGACCCTTGATAAGTCGTATTCTTCCTGCTCAGAAGGGTATTCGTGTGTCACGACCCGCTACCGGGACCAAGAATCGCCGGTGGATCCAGGTTGAGCAGGCGCCCGCTGAGCAGGCGCCCGCTGAGCAGGCGCCCGCTGAGCAGGCGCCCGCTGAGCAGGACGCCGCCGCCCCGGGCAAGCCGGCGCCGGGGGAGGGGCGTTGGCGCAAGGATGTGCCCAAGGACGCGTGGCCGGGCGGACCGGGTCGATCCGGGCGACCCGCCGGGTCCACCTGAGCCGTTGGCGTGGACCGGCCGGCTTACAGGCTGCGGGCGACCCGTGCCGGGTTGCCGACGGCAACGGCGTTGGCGGGCAGGTCCCTGGTCACCACGGCGCCGGCCCCGACCACGGTGTTCTCCCCGATGCTGACCCCTGGCAGGACGATGACGCCCCCGCCAAGCCACACGTTGTCGGCGATGGTGATGGCCTTGGCGGCCTCCCACTTGGCGCGACGCTCGCCGGCCTGTACCGGGTGGGTGGGGGTCAGCAGCTGCACGTTCGGACCGATCTGGACGTCCTGGCCGATGGTGATGGTGGCCACGTCCAGGGCCACGAGGCCGAAGTTGATGAACGTGCGGGCGCCGACGCGGATCTGGTAGCCATAGTCGCAGTACAGCGGCGGGCGGATCTGCGCATCCTGCCCGAACGCCCCCAGCAGCTGCGTCAGGATGCGGCGACGTTCCGCCGGGTTGTCGGCGGCGCTGCCGTTGAGCTCCTCCATCAGGCGCGTGGCGCGCAGGTTGTCCGCGCTCAGCTCGGGATCGTCGGCGATGTAGGGGTCGCCGGCGAGCATCCGCTCACGTTGGCTGCGCCGGTCCTGGCGCGGGTGCTCGCGGCCATCAGCGGTAGTCATCGGTTCAACGGTACACGCGAGATCGGGCCGTCGAGGGTGGCGCTGACGGCTCGGCGCAGGGGTCGGCGAGCTGCGCGCACCACTGCGTGAGGCAGTGGTCGGGGTGCCTGGCGCGCAGGCCACGGGATCGGCGCTGCCTTCCTGGATGAGGATCGCGAGCGGGTTGGCCTGAGCTCGCCCGGGGTGCCCGTCGCGGCAATTGGCGCCGCCGCGGGCGGACGTGCGATGGTGGGCTGATGGAGGTCGTTATCGCTGCGCCCGACGAGCTCGCCAGGCTTGCCGCAGGTGCGATAGAGAAGCTGTTGGCCCGCAGCCCCGAAGCGGTGTTGGGGCTCGCGACGGGGTCGAGCCCGCTGGCCGTTTACGACGAGCTGGTGCGGCTCCACGTTGGCGACGGGCTTTCCTTCGCCCGGGCCAGGGCGTTCAACCTCGACGAGTACGTCGGCCTGCCGGCCGATCATCCCCAGCGGTACGCCAACGTCATCGAGCACGACTTCACCGGGCGCGTGGACTTCGCTGCGGGCGCCGTCCAGGGTCCCGACGGCCTCGCGAAGGACCTCGTGGCGGCGTGCGCGGCCTACGAGGACGCGATCGCCGCGGCCGGCGGGGTGGATCTGCAGATCGTGGGGATCGGCACCGACGGCCACGTGGCGTTCAACGAGCCGGGCTCCTCGCTCGGCTCGCGCACCCGCATCAAGACGCTCACGGAGCAGACCCGTGCGGACAATGCGCGCTTCTTCTCCGGCGATATCGACCAGGTGCCCCATCACTGCCTGACCCAGGGGCTGGCCACGGTCATGGCGGCCCGTCACATCGTGCTGGTGGCGACCGGCCGGGCCAAGGCCGACGCGGTCCATCAGCTCGTCGAGGGGCCAGTGAGTGCGATGTGGCCCGGCACGGTCCTTCAGCTCCACCCTCACGTCACCGTGCTGGTCGACAACGCCGCCGCGAGCCGGCTCCAGCTGGCTGACTACTTTCGCAGCACCTACCTCGCCAAGCCTGCCTGGCAGGGGCTTTAGCGGGCTTGGTCGACGCCGCCGGGGTGGCTGCCGCACAGCCCGGCCCCCGGCAACAGGTACCTCTGGGCCCTACCAGGAAGCGGGCGTGCCGCGGGTCACCTGTCCACCCATGGCTGGGGGCGTCGGCCTCGAACCGGGCCGAACACCGGCGGCGCCACCGCGCCGGCTTGCGCCAGGCTGCCGGACCGGCCGAGGGCACGTCCCACCCAGCAGAACTGGCCGGCGCAAGGGGCGCTGGCCGGCGAGGTCGACTTTTAGGCCAGGTCCTGAACAACTGACTGTCCAAGACCCGCGACCAGGCGCTCTGGGAACCGCGGCTGCACAGAGCGGACCTGGGCCGCGACCGCGGTGGAGGGTCCCGCACCCCGGTGGAGCCGCACGAGGTTGCGGCCGGCCTCCTTGGCCTCGTAGAGCGCGACGTCCGCGGCGTGGAACAGCTCGTCCATCGTGGTGCCCGACGCCGGGAAGGTGGCCACGCCGCCACTGACCGTGCAGTGGATCATCCGCCCCTGGTGGACGATTCCCGCCTGCTCGCACCGACGGCGCAGGTCGTTGGCGAACGCGAGTCCGGTGGCGGCGTCGGCGCCAGGCAGGGCGACGAAGAACTCCTCCCCGCCCCAGCGGGCCACGAGCGCATCGGCCGGAGCCAGCTCGCCCATCAGCGCCGCGTGAGCCACGAGCATCGCGTCCCCGGCGAGGTGTCCGAAGACGTCGTTGACGGACTTGAACCTGTCGACATCGAACAGGGCGACGGTGAGGGGTTCGCCGCCGTCCTTCGCCGCAGCGATCATCGACCTGAAGCGTTCGACCATGTGGCGCCGGTTGTGCAGCCCGGTCAGGTCGTCCCGGCTGGCCTGCTCGGCCAGGTCCTTGCGCAGCAGGTCGATGGTCTCGACCTGCCGGACCAGCTGGGTGTGCGCGGCGGCCAGCCGCCGGCTCAGGGCGTTGGCCTCGCTCACGTCACGTGCGACGTACACGGTCCCCAGGGCCTGCTGACGGTGCCCGATGAGCGCGGAGGCATGAACCTGGAACTCGGCACGTCCCCCTGGGCGGTCCACCACGAGATCGGTCTGCTGGCTGAAGGTGGTGGTGATGTCCTTCCCGACCAGCTCGAAGGCCGGTGTCCCGATCAGATGGGCGGGCGCGTGCGGGTTAATGGCCCGGACCAGCTCGACGGCGGCGTGGTTCAGGTCCAGGACCAGGCCGCTGGGGCTGATGACCACGATCGCGTCACCGATCTGGTCGACGATCAGGGCCCGGGCCACCGGGCTGAACGTGATCAGGTCCTGCCGGAAGACCGCGTACCAGACGATCAGGCCCGTCACCGCCAGGCCGATCGGGGTCGGGTCCAGGATGTTCTGCAGTCCGCCGACGAGGAAGACCACGTTGACCACGAGCGGAACCAGTGCGGCCAGGAACACCGCGAGCCGTTGGCCGCGGAACGCCGGCGACGCCTGCCACCAGGCCCAGGCAATGAGGCCCAGACCGATGGTCATCTCCAGGTAGGAGAACCACGTGTCCCACCAGAAGATCGGGCCGTAGGTCCACCGGGCGGGTCCGGTCAGCTGCGCTGCGCCCGCCCCGCGGTACACCAGCTGGAACCAGGGGTTCGTGGCGCCGGCCACGGTGATCAGGACCGGCTCGAAGAGCATGGCGAGCAGCACGGCGCGCCTGGGGGTCCACTGCGGCCGGGCAATGGCGATCCCGAGGCACACGAAGGCCACAACCATGATGCTCGCCCCGGGAAAGGCTCCCAGCATGGCCAGCGACACCACGGTCTGGTTGCTGGCCACCCGCGTCACGGTGAGGGCCACGGACCACCAGCAGGCTCCCGCCATCGTGACCGTCAGGGCTGCCGCGACGATCGGGTTGTGGGATCGACGCCGCCAGGTGACCACGGCGATCCAGGCGAACACGACAGCTGTGGCTACATAGGTGACAAATACGGGATCACGCAGCACCACCGATCACCTCCGCTGGGACCCGCCGCGGGCAGTGCCCGCCCGCGCTCAGCACGTCCGGTCCCCTGTTGAAGATCGCCCGAGGGTCGATCCGCGGGTGGGCGATCCGGCCAGCCGATCCACACTGGCTCCCGGGTCGTCGGGATGGTTGGACGACCGCAAGGGACATGGTGGTGAGGGACATGGTGGTGAGGGACATGGTGGTGAGGGACATGGTGGTGAGGGACATGGTGGTGAGGGACATGGCGGTGAGCTCATCGGGGGGAGCCCCCCGCGAGCCCCGCAAGAGCGCCCCTGGCATCGTCGTATCGCCTTCGAGCTCAACGAATGCCGAAACCGGCCGCAGCCCGCTCGAGGACTGTCTCACGGCGACCACGTGGGGTCGCCACTCAGGCCACGTCACGAGGCCGCCGTAGGTCCTTCAGCCGGGCCAAGGGCAGGGGCGCACACGCCTGTCGGCTGCGGCCTGTCGCCGTCGGGGCTGTCTGCGGTGTGCACGTCCTTCTCCCACTCTCCGTGCCCTAAACGACCAAGAAGCTGACCTGACCTGTCTTGCGCGAGGCAATCCCGAAGGGGCGGGTCCGCTACGTTGAGATAAGCATAGTTTAAAGTAAAGACTTAGTAAGTATCTGGTCAGTAGTTTTCTAATTCGGGTATATGTCCGCCCACTGGGTCGGCGCGTTTCTAGGCCAAACGGACGAGGACGTTCTTGGACAATGCGGGCAACCGCGTCCATACCGGCATAGCTTGGTCGGAAAGCCTCAACTCAGGCCAGATGCTGACGAACCCCACCGCCATCGTTGCCCGCGGCGGCCGACCATGGCGAAAAGCCTGACCCTGACAAAGAACATGTCGAACGCGGCGATGCAGATCCCCCACAACCTGCCGGCGGCAGCTGGTTGCGGGGTTGGCGCCAACCCGGCATGCATCCCGAGCAGTCTGCGGGCCGCGATCAGCGAGCCTGCCACCGGCCGTGCGCGCGCCGGCATCAGGGCGATGACCAGCGCCACCACCGGGGCGAACCACGCGAAGACCGCCGGGTTGGCGCGCATCCAGCAGGCCACGCCACGCGTGCGACGCCCTCGTAGGTCGACCCTGCTCGCCACGACTCATGCGAACTGCGACCTCCCAAAGGAATCGACATTTCATGGTTGGTTTCTGGTGGTGGTGCTCTGCGCCGGCGACTTTCGAAGGCGCCATCACCCAACAACGATTTCATCATTTGGGGTGGGGCGCTTCGTTTACGTGCAAATAGGTAACAAAACGTCTCTGTGGCCCCGCGACGACTCATCCCTGTGGTCAGCCCTGGCGGGCCTGGTTGGGGCCGATCAGGCTCGCGTAATCCTGGTAGCTGAAACTGATTCGGCAGGGCGCGCCCACCCTCGGTCTTAGTGTCCTGGCCGACCCCGTCTTGGCCTCATCGACGACCGATTGAGCTCGCCACACCCAGGAGGGCAACGGCCCGCGACGCCCCAGCCCGCAGCGCAAGCAGTCCCCTCACCCAGATCATGGGTGAGCGGCTCACCCAGGTGGTGATACCGCACCGGAAAGCCGCCCGGACCGGCTGCGGTCAACCCGTTGTGCCCGACACACCTGTGCCCGTTGTGCCCGACACTTGTGCGCCGACCTTGACCCTGCCGGTGTCCGGTGCGGGTGTCGGCGTGGGGGCGTTGCGGTACGTGTCGGTGCCGGTGATCGTGCGCCGCGACAGCTGAGCCGGCCGGTGACGTCCGTGTCGGCCAGCAGGACCGCCTCGCTGGTGATGACTGCAACGTCCGCGACCTTGCGCGCGCCCTGCCCCGAGCCCGGCCAGGCCCGCCAGCGAGTCGATGACAGGGGCGCCCTGCCATGGGGCGCGGGCCGGGTCGGGCCGTGAGCCTCGCCCTGGCCCTTGAGCTGCGGGGACCTGGTCGGGTCGGCGGTGGGGCTGACCGTAAGCGGCTCCCGCCGGGCGCCTTCGTGCAGGAGGTTGCGCCCCGCCCGGCGATGGTCGCCGTCACCGGTGGGGTTCGGGTCGTCGGGCAGGTGGGGACGACCCCGGCCGGGAAGCTGTCCCGGCCGGGGCCGGTCGTTAGGCGGAGGGGTTGTCCACCGCTGCACCGGCGCCGGTGGCGGCGCTGGCGCCGGCCGGCGCAGCCTCGGCGGAGTCGCCGGCGTCGTCGCCGGCGTCATCGTCCTCGCGCCCCGGGGTACGCAGGTTCCACTTCTTGATCACCCAGCTGAACAGGAAGTAGTAGATCGCCCCGTAGATGGGCCCGATGACGAGCAACCAGAGGGGATGGGTGGCGATCCGGAAGTTGAGTATGTAGTCGATCGAACCGGCGGAGAAGCCGAAGCCGTCGTGAATGCCGAGCCAGTTGACCAGGGCCAGCGAGGTTCCGGTCAGCAGGGCGTGGATGACGTACAGCGGGTAGGCCAGGTACACGAAGGAGAACTCCAGGGGCTCGGTGACTCCCGTGACGAACGAGACCAGAGCGGCCGAGCCCATGATTCCGGCGATGACCTTGCGCTTGGAGGGCTTGGCCGTGCGCACGAAGGCGAGCGCGGCGCCGGGCAAAGCGAACATCATGATTGGGAAGAAGCCGGTCATGAAGGTGCCCGCGCTCTTGTCACCATGCAGGAACCGCGCGATGTCGCCCGACCAGACATGGCCGGTGGGGTCGGTGTACTTGCCAAACTGGAACCACGGCAGCGAGTTGAGCAGGTGGTGCAGGCCGATGGGCACGAGCAGGCGGTTCGCGGTGCCGTAGACAAACGCGCCCAGGACTGCCGAACCGGTGACCCAGGTGCCGACCGCGTTCAGGCCGTTGTTGAACCAGGGGTAGATCAGGGCGCCGATGACGGCGACGATGATCGACGCGCCTGCGGTGATGATCGGGACGAACCGTCGACCGCCGAAGAACGCCAGGTAGGCCGGCAGCTTGATCCGGTAGAACCTCTGGTAGAGAAGCGCGGCCGTCAGGCCGATGACGATGCCGCCGAGCACCCCGTAGTTGATGAGCACCTGCGTCCCGCCGGCGGCCGGGGCGCCGAGCACCGTCGGCGACAGGGCGTCTGTGACGCCCTTGAACACCAGGTAGCCGATGAGGGCAGCCAGCCCCGTCGAGCCGTCGGACTTGCGGGCGTAACCGACGGCCACGCCCAGGGCGAAGAGCAAGGGCAGGTTGGCGAACAGGGCGTTGCCCGCGCCGCCGAGGGTCGCGGCCACGGGCAGCAGCCAGTTGCCTCCCTTGCCCAACGCGCCCGCGAGCCCTTTGGGACCGAGCATGTCGTCCTGGCCGAGGCGCAGCAGGAGGGCTGCAGCGGGCAGGGACGCGATGGGCAGCATCAGTGAACGGCCCACGCGCTGCAGCTGGGCCATGCCCGGGATACCTCTCTTCTCGTGGATCTCCGGAGCTGTGGTGGCGGTCATGGCAAGGTGACTCCTCATCGCGTGCGGGCACGTCGTCGGTGGGTACCGGCGTGCACTGGTCAGCGGGCGGATCTCTCAACACGCAAGTTCGCTAGACATCTGGACCAGTTGGTCTAACCATGATGTAATGGGCCATCCGCTGTCAAGGCCAGCAGGCGGCGGTCGAGGGGAGGGTTGAGCGTGCGTCACTCCGAGCTGAAGTATGTGCGGGTGCGTGACTACCTGCGCTCGCTGGTCACCCACGAGCTTGCGGTGGGTGAGGCGATTCCCTCCGAACGGCTGCTGTGCGAGCGCTTCGGGGTGTCGCGGATGACGGTCCGCCAGGCCGTGGACGCCCTGGTCGTGGAGGGGCTGCTCCAGCGCGAGCAGGGCCGGGGCACCTTCGTGGCTCCGGCCAAGATGGACCTTGAGGTGCGCCTTGCGTCCTTCGGGGAGGACATGCGCCGGCGCGGCATGGAGCCCTCGTCCACGGTGCTGGCGGCCGAGGAGGTCGCCGCAACCCCGGACATCGCCGACGCCCTGGACCTGCTGCCCGGCGAGCAGGTCTTCTACCTGCACCGCGTGCGCTTCGCCGACGGCGAGCCGATCGCGATCGAGCAGTCGTGGCTGCCGAGCCGCCTGACGCCGGGCCTGTTCGACGACGGTCCGCCCGCCAGCGTCTACGGCGAGCTGCGCCGGCGGGGCCTTGAGCCGGAATGGGGGGAGGACACCGTGGCGGCCACGGAGGTCGACGCGCGGGACGGCGAGCTGCTCGGCCTGCGGGTCGGCAAGGCGGTGCTGCGCCTGTCCCGGCGCACGTTCGCCGGCCAGGTCGCCTGCGTGTACTCCCGCTCGTCCTACCGGGCCGACCGGTATGTGCTGTGGGTCCCGCTGCGCGCCCCGAAGCGCGCTCTGACGCCCCACGCGACCGGCGACGGGCAGCCCGCCGGCGGCGAGCAGACTGACATCGGCCCCTCAACGACGAGGGCCGAGCAATGAACGGGAGCAGACCACAGTGACGGACCAGGCGGCGACTATCCTGGCGGCCCTCGGCGGGGTCGCCAACATCATCGACATCGAGCCGTGCACCACCCGGCTGCGCTCGGAGGTGCGCGACGCGACGCTGGTCGACGTCGCCGCGCTGCGTGCCGCCGGTGCCCACGGCGTGATGATCGCGGGCCGAGTCGTGCAGGTCGTGATGGGCCCGAGCGTGGACACCCTCGCGAGCGAGATTGACGATCTGATGTGACCAACCTTGACGGGCCGCACCCGGGCCAACGTCGCCAATGAAGGAGAACCCGATGAGCAAGGCAGAGAAGATCCTCGCGGCACTGGGCGGGGACGCCAACATCCTTGACCTGGAGCCGTGCATCACGCGGCTTCGCGTCGAGGTCGCGGACCCCACCCTGGTGGACGAGGCGGCGCTGAAGGCCACCGGTGCGTTCGGGGTCGTGCGCTCCGGCAAGGTCGTCCAGGTCGTCGTGGGCCCCGAAGCCGACACGCTGGCGATGGACATCGAGGACCTGCGCTGATGCCCTGGCCGCTGACCGTGCTGGCTCCCGTTGCCGGCACGGTGTTGGCGATGGGGCAGGTCCCCGACCCCGTGTTCGCCGGAGAGATCGTCGGTCCCGGACTGGCGATCGACCCGAGCCGCGACGCGGTGGTCACGGCGATCGCCCCGGTCGCCGGCAGGATCCTCAAGCTGCACCCGCACGCCTACGTGATCCTGGCCGACGACTCCCGCGGTGCGCTGGTGCACCTGGGCCTGGACACCGTCCAGCTCGGCGGCCAGGGCTTCACCCTGCATGTCGCCGAGGGTGACGTCGTCGCCGCCGGCGACGTCGTGGTGAGCTGGAACCCGGCCGACGTCGCGGCCGGCGGGCGCTCGCCGATCTGCCCCGTCGTCGCGCTGGAAGCCAAGCCGGAGGCCGTCACCGCTTCGGTCGCGCCGGGCACGACCGTGCGTGCCGGCGAGCCGCTGTTCGTGTGGGCCTGATCGCCGGCGACGCCGCGGCGCGGCTCGCACGCCCGGGCGCCGGCCTGCTCCTGGACCTGGACGGCACCCTGGTGGACAGCGAACCCGCCCACCGCGCTGCCTACCGGGAGTACTTCACGGGGCGCGGCTGGCACGTGCGCGACGAGGTGATCGCGCAGTTCTCCGGGCGCCGCGCGCCGGAAGTCTTCGCGACCCTTCAGGGTCCCTGGAGCGGCCAGGACCCCGACGCGCTCACCGAGGGTGTCCTGCAGGCATTGCGCGCCGGCACGGTGCGGCCCGTAGCGGTTGCCGGCGCGGTACGGCTGATCGCGGCCTGCTCGCGAGCCGGCCTGCCGGTCGCCGTCGTGACCTCGGCGCGACGCGATGGGGTCAGCGCCGTGCTCGACCTGCTCGGCGTCGGCGACGAGGGGGTGCTCATGGTCACGGACGAGGACTGCGCGTCCGGCAAGCCAGATCCTGAGCCGTACCGCCGTGGGGCGCAGCTGCTCGGCCGCCGACCTGCAGATCTGGTCGCGGCCGAGGACGCCCCGGCAGGGGTTGCCTCGGCGCGCGGGGCCGGCATCGGGCATGTGATCGCCATCACGACCAGCCACCCGGCCCACGTGCTCCTGTGCGCGGGTGCGCACGCGAGCGCACCTGACCTGGTCGCGCTCGCGGGCGTGGTCGAAGAGCTGAACCGAACCCGCTGAGGAGCTGCCAGAGCCGTGTCCTACCCACCGCCCCGTCCGGGGGCTGCAGACCAGCCCGGCATCGCCGCAGACCTGAGCGCCGCCCTTCCCCCCAGCGTCCGCCTGAAGGGCGGACGGGGTGGGCTGCCGGTCCTGCTGGTCGACGGACCGGCCGCCCGGGCGCAGATCTACCTGCACGGGGCCACCGTGGCGAGCTGGACACCGGCAGGACGGGCCCCGGTGCTGTGGGTGAGCTCGGCGAGCCGGTTCACCCGCGAGGCGGCGATCCGTGGCGGGGTGCCGATCTGCTTCCCGTGGTTCGGGGCGCAGGCCGGGCACCCGCAGTCCCCCTCCCACGGTTTCGCCCGCCTGTCCGACTGGTCGCTGCTCGAAGCGGTGGACGACGGCCAGGACGTCACCGTGCGCCTGCGCCTGACCGACCAGGACGCCACCGGGGCGTCAGCCTGGCCGCATCGCTTCGAGGCCGTCTACACCGTGGTGGTCGGGTCCCGCCTGTCGCTCGCGCTGCAGGTCACCAACCGCGGCGACGAAGTGCTGACCTTCGAGGAGGCACTGCACACCTATCTCGACATCCGCGACATCCGCGCCACCGAGGTCACCGGGCTGGAGGGCAGCAGGTTCTACGACTGCCTCGCCGGACCCGAACCGGTGCCCGGTGAGGTCGACCCGGTGCGATTCGCCTGCGCGACCGATCGCATCTACCTGCCCACCACGGCCAGCACAGCGGTCCGTGACGGCCAGGCGGGCCGATCCGTGCTGATCAGCAAGGAGGGCTCAGATTCAACCGTGGTGTGGAACCCCTGGGTCGAGGGCGCC
>Ga0066789_10000215_pt1 | contig 21040 bp, 12 predicted proteins | sample OrgsoiDNA2013049_FD_70960 | JGI IMG/M metagenome (GOLD analysis project Ga0066789, IMG submission 70960) | Permafrost soil microbial communities from the Arctic, to analyse light accelerated degradation of dissolved organic matter (DOM) -... | ecosystem: Environmental > Terrestrial > Soil >...
GACGTGCCTTCGTAGATCTTCCCGATCTTCGCGTCGCGCCAGTATTTTTCTACCGGATAGTCTTTGGTAAAGCCAACGCCGCCGTAAATCTCTATCGCCAGCGAGGTCACCCGATCGGCGACCTGCGAGCAAAAAAGCTTGGTCATAGCGGCCTCTTTCACGAACGGCATTCCAGCGTCTTTCATTCGCGCGGCGTTATAAACCATCAGTCGCGCGGCCTCGATTTCAGTGGCCATCTGCGCCAACTGGAATTGAATTCCTTGAAACTCTGAAATTGCTTTGCCGAATTGCTTTCGTTCCTGCGCATATTTGGCGGCGCACTCCCAGGCGCCACGGGCGACGCCCAACATCTGCGCGCCGATTCCGATGCGGCCTTCGTTCAGCGTTTCGATGGCGATCTTGTATCCCTTGCCGACTTCGCCCAGCACGTTCTCTTTCGGTACGCGGCAATCTTCCAGAATCAGTTCGCAAGTGGAAGACGCCCGAATCCCCAGCTTGTCTTCCTTCTTCCCAACGGTGAAGCCAGGAAATGCTTTTTCAATCAGGAAGGCGGTAATTCCCTTGTACCCAGCGGCCGGATCAACCGTCGCAAACAGCACAAAAATTCCAGCTTCCTTGGCGTTGGTGATCCAAAGTTTGCGGCCGTTCAAAACGTAGTCGCTGCTTTTAAGTTCGGCGCGAGTCTGCAGCGCAAAGGCGTCGGAGCCGGAGCCGGCCTCGCTTAACGCGTAGGCCCCGGCGGTGTCGGCGACCATGCGCGGCAAGTATCGCTTCTTCTGCTCTGGATTCGCCCAGCGCGACAGCGCGTTGTTCACCAGCGTATTCTGCACATCGACGATGACGCCGGCGGAGGCATCGGCGCGGGAGAGTTCCTCGACCGCCAGAATTGCCTCAAAAAATTTGCCCCCCGCGCCACCGTACTGCTCCGGAATCTCAATCCCCATCAGCCCAAGCTGGAAGAACTGATCTAACAGCCCTTTATCGAAGACGCCTTTTTCGTCCATCTCTTTCGCCAGTGGGCGCACTTTGTCATCGGCAAATTGGCGGACGTTGTCGCGAAAGAGAATCTCGTCTTCGGTGAGCGATGTGATTGGATACGGAGGCGACTGCAAAACAGTTTCAGGCATAAGAACTTCCGCAAAGCGCAAAGGTGAGAGTCAAAGACAGGCGCCCCGAAATTCTAGCACCGCATGAAAGAAAAGTAAGGAAGAGTGAGGACCACTTAGCTGGACTTGGCGTCCGCGTGCCCGCCGTGCACCAGCTTGAGCGAATCCGATTTCAGAATTCGTTTGACTTGGGCCCGCGCATGCACTGACCACGGCCCGGTAGCGTCGAGCCTGATATAGGCCTGCCAGTGCTTCAGCGCCTTGCGCGGCTCCTTGATTTTTTCGTAGGCCAGCGCCAGATTGTAGTGGGCATCGGCATACGTCGGGGCCAATTGCAATGCGGTGAGGTAAGTCTGAATGGCGTCCGCCACCCGACCGGTTTCGTCGAGCACGTTGCCGAGATCGAAATAGGCCAGCGCATATCGCGGATCAATCAGGATGGCCTTGCGATAATGGTTCTCGGCGGCGTTGTAATCCTGACGATTGTAGAAAAGCGTGCCCAGATTAATGTGCGCGGCGGCGTGCTGCGGATCGATTTCCAACACCCGCTCGTACACCGCGATCGCCTGCAGTTGGTTCCGCGGATCTTCTTCCAAGCCGACACCGCGAGAGAACAGCTCGGCGACATCTCCCGAAATCGGATCGTCGGGCACCAGAGCAGGCGCCGGCGAAGGCGCAGTTCTTGCCGCCGGGACGCTGGTCACTACCTTCGCGTTGCCGGCAAAATCAAGCATGAATTGCCCGGCGATCGGTTCCAGCAGCATACCGTCATGACGAAAGGCGACGCGATGGCGTCCGGAAATAAAGGCGCTCGCTTCCAGCAGAGGGTTCGCCATGCCTGCAGCCTGCTTCTGCATGGCCGTCACCGACTCCCGAATCTCCACCGGCCGCACGTTCCGAGCGCACAGATCGCGGACTTTCTTGACCTGCAGCAGATCGAAAAAAGTGTAACTCTCAGCCGGGGTCAGCAGACTCGCCCTTTCCCAGGCTGCGAGCTGCCGCGTCGTCACGCGAAGGATCCGAACCAAGTCTTCTCGGCTGTAGCGATACACGGGTAGAGTTACCTGCTTCACATTATCGGAACCCTAGTTGGCAATCGCAAGGGCAAAGTGGTGCCCCCCGGAACCATTTTCGGCAATGATTGCAACCGGGTTGGTGCAATTTCTGTTGAGCCGCTGTGCAAGACGCGGCCTTAACTTCGCACACCACGATCATTCCCAGACGCAGGGCTATTTCAGACTAACGCTCCCCTGCAGCGGCAGACTTTCCGAAGAGCCTCCCACCAGAATCGTGTAGTCCCCAGGCGCTCGCACCCACGCGTGATGTGCAGTGTCGAACATGGACAGGAACAGCGGCTCCAGTTCCACCGTCACATCCTTGCTCTCGCCTGGATTCAGCTTCACTCGCCTCCAGCCCACCAGCCGCTTCGGAGGCTCCCCGGCGCTCGCGGGCAGCCCGGCATAGACTTGAGCGATTTCCGTTCCCGCCCGTCTACCCGTGTTCTTCACCGTGAAGCTCACGCCTACGCGCTCACCCGCGGTTACGTTCAAGTTGGAATACGCGTACGTGGTATAGGAAAGGCCGTGCCCGAATGCAAAAAGCACCGGCTTCTTTTCGGCGTCGTACCATTTGTATCCGACCTTCAATCCTTCGTCGTAATTGGTTTGGAATGCGGGTAGGCCTTGCAGTCTTTTCTTCCAACCCTCCGGATCGCGGGGCGGAGGCTCGTTGAACGGAGGCGGCTTGACGATGCTCAAGTGCGGCAAGTCGGACTCACTCTGCGGAAAAGTGATGGGCAGTTTGGCGCTCGGATTCACTTCCCCGAAAAGAATATTAGCCAACGCATCCGAGCCACTGCTGCCGGCAAACCATGCTTCCAGAACCGCATTCACCTGGCCCACCCAGGGCATGGTGACAGGATTTCCAGTTTCGAGCACTACGATGGTGTTGGAATTCGCGGCAGCTACCTTGGCGATCAGATCATCCTGATTGTCGGGCAGCGAGAGATTGTCGGAGTCGCGACCTTCGCTCTCCCACTTCGAAACGAACACGATCGCAACCTCTGCGCCTTTGGCCAGCGCCGCCGCCGAGTTTAGATCTGTTCCAGGATCGAATTCCACCTTCACGCCCGGCGCTTTCGCCCGAATCGATTTCAACGGAGAGGTTGGAAACCAGACCGGAGAGCCCCATCGCGTCGCGCCTTTTCCCGGAGGCATGATCGCGTTCCCGCCCGGGGGATCTACTTGCGCCGAACCTCCGCCCGACAACATGCCCACATCCGCATGTCCGCCGATCACAGCAATGGACTTCACCTTGGAAGCATCGAGCGGCAACTGCTGTTTTTCGTTCCTCAACAACACGATGCTTTGTTCTTCAATGCTCTGCGCGATCGCAAAGCCGGCCATCACGTCCACCACGCTTTTTTGCGGAGGATCGTCGATCACGCCGGTTGCGAACATGGCGCGCACGATGCGGTGAAGGTGGTCGTCCACCTCGGACATCGGGACCTGAGCGGCCTCGACCGCTTTCTTGAGCGCGTCGCCGTAGAAAAATTCGTTGGGTTCCTCGTGGTCCATTCCCGCAGCAGAAGCCTTGGCAATACTGTGCGCGGCTCCCCAATCCGACAAAACAAAGCCAGGGTACTTCCACTGGCTTTTCAGGACATCGGTGAGCAGGTATTTGCTCTCGCAGGTGTAGTCGCCGTTCAGCCGGTTGTACGAACACATCACGCCCGCAGGATTTCCATCGCGGATGCCGATCTCGAACGCAAGCAAGTCGGTTTCCCGCATGGAGCGTTCGTCGATGTTCACATTGACGGCGTTGCGTCCGCTTTCCTGATTGTTGAACGCGTAATGCTTGATGTCGCCTAACACGTGCTGGTCCTGCGTTCCCTTAATGACCTGCCCCACCAGCGTTCCAGCAAGAATGGGGTCTTCGCCAAGATATTCAAAGTTACGGCCGTTGCGCGGCTCGCGTGTAAGATCAACGCCGCCGCCTAGCGACATGTTGAACCCCTGCGCCCGCAGCTCGCGTCCAATCAGCGCGCCGTATAGGTATGCGGCTTCAGGGTCCCAACTCGCGGCCGCCGCCAGAGTGCAGGGCAGCGCGGTGGAGTAGCGTCCGTTCTGCCCGCTCGAGCGCACGCCGTACGCCGCGTCCGACATTTGTATGCCGGGGATTCCCAGCCGCGGGATTCCCACCACATATCCGGCCCCGCCATTCGAAGCCGATGACAGCGGACTCATCGGCCCCAGTCCCGGATGCCCCGTACCGTGCAGCAAGGTGATCTTTTCATCCAGCGTCATCTCCTTGACCACCATGTCTGCGCGCTCATCGGGTGAAAGGCTGGAGTTCATCCAGGGATGAGGGGTTTTGTCCGGCGAACCGGACTGCGCCAAAAGCGGCAACCCGATTGCGACCACGGACAGACAAAGCAGGAGTAGGCGAGCACGAGCGCGCGAGATCATGATTTTTCCTTTACGGACTGGCGATGCACAGAAAAACGATTTTATACTACTCGCTTTTTGCCTGTGCGGATTGCAGCAGGCCATCATTGGGGTAAAAGTGTTCCACGGTCGTTGGGGTCACAAGCTTGTGATCAACGAACACCGCCGGTGGCACCGGTTTCTTGCTCAGAATGTCGAGGCTGAGCCGGACCAGGTCGGGACCGTAACGCTCCGGGAAGAAGGCAACCGAACCGACCAACCTGGTATTCGGCTGGCGCAATTCTGCGCGCCCTTCGGGAGATGCATTTTGCCCCATCACGGCGCAAGTGTCGGCACGTCCGGCTTCTTCGAATGCCCGCAACGCGCCGATCGCGCTAACGTCATTGATCGCACCTACGACAAGGCGGCGCGAGTTCGATTGGCGGATGTGCCTGCGAACAACCTCGAAACTTGGGCCCAGTTCGCCATCTCCATTCAAGTGCGTCACGCGACAATTCTTTGCGGCGGGAAGCGCCAGGTTCAGGCCTACGAGCATGCCGGTCAAACGCATCTGCGGCAAGTTGCCCGCACGAGGCAGTTCCAGCAGAACGATCTCAGTTAGCTCTGAATGCCAGTGCTCCTTGACCCACCGGCCCAGATACTTTCCTCCGATCAATCCAGCCTCGTAGTTGTTGGCTCCGTAATAAGTGGCGCCTGGGTGCGGGATGTCGATGGCGATCATCGGAATGCCGGCGTCGCGATATTTTGCGGCGACGATAGGTGCGATCGTCTCCTCGGTCTGAAATTCAATCGCGAGGTCAACCTTCTCGCGCACCAGGAGGTCGGCGTTGCGCTGCGCGATCTTTGCACTGTAGCCATTGTCGAGTGCGATCAGCTCAATTCCTTGTCCCTTCGCCGCACGTTCCAGGCTCGAAGAAACTTCTTTTGAGAACTGATAATCCGTTCCCTGCGCCGCGTATCCTAATCGCCACAGCCGCTGTTTGACGGGACGCAAAGTGGACTGGTACAGGTTCGCGCCGACTTTTTCAATCATGCCGCATCTTTCAAGCGTGTAGAGAAGTCGGAAACTCATAGTCTTTGGAAGTCCACTGCGCTGCACAATTTCTTTTAGCGGCAGCGCTTCTCCGGAAAAGCGAAAGGCGGAGAGAATGCGCGAAGAGTGGACGACAGACTTGACCAGGTAGGGGTCTCGTCCGCGGTTTTCAGGGCTCATGAATGCGTGCGCTCCAGCACAAACTGGACAGTCAAATGTTTTGTATCACGAAACATCATATCCTAGCCCCGAATTGCATAATTACCTCAATACCCGACTATTAGGCCACTTCTTCTCCAGCATGCGTTTTGCTGTGCGAAACTATCCCATTTGAATACTAAACCCGTGACCTGCGCCCCCATTCTGTGTAAAGTCCCTCGCATACGGTGCAGCCATGAATTCATCCAACTCTGAAAAGATCTTTCGCTCTATGGAGACGTTCCGGATCGAGATCCCGTCCTGGGGATTTGCGAATACCGGAACTCGGTTCGGGAAATTTCAGCAGCCCGCCGCCGCGGCAACCACCGAAGAAAAGTTCAGCGACGCAGGCGAGGTCCACCGGCTGACTGGCGTTTGTCCCACGATCGCTCTGCACGTGTTGTGGGATTGCCCCGAAGGAGCCGCCAGCGCAAAAAAAATCACGGCGCTATCGGCCCGCTTTGGTATTCGGCCAGGATCAATCAATCCGAACCTCTTTCAAGATCAGATTTACAAGTACGGATCTTTCGGCAATCCGGATCCGTCGATACGGTCGCGTGCGTTGCAGCATACAAAGGAAAGCATTGAAATCGCGCGACTGCTGCATAGCCGCGACATCTCGATGTGGTTCGCCGATGGCTCTAACTATCCCGGGACAGCAAATATTCGCCAACGCAAAAGCTGGTTTGAGGAGGCGCTTGCGGACGCGCACAGCCAGCTCTCTCCGGACCAGAGATTGCTCGTCGAATACAAACCGTTCGAGCCGGCCTTCTATCACACTGATATTGCCGACTGGGGCATGGCTTTGCACCTGTCGAAGAACGCGGGAACTCAAGCCAAGGTACTGGTCGATACCGGGCATCACTATCAGGGGCAGAATATCGAACAAATCGTGGCTTGGCTGCTCGCAGAGCGGATGCTTGGCGGGTTTCATTTCAACGATCGCCGTTATGCCGACGATGACCTCACCCTCGGCTCGATCGATCCTTATCAGGTATTTCGGATCTTTCATGAAATCCTGTTCTACGAGTGGGAGACGAGTCAGAAGCCAGACATCGCTTACATGATCGACCAGAGCCACAATCTCAAAGGGAAAATCGAGGAAACGATTCAGACGGTCACTATGGCACAACAGCTATTTGCAAAGGCAGCGCTGGTGGATCACGCAGCACTCGCCTCCGAGCAAGGAAAGTGTAAGCTCATCGCCGCCGAGTCGCTGTTGCAGGATGCCTTCAACACTGACGTGCGGCCCTCGATACAAGACTGGCGTGATTCCAAGGGGTTGCCGCGAGATCCTATGGAAGCCTTTCAGGAAAGCGGCTATCTCGAGCGCATCACCAAAGAACGCGCGGCACGAAATTCGCAGAGTGTTTCTTCGTATGCCTGACGGATCCAAAACCTATGTTGCGTTTGACCTCGGAGCGGAGAGCGGCAGAGCTGTTCTCGGCAGCGTTCTCGCAGGTGTGATCACAACCGACGAGGTGCATCGTTTTGCAAACCAGCCGGTCGAGTACGGAGGCTCGCTCCACTGGGATGTCTCGCGCCTGTGGCTAGAGATGCGCCAAGCTCTGTGCAAACTCGACCAGGTTGAACTGAGCGGAATCGGCGTGGACGCATGGGGAGTGGATTACGCATTGTTGGGCGAGCGTGGAGAGCTGTTGCAGAATCCGTATCACTACCGGGACAAGCGCACCGACGGGTTGATGGAAGAATTTTTCCAACAAATTCCGAAAGACGATATCTATCGCCAGACCGGAATCCAGTTCATGCCCATCAACACTCTGTATCAGCTCTACGCCGCGAAGCGAGGCACCCCGAAACTTCTGGATGCCGCGCGGACTTTCCTCACCATTCCAGATTTGTTTCACTACTGGCTGACCGGCAACGCGCGCTGTGAATTCACCAACGCAACCACAACCCAGATGGTGAATACCGCTTCTCGTACTTGGTCGCGAGAGTTAATGGATACACTGCAGCTTCCTCCTGACTTGCCCGCGGAGATTATTCAGCCGGGGTCGATCGTAGGAACAGTGTCGGAGCAAGCCGCAAGCAGTGCTCTGGCCGGAACGCCAGTGATTGCTCCGGGCTCTCACGACACGGCATCAGCCGTGGCGGCGATTGAAGCACGCGATGGCACTGCGTTCCTGAGTTCCGGAACATGGTCGCTACTTGGAACGGAAGTGGACGCTCCGGTGATAACCGCGGAGAGTATGCGGTTGAACTTCACCAACGAAGGCGGGGTATGCGGTACGACCCGGCTTTTGAAAAATGTGATGGGGCTGTGGATGTTGCAATGCAGCCGGAAGGCGTGGGCGTCACAAGATCAGGCGTTCAGCTACGCAGAACTTATGGATGCCGCGTCGCGCGAGCCCGGATTCAATCACCTTGTCGATCCGAATGATGAATCGTTCCTGCATCCGGAGAACATGCCGAGGGCCATCGATCAATTCTGCGACAAGACGAAGCAGCCGAGGCCGGGCAACCCGGGCGCATACGTAAGGGCTGTGTTGGAAAGCTTGGCGCTTAAGTATTCGGTGGTCATCGCTGAGTTGGAGCAGCTAACACGCAAGCCCATCACGCAGATTCGGATCATTGGCGGAGGCTCAAAGAATCGGCTGCTGAACCAGTTCGTCGCCGACGCGACTGGACGCCTCGTGCTGGCCGGGCCGGTGGAAGCTACGGCGCTTGGCAATCTCGCTATACAAATGCTGGCGACGGGCGAAGCCGGTTCGCTCGCGGAGGTCCGAGGAATGATCGATCGCTCCTTTCCAACCGAGGCATTCCAGCCCCGCGAAAGTGATCGGTGGCAGGACGAATTAGAACGTTTTCAAAACTACACAGGGATGGTTTATGCCTGAAACTGCAGAATTGATACAACTGAGGGACTTGTGGGAAGAAGAGCACGCGCGCAGTCTGGGGGACAACCAGCTGGCGCTTTTGCGATACCGTTCGAACTTGCTCGGCGCGGACCTGCGCATCACAAACTTCAGCGGCGGCAATACGAGTTCGAAGTTTGAGTTGCCCGACCCTTTTTCAGGAGCTCCGGTTCGCGTGCTCGCCGTAAAAGGCAGTGGCGGAGACATCGGTTCGATCAGTGAGTCCGGGTTCGCCGTCCTCTACCAGGAGCGGCTCGAACAGCTCAAGACGCTTTACCGCGGCGAAGCGTTTGAAGATGAGATGGTGCGCTATTATCCGCTCTCCGCATTCGGTGATAGCAAAGTAGCGGCCTCAATCGATACGCCTCTGCATGCTTTTCTGCCCTTCGACCACGTCGATCACCTGCATCCTGACTGGGCGATCGCGCTCGCGGCCAGCGCCAATGGCAAAAAGAAATTGGAAGAATTCAACCGGCAGTTCGGGCGGAAGATGGTTTGGCTGCCCTGGCAGCGGCCAGGTTTCGAACTCGCTTTGCAGCTGGCGAAGGCGGTTGCGGAGAATCCCGGCGCCGAAGGGTTGATTCTTGGCGGCCACGGGTTGTTTACCTGGGGCAACACCCAGCGCGAGTGCTATCTCAACAGCCTCCGCACCATTGATCAGATGGGGGAATTCGTTCTCGAACATCAACAGAAGAAAGGCGCTCTGTTCGGCGGCGCAGCGTGTTCGCCGGCGGCGGAGCGGAGGCAGATCGCCACCAAGATCCTGCCGGCTTTGCGTGGTGCGCTTTCGTCCAATCGGCGAGTGATCGCCCATTACACCGATCATGAAGATGCACTGACATTTGCAAATTCGAAGTGGGCACGCGAACTCAGTGCCCTTGGCACAAGTTGTCCGGACCACTTCTTGCGCACGCGAGTTTGTCCGATGTTCGTCCCATGGGAACCGCAAAAGGAAGATGCGAACGCCTTGAAAACCCGCATCCAGGAGCAGGTCGGCCGATATCGTGTCGACTACAAAAAGTACTACGACAGCTACGCGACGAAGGATTCTCCGAAGTTGCGCGACACCAATCCCTCGGTCGTGCTCGTCCCCGGACTTGGACTCTTCAGTTTTGGAAAGAACAAAAAGGAAGCCCGCATCACGACGGAGTTTTTCATCAATGCGATTCATGTGATGGCGGGAGCAAACGCTCTGGAGGACGGGACCGCTCCTGATCACCCGCCGCAGGCGCGCACACCTGAGCAGTCCAGGGAATTTACGCAATTCCACAATTACGTTGCGCTCCCACGCTCGGAGGCATTCCGCATCGAGTACTGGGCGCTTGAAGAAGCGAAGCTGCAACGCATGCCCGCCGAAACCGATTTTAGCCGCAAGATTGTTCTGGTAGTCGGCGGCGCCAGCGGAATCGGAAGAGAGGTTGTCCTGCTGCTGGTGGGGAAAGGCGCTCACGTGGTGGTGGCGGATTATGATGGCTCCGGGGCGGAATCTGCCGCTAAGGCCGCTGCGGCAATGTCATCGAAGGAGCAAGTCGCCCATACGACAGCCGACCTCAGCAAGACTGAGAGCCTGGCTGAAGCCGTGAGCTTTTCAGTCGCAAAGTTTGGCGGGATCGACTGCGTGGTCAACACTGCCGCAATCTACCCTGTTCCTGGACCTGATGGCGAACTGAGCGACGCGCAATGGGCCAACACGTTCCTGATCAATGTGACGGGAAACTATCTGCTGGCGCGCCAAACCGAGAGCGTTTTCAAAGATCAAAATCTGCCTGGGTCGATGGTATTGACCGGCTCTGCAAACGCGGTGGTTCCGAAAAAAGGAAGCGAAGCCTACGACACCAGCAAAGCTGCGCTGAATCATCTGGTGCGTGAGCTGTCTATCAAACTCGGCCCGCTTGTGCGCGTGAACGGAATTGCGCCGGCAACGGTTGTCGCTGGATCAACAATGTTCCCGCGCGATCGCGTGATGCAGTCGCTGGAGAAGTACAAGATCGCTTTCTCCGCCGACGAAGACACCGAGACGCTGCGCTCCAAGCTGGCTGAGTTCTACGCGCAAAGGACGCTCACCCTGCGGCCGATTCTGCCGCAGGATTGCGCCAACGCGATCGTATGGCTTCTGGGCGAGCAGAGTGCGAAAACGACCGGCCACATTATCCCAGTGGATGGTGGCTTGACCGAAGCCTTCCTGCGCTGACTCCTATGAAGCGAATTTGCTTTGTTTTGCAGGTCAAATCGGACCAACTGGAGGAGTACAGACGGCGGCATCGCGCCGTTTGGCCGGAGATGTTGAAAGCCCTCCGCGAAACCGGATGGAACAATTACTCGCTGTTTTTGCGCGAGGACGGATTACTCGTCGGATATCTGGAGACTGAAGATTTCGAGCGCGCCCGAGCGGCGATGGCGGCGCATGAAGTAAACGATCGCTGGCAACGCGAGATGAAAGAATTCTTCGTGCAGCAGGAAGGCCTGCTACCGGACCTTGCGATGCAGCCGCTCGAAGAAGTTTTTCACTTATAACCATGAGGCTCAAATGGCTGCAAATCCGATAGTCGGAGTCGTATATCACTGGCTGGGCGGTCTCGCGTCCGGCAGCTTTTATGTGCCCTACAAAGGCGTGAAACGCTGGGCCTGGGAAACCTATTGGCTCGCCGGTGGCTTCTTCAGCTGGATTGTCGCCCCCTGGATCCTCGCGAGGTTTCTTACAAAGGATCTGTTTTCCGTCCTGCATCAGGCTCCGCCCTCGGCGATTTTCTGGGCGTTTTTCTTTGGACTCCTGTGGGGAGTTGGCGGGCTCACCTTCGGGCTGACCATGCGTTATCTGGGTTTGTCGCTTGGGATGGCGGTTGTGCTGGGACTCTGCGCGGCTTTTGGCACTCTGATGCCGCCCATCTTTCGCGGCGAGTTTATGACTCAGGTTGTGGGAACGACATCAGGCCGAGTGATCCTGTTTGGAATTTTCGTTTGTCTGGTTGGCATCGCGGCCGCAGGCCTGGCGGGGATTTCGAAAGAGCGCGTCATGTCTCCCGAGCAGCAAAAATCTGCCATTGCGGAATTTGATTTGCGTAAGGGAGTCGGTGTGGCCATTCTCTCCGGCGTCATGAGCGCGTGTTTTGCCTATGGACTGGCCGCTGGCGATCCCATCAAAACCCTCACCCTGCAGCATGGCACTCCCGTACTTTGGCAGGGATTGCCGGTACTGGTCGTCGTATTGATCGGCGGATTTCTTACCAATTTCATCTGGTGCCTGATCCTTCTCGCGCGCAACAAAACTGGATATCAGTTTTTCGACTCGCGAATTCGACCGAACGGTCACAAGGACGAGACCATCGTCGAGACCGCCGTGGACGCACCCAGCCGTGAAGTGGTCGAGCACATAGGTTCGCGACACTCAGGTCTGACCACTTCAGCGGTGATGACGGAACCCGCTCAAGCCGGAATAGCACTGCGAGCCCCGATGCTGCGCAATTATCTTCTCTGCGCGTTGGCTGGAATCACTTGGTACTTCCAGTTTTTCTTTTACACCATGGGCGAAAGCCAAATGGGGCGTTACAAGTTTTCCAGTTGGACGCTCCACATGGCCAGCATCATCATTTTCAGCAGTCTTTGGGGTATTGGCTTCGAAGAGTGGAGAGGCGCGGGCACGCGCGCCGGAGCTCTATTGAGCTTCGCATTGTTTCTCCTGGTAGTGTCGACGGCCATTATTGGCTACGGCAACTATTTAGGGGTGGCTCAAGCCCGCTAGCAGCTTTCGATTCGGACGTTAACAACATTTGAGAGCGGCGTACTCGGAGAGACTCATCTATGACGAAAGCATGGAAGCTATTTTCTACGGCCATTCTTTGTGTGGTTTGCGTTGCAGGCGCTGCGCTTTCCCAGACTGCTGTGGACCCGCTGAAAAAGGGCTTTGAAGATCCGCCGAGTTCCGCCCGTCCGCGCGTGTGGTGGCATTGGATGAACGGCAACATCACCAAGGAAGGCATCAAGCTTGACCTCGAGTGGATGCACGGTGTCGGGATCGTGGGTTTTCAGAATTTCGATGCCGCGCTTGCGACACCGCAGGTTGTCGATAAGCGCCTCGCGTACATGACGCCGGAGTGGAAAGATGCGTTCAAATACGCGATCAGCCTCGGCGACCAGTTCGGAATGGAGATGGCGATTGCGGGTTCCCCGGGATGGAGCGAATCTGGCGGACCTTGGGTGCCAGCGTCCCAGGGGATGAAGAAGTATGTATGGAGCGAAACAATAGTCCAGGGCGGTAAACCATTCACCGGAAAGATCGCTCCGCCTCCAAGCGTTACTGGGCCATTTCAGAACATCGGCTTGAAGCAATCTGATTGGCAGAATTCGCAGACAAGTCCAACGTTTTATGCAGATGCTGTGGTCGTTGCTTTTCGCGAGCCCGCAGCCGAGTCCGCCGAAAACGCAATGCAGGCGAACATCACGTTCAGCGGCCAGGGGCTGGACGTAACCATGCTGAGTGATAGCGATCTGACGAAGACTACAAGCCTGCCGATTCCTGAGCCGGGATCGCAGTCGTGGATTCAATTCGCGTACCCGTCCCCACAAACCATTCGCTCCGTCACCTACGTGACGAAAGACCCAAACACCCTCGAAGCCTCCATCACCGGAATTGCGGCTCCAGAGAAGACGCTGGAAGTCAGCGATGACGGCCAGAGTTTCCGCAAGGTAGCCACCCTGGGCGGCGGCGAAGCGCCCGAACACACAGTTTCATTTGCAGCGGTTCAAGGAAAGTATTTCCGGGTCACCTTCAAACGCGGGCCGCGGCCACCAGTACCTTCATGGGCGGCGGGGATTGATCCTGCGATGTTTGGCATCAACGCGTCGGCTCCGCCAACCACATACAGAATCGCGGAACTCGTTCTTCACCCCGATCCGCGGGTGAACCGCTTTGAGGAGAAAGCAGCGTTTGTCCCCGAGGCGGATCTTTATGGATACGCTACTCCGCAGGTGGATGCCTCGATTGCAATCAAGAAGGCGGACGTTATCGATCTGACCGCAAAGATGCAGCCCGATGGAACGCTCGACTGGACGCCACCGGAAGGCACGTGGGTCGTTCTCCGTATGGGGTACTCGCTGCTGGGAATCACCAACCATCCGGCAACGCCAGAGGCCACCGGATTGGAAGTGGACAAGCTCGATCACCGCTTCGTGAAGGACTACTTCGAGAAATACCTCGACAGTTACAAGGAAACGGTCGGCGCAGACGAGATGGGCAAGAAAGGCATCCAGTACGTAATCAACGACAGCTGGGAAGCCGGCTCACAGAACTGGACCGACAATATGTTGGCGCAATTCAAGAAACTGCGCGGCTATGATGCAACTCCGTGGCTGCCGGTGCTGACCGGCCGCATCGTAGAAAGCTCCGAAGCGAGCGATCGCTTCCTGTGGGATTTCCGCAAAACCATCGCCGACCTGATCGCCAACGAGCATTACGGACAACTGGCAGAGACTCTGCACGAGCGCGGCATGGGGCACTATGGAGAGTCGCATGAAGGTGGCCGCGCGTTCGTAGCCGATGGCATGGAAGTAAAGAAGCTCAATGAAGTGCCCATGAGCGCGATGTGGACGCAAGCCCCGGGAGTGAACAAGATTCAGTACGGTTACAACGCCGACGATCGTGAGTCTGCATCAGTGGCTCACATCTACGGCCAGAACCTTGCGGCGGCCGAGTCGATGACGGCGTCAGTCGCGCCCTGGGCGTGGTCGCCTGCCACGCTGAAGCCGACTGCGGACCAGGAGTTGCTGAATGGAATCAACCGCTTCGTCATTCACGAATCAGCCCATCAGCCGCTGCTCGGAAAGGCTCCCGGGCTGACGCTCGGGCCTTTCGGGCAATGGTTCAATCGCAACGAGACCTGGGCGGAACAAGCTGGACCCTGGATCGAGTACCTGGCGAAATCGAGCTACATGCTGCAGCAGGGGCGCTTCGCTGCCGACCTGCTCTACTTCTACGGTGAAGACTCGAACCTGACGGCCATCTTTGAAAAAACGTCGCCCGATGTACCCGCTGGCTACGGATTCGACTACATCAACGCTGACGGTCTAATCCATGAACTCAGCGTGGCTAACCGCAGCGGCACCATTGTGACCAAGAGCGGAATGCAATACAAGGTGCTCGGTTTGGATCCGTACAGCCGTCACATGTCGCTGCCAGTACTTCAGGCAATTCACACGCTGGTGCAAAACGGGGCCGTGGTAGCGGGCCCGAAACCCACCGATGATCCGAGCTTGGCAGATGATCAGGCTGAATTTGAAAAGCTTTCATCGGAACTGTTCGGCGACGGCTCCGGAGTCCACAAGGTCGGCAAGGGTACGGTTTACGCAGGGCAGGGTCTGGGCGATGTTTTTAGTGCGCTACACCTCGATCCGGACTTTGACTACACGAAGACCGGTAACGATTCCAACGTTGAATTTGTCCACCGCAAGCTGAAAAACGGCGACATCTACTTCGTGGATAACCGCGGCGACCACGAGCAGTCGATTGCCGCCACGTTTCGAGTGGCGGGCATGCAGCCAGAATTGTGGCGCGCCGAGACGGGCACGACAGAACTCGCCTCATTCACCACTGCGAACGGACACACGACTGTACCGCTCTACCTTGAGCCCTGGGGCACCGTTTTTGTCGTATTCCGCAAAGCCATATCCGAGACCTCGCACGCGGTTCCAGAGGTGATTGAAACGAAGGTCGCAACAGTGACCGGACCATGGAACGTCAGCTTTCAATCCGGTCGCGGAGCCCCGGCGTCGATCACCATGGATCATCTTTCCGACTGGAGCCAAAGCAGCGATCCCGGCGTCAAGTACTTTTCCGGAGTTGGAACCTACACCACGACGGTGCAAGCCTCTCCCGACTGGTTCAGGACGGGTGCGCGCCTTTGGCTCGACCTCGGAGATGTGAAGAACCTGGCTGTGGTGACCGTTAACGGAAAAGAGCTGGGAGAGACGTGGCACGCGCCGTACCGTGTGGATGTGACCTCGGCTCTTAAACGCGGTGCAAACGAAATCACAATCAAGGTGGTAAACGCGTGGGTGAACCGACTCATCGGCGACGAGCAGCCGGGAGCCACGAAACTCACATTCGCCGATGTGAAGCCGTACAAAGCGGACTCGCCGCTGCTGCCTTCAGGCCTACTGGGGCCGGTGACGGTAATTCGGCGGGAGCGGCCTTAGTTTTCTCTGCACGGCTTATCGGGTTGTATTCCATATCGAGGACGAAGTCATTTCGATCGTTCGCCTTCTCGATCAAAGGGTTCCAGAGACGCTCCAGACGCCCCCCATAGTACATCTGATTCAGGCCGAGACCTGCACCCGCTTGGATCCGAAGAAGGAATATAGCGCGATCACGATGTAGGCGAAAAGCGGGACCACGTAGGCCCACGCGACGCTGTGAAACTTCTCCGAAATAAATCCCATCAGCGGGGTCAAGACCGCGCCGCCGACGATGGCCATCACAATCAGCGAGCCGCCAATTTTCGTGTTGGGGCCCAGGCCCTTTAATCCCAGGGCGAAGATGGTTGGGAACATCAGTGACATGAAGAAGCTGGTGAGAAACACGCACCACAATCCGAACCAGCCCGGGAACAACACACCCAGCGAAACCAGCGCGATGTTCACAATGCTGTAAGTCCCCATCAGCTTGTTGGGTGCGATGGTGCGCATCAGGTACGCGGATGCAAACCTTCCCACCCCGAAGGCGGCCAGCGTTCCGGTGAGGAAATAGCCCGCGATTTTTTCCGGCTGCTGGGTTGATTCCTGAACGTACTGGATGAAATAGCTCCAGGTCCCGACCTGCGCGCCGACATAGAGAAACTGCGCCACCACCGCCCACAAAAAGTGGGGATAGCGAAACAATTCCCGGAAGTGCCCGTGGTCGCCGGTGCTGCTTTCGTGTTCACTTTGAATGGCTGGAAACTTGGTGCGCAGAATCAGGAAGGCCCAGAAGATTGCCGCCGCTCCCAGGACTAAATACGGCTTGATGACGCGCAGAGTTTCCATCCGCAGGTACGCCTGATACAGGCCCTGTGCCTTCTTCGCGGCAATTTCCTGGGGGCTCAACTCGATTCCGGAAAAGATGAAAACCGTTCCCACCAGTGCCCCGGTTATCGCGCCAATCGGGTTGAATGCCTGGGAAAAATTCAGCCGCCTCTCCGAGGTATCGGGATCGCCAAGCTGCGCAATAAATGGATTGGACGCGGTTTCCAAGAAAGACAGGCCGCTGGCGATCACAAACAACGCGCACAGAAAAAATGCATAGCTTCCAGCCAGGGCAGCGGGCCAGAACAGAAAGCATCCGGCTCCGAACAGGAACAGCCCGGTAACGAATCCGATTTTGTACCCCGCCTTCCTCATGAGTAGGGCGGCGGGCATGGCCAGAAAAAAGTAGCCCATGTAGAAAGCAAATTGCACCAATCCGGCCTGAAGGCGATTGATGGCGAATGACTTCATGAAATGGCGAATCAGAACGTCATTCAGGTTGTTGGGGATTCCCCACAGGAAGAACAGTACAGTGACAAGAATGAAGGGAACCAACTGCCCCGCCGGAAAAAGCGAGTGGCGCTGCCCCGATTCATTCGGTAATCCCGGCTTCTCGGCCGTTGACACATTCATGGTGGCCTTTCCAGACGCGGTCGCTGAGCGCAAAGCCCGTCGCAAGCGTCTTACACGATACCGTAACGCGAGTCTATTGAGCCGTTCGGACCGGCGACAAGCGATAGAGGACACAACCGTGCGGCGGCAGGGCCACAGTCAGTACACCGGTTGCGCCGAGATCCTTGTGCTCCCAAAGGTCGCGCAGCTTATACGCTCCTTCGGCAATCCCCAGGTCCTTCCACGCGTATCGCACCGTCGCCTTAGATTCGGTGAGATTGAAGACCGCCAGGTACTGGCCGTCGCCCGATCCCGCCTTCGCCACCCAAACCACGGTCTTATCCGTGTTGATGACCGGATGATTTGCCGTAGAGTGCTGATCCACGGCAATGACCTCGGGGTTGGTGAGCAAAGACAATGTCCACGCGTCCGCTTCAGTCAGATCCCCGCCGACCATGAGAGGAGACGGAAAGATAACCCACAGCGTCAGCAACATTCGTTGTTCATCGTGACTCAACCTGCTTTCCCGGGACTTGCCCCACCCGGCGTGCGGTCCCAGATATCCGAAGGGAAGCATGTCGGCGTCGGGCCAGTGTCCGGGTTCGCCTTTGCCCGCCCACTTGGCAACGTAGCCGAACTGGTCGCCCAAACCCTTGGGATAATCAGCATCGTTGTGCCAGATATCCCAGATGTCGTCGGAAATTCTCCACATCTGCGCGTACTGCCGCATCTCATCCACTTTTTCCACGGGCGCTGGCCCCGGAGAGAGGCTGAGCACGATGGGTCTACCGGCCTTGTCCAGAGCTTGCCGGATCATGCGAATGTCATCGCCTTTGTAGGGATGGCTGCTGATGCAATCCACTTTGATCAGATCAACTCCCCAACTCGCGTACATCTTCGCGAGGGAGTCGTAATAGGCCTGAGCCGCCGGTTGCGACGGGTTGGTGCCGAAGTTATCGAAATTCCATGGACAGGTGTCAGAAGAATCCGCGCCGTCCGCCGCCGAGTACGACGAATCTGCTATAGGAATTTTGTTGACCACCGCTTGTTTGGGAATACCGCGCAGAATATGGATTCCAAATCGCAAGCCAAGCGAGTGAACGTAGTCCGCTAAAGGCTTGAACCCGGTGCCGTTGGCCGCCGACGGAAACCGATTCACCGCCGGTGTGTAGCGGCCGAAGGGGTCGAGGCTGTACTGAAAAGTTCGGGAATTACCATCCGACGTCGGGTTGGCAACAAACCATTCCATGTCGACGGTGACATACTTCCACCCGAACGGCTTCAGATGCCGTGCCATCCACTGGGCGTTAGCTTTGAATTGGGCCTCGTTGATCGTCGTGCCATAACCATCCCAGCTATTCCAGCCCATGGGCGGAGTCAACGCCAAAGTGGTTGCGTCAGCCGACGGCTTCGAGCCACCCGCGGATGAATTCTCCTGCGAGACGACGTTCTCGGACAACAAGAACATCGTGCACACAACCAGTACGATCCGCCATTGCATAGATCTCCGCCTTTCAAGAAATCGCGCTCGAAGTTATGTCGCCCACTGAAATACAGAATAGGAATGAGGCGGCAGTTCGATGACGGCGCGCCCCGCGCCGCTGGAAGGTTTGTCCGCCGCCTGCGGCGCTACCTTATTGGGCGCATCAAAACTATTCACCGCCTTCAAGTCATCCCCGTTCAGTACCCACGAAGCCAGTGACTGCGTGCCGCTCTTGCCTTCCCAATTCACTTCGACCTGATGGGGCTTCGACAAATCGCGATTCAGCAGGAACAGCGCAATTGTGCCGTCCTCCGGATTGTAAGTGGCGGTCGCGTCCAAGTGGGAAACCGGACCCATGCCGGAAACTTCGTAAGTGGATGGCGACTCGACCAGGACATCCAGCACGGATCCGCGGGCATACTGCAGCGCCCAACTGTAGGGATAGAAAATGGTCTGCCGGAACAACCCGCCGGCGTTGGTCATGATGGGAGCGATCACGTTAATCAACTGCGCCAGGCAGGCAATCTTGACGCGATCGGCATGGCGAATCAAAGTAATGAGCAGGCCGCCCACCAGCAGTGCGTCCTCGAGATTGTAAATTTCTTCCAGCAGGTGTGGGGCTTCCTGTTCGCGCCCGTTTTCCGCATTCTTGCCGCGCGCGCGATACCAGACATTCCACTCATCGAAGGAAAGCGCGAGTTGCTTGGCCGAACGTTTGTGGCCCCGAACCAGGTCGCAAACCGCCAGCGTCTCCTCGATCTGACGGTCCATGGTCAGGTTCAAGGCCAGGTATTTCCCGCTGTCGCCGCCCGTTTCTTCCGGAGTGTTGCCAACGTAGCGGTGCAAGGAGAGTGCATCCACGTACTCGTAGCATTGTTCAAGCACCTCCCGGTCCCACTCCAGATACGTGGGCATGCCGGGCCCGCTCGATCCGCAGGCCACCAGTTGAAGCGACGAATCCACGTAGTGCATCTGCCGCGCGGCATCGGCCGCCTTGTAGCCGTACTCGGTCGCTGTCATGTGTCCGATTTGCCAGGGGCCGTCCATTTCATTGCCCAGGCACCAGTGCTTCACGTTGTAAGGCTCGGCGTAACCGTTCTGGCGACGCAGATCGCTCCAGCGCGTCCCTTTCTCCACATTGCAATACTCCACCAGCGCTGCCGCTTGCTCGGGCGTGCCGGTTCCCAGATTGAGTCCCATCAGAGGTTGGGTTCCGACGGCTCGGCACCAGGTCATGAATTCATCGGTACCGAATTGATTGGTGTTCAGCGAATTCCACGCCTTGTCGAGAACTCTGGGGCGATCCTTCCGGGGGCCGACCCCGTCCAGCCAGTTATAACCGGAAACGAAGTTGCCCCCGGGGTAGCGAATCAGCGGGACCCCGAGGTCGTGCACTTCTTTCATCACGTCCTTGCGAAAACCATTAGCGTCGGACAGGCTTGAGCCAGGATCGTAGATGCCGTCGTAGATGGCGCGGCCCAGCACCTCTAGGAAGGACCCGAAAACATTCCGGTCGAGGGGAGCGATGGTCCGATGGGTATCCAGATAAATCCGAATCGGTCCTCCGGCGCGCGAGGTCGGAGACTGGCCCCAGAGAGTTTTTCGAAAAAGAAGGCCTGCCGAGCAGGCAAGGCCGGCAGCAGCGGTTTGGCGCATGAAGCGCCGTCTGGAGTGTGAAGCCATGGCGATTGCGTCCCTCGTTTCGCTTCTCGAAGTTAGACGAGTGCGACTGTAGCAGCATCATTATCTTTTCCGCCACAAATAATCTGGGTGCGAAGCTCTTTTGAAAGTTTGACAGACAGAGTTCGAGCGTTTTGGGGTGTTTTTGAGCACTCCGGCGACCATTTGTACAGCACTTGGTACAGGCAGCTGACCCGCCGATTTCAGATCGGCAGGGCTTGGCATTTCCAGGACGGAACTGCCGCTATCGTCATGGCCTACTGCCTGCTTCATGATGTTCTTCATCTCGGGTTGCGTTATATGGGGTACTCCGCCTTGCCAGCGCAAGTGGGGCATTCTCTTCCCGCGTGAACATCTTCAATAGGGACGTTGCGGACTGCCAATGCGACAATGCTCTTGGCTTCTGCTGCCAACTCCGGGTCTAACGTCATCTTTCGTTTGGGCATTGCCGTTTCTCAGGCTCGAAATCATGCCTAAATCGCAAACAAAAAGCCTGTGAACGGACCAGTTCTTCCCCGCTGAGCAAGGGGTGGCTCGATTTTCTGTGTCAACCCGGGAAGTCCTACTTCTTGAACTTCAACGAATGAAGGCGGAGGGCTCGTTGCAAATCTGGA
>Ga0066789_10000216_pt1 | contig 21024 bp, 22 predicted proteins | sample OrgsoiDNA2013049_FD_70960 | JGI IMG/M metagenome (GOLD analysis project Ga0066789, IMG submission 70960) | Permafrost soil microbial communities from the Arctic, to analyse light accelerated degradation of dissolved organic matter (DOM) -... | ecosystem: Environmental > Terrestrial > Soil >...
AGTCCGCTGCCGGACGTACTGTCGCGGGACGGGTTGTCGGCGGGCTGGGTCCAGAATCGACGGAAGGCATTGGCGTGTTGGGCCGGTGTCATTCCCGGTCCGCTGTCGATGACCTCCAGCCGGACACGGTCGTCATGCTGGCGGATCGAGACGGTGATGTTCCCCTCGCTGGGCGTCACGTCAAGGGCATTGGCCAGGAGGTTGTCAAGGACCTGCTCAAGGTGTCCCGGCGTGGCGGCCACGCTGCCTTGACCTGAGGATGGCAGCAGCTCGATGTGACGTTCCTGTGCAAGTGGGGACCACGCAGCCAGTCGCTCGTTGACGAGCTGGGCGAGATCGACGGTGACTGGCGACGGTTGGGTGTTCTCGGCTCGGGACAGGGCCAGGAGCCCGTCGACGAGCCGAGAGAGCCGAGAGATCTCGCCGAGCGCACCGGTCAGCTCGCCTGCGGCGGTGCTGTCCACGTCGTCGTGGAGCAGTTCCAGCCGTAGCCGCACCGCCGCCAAAGGCGTCCGCAGCTGGTGGCTGATGTCGGCTACCAGGGTTCGGTGGCTACCGATCAGGGCTTCGAGGCGCCCGGCCATGTCGTTGAACGTGTCCGCGAGATGCCGCATCTCCGGTGGTCCCGTGACCGAAGAGGCACGCACGGTGAGTTCACCGGCCCCCAACCGGTCCGCGGTCGCCTCGAGCCGTCGTAGGGGGCGTCCCACCCATCGTGCAAGCCCGATGCTCAGGGTCGAGGCCAGGATGACCGCGACGAGTCCGGCCAGACCAAGCCCGAGCCGCAGGCTGGCGATCTGCTCGTTGAGGGGCTGTGCCGCTCGCTGCACCACCGCCGCGCCCACAATGCGCGACCCGGCGTACGCCGGTAGCAGGACGAGCAGAGCGTCCTGCGGGTTGTCCTGCCACTGCTGCACGGTCTTGCCGGAGAGAGCAGCTGCTACCTGCGCCGGGGTGACCCGCAGCTGTGCGGGGCCGTGAATGAAGACGTGTCCGACTTTGTCGTAGACCGCGAACTCGTCCCGGCCTACGAGGGCGGGGCGATAGGTGAGTGTGCCCAGTGTCGGCGCCCGGCGCTCATGGTCGGCGAGCTGTTCCTCCGCGGCGCTGGCCACCGCCGTGGCCGCGGCGGTTGTCTGGTCGGCAAACGTCTGCCGATCATGTTCGGCGGTGATCACGCCCAGTGGTACGACGACGCCGACCAGCAGGGCGAAGGTCAGGCCCAGGAAGGCGGCGAGGATACGTCGGGTCACAGGCGTGCTGCTATTCGATCGATGCGAGTCGGTAGCCGATGCCGTACACGGTTTCGATCAGCGCAGGATCGCCCAGTTTTCGCCGCAGGGATGCGACGTGAACGTCGAGCACCTTGCTCGGCCCGTACCAGTGCCCACCCCAAGCTCGTTCGAGTATTTCCTGACGGGTCAACGCTCGTCCCGGGTCCTCGGCCAGACAGCAGAGCAGATCGAACTCCTTGGGCGTCAACGCGATGTCACGGTCTTCGATGAATACCCGCCGCGTCCGCGGATCGACGGTGAGCACGCCATGGTGTAACCGACCGGTCTCACCGGGGTTGATACGGCGCAGAACGGCACGCACACGGGCGAGCAGCTCGACGAAGCCGAACGGCTTGATGAGGTAGTCGTCGGCGCCCGCGTCCAACGTTGCCACCCGTGTCTCTTCTTCGCTGCGCGCCGTCACCGCAATGATCGCCGCGGCTGACCGCGCCCGGAGCCGCTCGCACAGCTCCAGGCCGTCCATGTCTGGCAGGCCGAGATCGAGCAAGATCACGTCCGCCGGTCCGGCGAGCAGGGCTTCACTGCCATCAAGTGCACGACTGACGCGGTATCCCGCACGGACCAACCCGCGCTCCAGTTGTCTGCCGATCGCCGGGTCGTCTTCGATGACCAGGACGTGCAGCCCTGCCGGGAGGTCCTGGGCGTTGGGCGACGTCGCATCGCCATCGGTGCCTATGGCCACAAGGACTCCTGCATCCTTGCCGTCGGGCGGCCACCGGGGCTTTGGACCCCAACCTGCCGCACGAGGTTGCCCGGGGCCGGGATACTTTGGCTGGGCGGGGCTTGTCCCACTGGGGATTCTGCGTTATGGCGGGTCTGCCGGCCGAGGTCATGACGGTTGGTCCACGGTGACGCGACCGGCAGCAACGCCGCCCCGAGCCCGACCCCGGCTGCGATCGAGGTCGCTACCAGTCCAAGTCGTCGAGCCTTCCCGCGGGGCCGGGAGCGATCCGCGCGTGGCCACCATTCCCTCCACGAAAGCATCGCGGCATCCCTCACGTGGCCGATGACGTGCAGCGCCATCAACGCGAACCAGACGACGAAGCTGAACTGGTGGGCCTTGAGCACAAGCCCCGGTTGTTGCGGCCCCACCGTGAGCAGGGCAACACCGGTGGCCAGGACCGCCGCGGTGAAGACGATGAGCAAGGGTGCAGTCCAACGCAGAAGCGGGGGCGGCGGTCCGCGGCGTACGTAGCTGGGGCTGGCGCGGTAGTAGCGGACGAACCGGTAGACGGTGCTGGCGACCTTGAGTGTGGCCGGCGGGATGAGCAGCAGTCCGAGAAAGACGTGCAGAGTTATCATCTGGCGAACCTGCAGGACCGTGATTCCCTCGACGAACAACACGACGAGCAGAACCATCCCGATGACGCCGGTCAGGCGGGCGTTGCCGTCGACGCCTTCGGTACCCTGTTCGTGCATCGAGCCTCGCTTCCGCCATGGTGTGAAAGTGCCAAAGAATACCGCGTCCTCTGTTGGCGCGTGCTGTCAGTTAGACGAGCTCATGGGCCCTCCTGGTAGCCAGGCAGGGGCAGCACCGGCACCCGGCAAGGTGGGCATGGGTTACCACGCCGATGGCGGGCGAGGTCGGCTGCGAACGTCCGCAGCGCACTGGCGACGAAGCGTGCGGTGCCGTCCGGGTGGTGGCACGCTCCGCGCCCCTGCACCAGACGCAGCCGGTGCTCCAGTCGGTTGAGGACCGCGCCGCCATGGCCACGTCGGCTCAACTCGGCGAAGTCCTCGGCGATCGCCGGCAGGCCCAACGTGCAGGGGCCGCACTGTCCCGCGCTTTGGGTGGCGAGCCATGAAGCCACCCGTTGGCTCTCGAACAGCCCGCACGCCGAAGCAGGTAGCGCCAGGAGAACCCCCGCGCCAAGTGCCGCGCCGGCGGCGCCCAGGTCGGCCGGGGTCAAACGCAGCCGAAGCGCGGTCTCGGCGGCCAGCCAGGCCCCGAAGTAGCCGCCGACCAGGACGGCCTGCACCGGCTCGGTCAGGCCACCGGCGGCCTCGAACGCGGCCTTGAGCGGCACCCCGTATGCCAGCTCATACACCCCGGGTCGCTGCACGGCGCCCGCGACCGTCACGAGCAACGAACCCGGCGCCGTGGGCGTTCCAACGGAGCGGAACCACTGCTCGCCGTGGCGGGCGATGAGCGCGACATGCGCCAGTGTCTCCGCGTTCTGGACCAGTGTGGGCCGGCCGTTAACCCCCCGCTCGTAGGGTCGCGGAGGGGTGAAGGTTGGTAGCGCGGGGCCGCCGGACAGGAACCGCACCAGAGCGGATTCCTCGCTGGCCACATACTCCTTGGGCACGTGCACCACCTTGATGGCCACCGGGTCAAGGCCTGCTGCCGTTCGTTCGTGGATCGCGCCCTGGGCCGACGAAGGCCCGGTGTGCAGCGCGACGATGACCTCGCGGGCACCGACGGCGTCCGCGGCGAGCACGGCGCCGTCCAGCACGAGATGCGGCCGGGTGCGCATGAGGAGGGCGTCCTTGCGTGAGGCGGGTTCACCTTCGGCCGCGTTGATCACCACAACCGGCCGCCGGCGCCCGGCGACGGCGCGCATCTTGCGTGCGGTCGGAAACCCGGCGCCTCCGTGTCCGGTCAGGCCGGCCCGCTCGACCGCGTCAATCAAGAGCATGGGGCCGCGACCACCGTTGAAGCCGCGCAGGAGGAATCCCCCGTGCTGGCCAAGGTGCTCAGCTAAGGGCATCGGCCGCCCCGGATCGGGATCGCCGAGCAGAAGACGAGGCAGTCCCACCGGGGCGGAGGGCAGCGGCGCCGCGGTGGTCACTGTTGGCCACCCGTGCTGGCGGACAGCTGACCGGTGACCTGGGCGCCGTTGATGGTCAGCGTGACGGCTAGCGTGAGTGCCCGGCCGCCGCTGTCCCTCGTTGAGATCTGGAGCACACCACCGCGTAGATCGGTGAGCTGACCGGTGTACTGCTGGGGTTGAGACGCTGTCCCGTAGCTGACCTGGCTTGCCGTCAGGCTCACTCCGCCGGCGTCCGAGGGCGTGCCGTCCAGAACGATGTCGAGCACACCGTTGGTGCCCCCACCGGTGGCCGCGTGGATGCGAATCGCGATCTCCCCGTTCTGATTGGGTGCGCTCTGAGTGACCGACCCCACCAGCGACGCGGTAAACGGCGCGTTGGGCAGCTGCCGTGCAGGCGACCCCGTGCTCGACGTAGCGGACCTCGTCGATGGACTATGACGGGCGAGCAGGGCAACTGGCGTGCCTGCCCGCAGGGCCCAGCCGGGTTGGAGCGGACCGCTGAGCATCCACCCCAGCGCGAGTACCGGCAGCGCTACCGAGACCACCGCCGAACCTGCCCGGACACCGCGATGCTCGGGCCAGCCGGCCGCGAGCCGATACCACAAGGCGACCACGACCACCCCGACGCAGCCGGCAGTAATGGCGAGATTCAGCGGTAGGTTCGAGTCGGTACCCGTGCCCAAGCCGTGCATGAGAGCGGTCGGCCAGCACGCGTACGAGGTCCAGTGCACCCAGCGCCAGGCCCGGTGTCCGACCCTTGCCCGGAGCATGCTCGTGACGGTCAGCGCGATCAGGAGATCGAACGACATTGCGCCTAGTCCCAACCACAACGGTCGGTAGGACCCGGCAAACGGCACCACCGCGTCCAGCCAGTTCAGCGGCGCGTAGGAGTCGGCCACGGACGTGACGATGTGCAGACCGAGGAACACCAGCACCAGCAGCGACACGTTGCGGTGCAGGCCCATCGTGACGAAGCGCGGAAGACTCGGTCGGGCGAACCGGCTGGTGGTGAGGATTCCCAGCACCATCGACGCCGTGAGCAGCACAAGTGCTGCCACGCCGGTGGAGCGGGTGGCGAACCAGAACGCCTGGCTATTCACCACCCGCTCCGTGCGGCCAGCCAGCCACAGTGACGACTCGACGATCGTGGCGCACCAACCGTGCAGGCAACGCGAGCTCGGTGAGCCATTCGGCAGCGCGCTCGCCCCGCACGATCGCGGCAGTGCTCGCGCTGTTGGCATCCACGCACGAGGCTGCCGCCACACTCGCGGTCCGCCACCACGTCGGTGGGTTGAGCCCGGTGGCCGGGTCGATGATGTGGTGATAGGAGCGTCCCCCCCGCAGCCAGGTTCGCACCGTCGTGCTGGAGGTCGCCAAGCCACCGGCTGAGATCGCTATCGTCTGCCCGGTGCCCTCGGGTCCCGCGCCGTGGTCATCGCATACCCGAACTCGCCAGCCCCCGCCGGGTGGCTGACCACTCACGCAGATGTCGCCGCCGAGGCTGACGAGCACACCACATCCGGCCTCCGCCGCCGCCCGAGCGGCGGCCCGATCAGCGGCCAGCGCCTTCGCGGTGGCCCCGAAGTCGAGTGCGGTGCCGCGCGGGATCCGGACCCGACCTGGTTGGCATTCGATGAAGCGCCACGCCCCCGCCTGCAGCACCACCGCGGTGATCGGTGCGCCGTCGGCCGGCAGAGCCGCGAGATCGCGGTCGTAGCCGAGTGCGACCACCGCGCCACCAAGACAGGGGTCGACATCCCCATCTGTGGCGCGGGCGGCGGACAAGGCCACACTCAGCGCCTCGGCGAACAGTGCACTCACGGTGCACCACTGGCCGGCCGAGCGGTTGACCATCGACAATTCCGAATCTGGCCGAAACCGGCTGCACGCGGCGTCGATCCCTACCAGCTCAGCGTCCAGTATGCGGCGGGCGACGTCCAACCGGTCTGGGTCCGTGACCAGCAGGTGCGCGGTGGTACCCAGTGCCCGAAACTGAACGCTGTCAGGCAGATTCGCCACGAGCTCGTTGGCACCCAAAGGTGAGGAAGAAGCTGACTCTGTCGTGTCCACCTCGTCGCTGATCGAGACCGCTGCCCGCAGTTTGGCTCGATCAGGACCCACCCGAAACCGCCTGCGGTTGAGCCTGTGGTGCCACGTCCGCGGGGGGCTGGGCTGGGGGCGCCAACTGCTGCTGCGCATCGCTGGGCGAGGGGTTTGCCGGCGCGTCGTCGTGGTGTCCTGTTCCTGGCTGGGACGCCGCCGTGGTCGGGGACGCGGCCTGTGCCGCCCAGGGTTGGGCGAACACCAGACCGAGCGCGACCGAACCAAACGCCGCCGCAACGGTAACCCCCTTGGTCGCGGCCTTGATCCGCAGCAATCCCGCGTCACGGGACAGCGCGCTGCGCTGCGCGCTGGTCCGACTGGGCAGATCGGGATAAGGACTCATGCTTGCAGCCTGCCTGAGGATCTTCATAGGACCCTGTGAAAGTAGTTCAGAACCCGTTAAGATCACGGACCAATTTCGGTGGCTCTGCCTGTTCCTCCACCTCGACAGCTTCCGAGCGAGCCCTCACCAGCCACAGACAGTCGCGACGGGCCCCGAACAGGGCGAAGAGCCGCTCAGGGGTCTTGTTCTGTCAGGGGCCCGGTTCCGTCTGCGGGCGAAAGGAACAGCGATCTGCCTTGGTGGCCGTCAAGGGCGATGCTGAAGCTGTGGAGGTCGTCCACCTCACCTATGACCTCGTCGGTGAACATGTCGACAACCACAGATCCGGGGTCCAGATGCGTGGAGTTGATTGTCCCGATGATCGGATCCGAGCCGAAGTTCAGGACGGTGACCTGGTGCTCGGCGGGGTTGTTGAGCTGGTGCACCATGACGAGCATTGCCTTGTTCGACACGTCCGGCACGTCGACCTGGGTGCTGGTGGCTATGCCGTAGCGGTTGCGCAGCAGCAGGATGCGTCGAAGCTGGGAGACGAAGGAGGCCTGGTCCTTGAGCTGTTGGGGCAGCGACCCGTACATGCTCACTGCTTTTGGCATCCCCGTGGCTGGCTGCTCAGACTCCGGGTGGAAGCCCATGAGGTCGTAGGCGGATCGATGGATCCAACGGGTGTCCCCTGTGGCCAGAAGCGGCGCGATCTTTTCGGGGTCCAGGGTCAGCATCCCGAGCAGGTCCCAGCCTGACAGCGAGAACACGCCCGGCTGCAGGGCGTTGAACATGGCCAGCAGCAGGTGAGCCTGTCTGATCTTGCGGATCTGCTCATCAGTGAGGTTGTCGATCCTGGTGTACCCAAGGGCTGCGGCGATCACCGTTCCGGTGGTTGAGGCGATCCCGTTCGTCGAGAAGATCAGGTTGTACGGCGCTGCCTCACCGGTCAGGCGATCACAGAGGTCGCCACGGATGGTCACGGCGAGATCTCCGCCGGTGATCTTCTCGCCGTGGTAGTCGTAGAGGTCGTCCTTGTGCAGCGTGGTGAAGTGGACGAGCTCGTAAGTCAGCTCGTCATGGTTCTGCAAGGCGTGCACCAGCTGGACAGGGTTGACCCCAAGGTTCAGCGACGCGTTCAGCGTCAGCCGGAGAAACTCGGTGTCGGCCATCGCCAGCGCATGCTGGTAGGCGGGCCGGTTGATGAAGTCGTACGACAGATCGGTGCCGGCCTCCGAGGTGATCTTGATGTCGTCGATGGTCAGGTTCAGCTCCTGGAAGGTGAAACCGCCGACCTTGCGGACCATGCTGGCAATAACCTGGTTCGCCGCATCTGAGAGGGGGTGGCCCTCGGACCAGGCGGGCAGACCGACGGCGCTCTTCTCGACGCCCAGGAAGCCGTTCGCGTCGAGGCGCAGGGCACCGGACCCAAGATCGGTCAGCGAGTGCAGCGCATCGCCGATGACCATGCGCACACCGGCAAAGGTCGGGTCGAGCCAGTTGATCGATGGTTGACCCTGTTTGAAGTAGTGCAGATAGACCCATCTGCGCCTGAGGCCGTCCGGCCCGATGACTGGCGCGGTGGTGCTCCAATTCGTGTCCTTCACCCCTGGCTGATGGAAGATCACCCGTTGCAGCTTTCCGATGATGTAGCCAGCCTTTCCGAGCTGGTCCTCGGTCTCGAGACCGATGTTGACCGAGTCCCGGCCCTCCGGGACCTCGGGCAGGAGATGCCAGTCGGCCGGGTCGATCTCAACCATGTGATAGATGCCGGGGTAGTTCGTCACTTTCATCTCTGCCAGCCGGAAGTCGGCGCCCTTGCCCGTGTGCCCGGGAACGATGTCGTCGATGATGGTCCCGCCGTGCTCGGTGGCGGTCTCGCACATGGTCCGGAACTCGGCCTCGGTGCCGAAGGCCGGGTCGATCTGTGTGCTGATGCGATCGAAGTGCCCGTCGACGCTCGGGGTCGATGACCAGCCGCGAATACCGCCTGCTCTCTTGACCGGACCGGTGTGCAGCCCCTGGATTCCGATGCGCTGAAAGGCTTCCCACAGCGGCGGGTCGCCGAGCGTGGCCAGGAATGAGTGGCCGGGCCTGCCAATGACCGAGATGGGGTATGCGGTGAACCAGACTGACGCCGTCTGGATGGCGGCGCGGGGGTCGGGTCTGGCGAAGGGGTTCTGGAACATGCTTCCTCGGCCGATGAACTGCCTCGCGATGACGTTCGCGTCGTTGAGCATGGACTCCTGGCGCAGCCACGCGACGTATGACGGGTTCGAACCGACCGGCTCGCCGAGCTGCTCTGCTGTTGGCACCTGCGAGCCACGCAGACGAGCTTTGGGCCGCAGGTGCCGCGGCCGCGCCGGATAGTACTGTTCCGCGAACGTGATCTCACTCGGCTCGTGAGGTTGGTGCGTGGTGACGTCGTCCTGGGTCACGTCGTTCTGGGTCACGCGGTCCTGGGTCACGCGGTCCTGGGTCACGCCGTCCTCGCTCATCCGACCTCCATTCAGGATCTGAAGCCACTGAGGCTCCTCGTTATCTGCCCAGCGCCCTGAGCGAGCCTACGTGGGACGAGATGGCCCGCATCTGGCGGCTCAGTGACTCAGGTCACAGTGCCCGAGCACCTTGTGTGAGTCTTGCCGACATCTTGACCGGGCGATTGGCCAGGATCACAATTAATTGCTCGGTCCGCCTCAGGAGCGACCGACCATCATCACGAAAGGTGGTTGGTTCACATGAGAAAGTGGACGCACCCACAGGGCTTGGCCGCGCTTGTCGTTGGGATCTATGCGGCGTTGTCCCCGATCTGGACGACGACGCCGACGGGCAGCAAGGCCACGAACACGATGATTGCTCTTGGGGTCATTACCGCAGTCGTGGCGCTGTTCTCTCTGGCCGCACCGGACAGGATCGCCTTCGAGGGACTCATAGCGTTGATGGGCGTGCTGTTCGTCCTGTCGCCTTGGGTCATGGCGTTCAGTGGTTCCACTTCGTTGGCCTGGACCGCGTGGATCGTGGGAATCGTGGCGCTGCTGGCAGGCGCCGCCGATGTGCAGATGACTCGTTCGGAGCGTCGGCACGGTGGCATGGTCACCAACTAGTAGGTCTCATGGGGCGGGTCCGCACGGTGGTCTACGGCAGGCCCGCACCCATGTTCGCGATCGCCCCGTCGCACGCCGAGCGCCAGATCCGCACACCGAGCATCGACTTGTGCTCTGTCACCAGATCGACACCGAGCCGTGCGCTGCCCTGGCAGCGCGCCGTTGGGTGCACGCTGGCACGATGCCGGCGGTCAGGTCGAGCAGCTCACCCCACCAAGAAATCGGCCGCCCCGGCCGTGGAACCGCCCTGATTTCAGATCCGGGCCCGTGACCGTGTATCTTTTTGGACGCATCACCGGGCGGGAACGCGTCGCCCGAACGCCCCTATAGCTCAGACGGTAGAGCGTCTCCATGGTAAGGAGAAGGTCAACGGTTCGATTCCGTTTGGGGGCTCCGTTCGGAGTATGGGCGGTCGCGTCCGAGGGTTCTCTGGCGGCGGCCGTCACACTGTCCGGATCCCTGGCGGGGTAGCTCAGGTGGTTAGAGCACACGACTCATAATCGTGGTGTCGCGGGTTCAAGTCCCGCTCCCGCTACTGACACGATTTCGGGTTTGCCCCTGACGTCGCCTAGGCTGGAGCGTCGCCGCGCGGGAGCGGGCGTCCACCCAGATCTTTTCAGGTTCACTTCAGTTCTTCCTTGAGTTCCGAGAGCAGGTTTCGCCCGTGGCTAGCAAGAGCTCCGACGTCCGTCCCAAGATCACGATGGCGTGCGTGGACTGCAAGGACCGCAACTACATCACCAAGAAGAACCGCCGCAACAACCCCGACCGGTTGGAGCTCGCCAAGTTCTGCCCGCGGTGTACCAAGCAGACCACGCACCGCGAGACGCGCTGATCTACAGCTGTCCTTAGGGCCAGCGAGCTCAGCGCCGGCTACCGATACTCCTGACGGCCGCCTCAACCACCTGTGCGGCGGTCGTTGCCATGCACGTCAAGGTGGCGTCCCGTCCTGCATCTAGGGTGGTCGTCATGGCCGTCAATGCCCGTTTCACCGGGCGCACGTACCCGCCCACAGCGCCGTATGCCGTGGGCCGGGAGAAGATCCGCGAGTTCGCGGAGGCGGTGGGAGCCGATGATGTTGTGCATACCGACCAGGTCCAGGCTCGCGCCCGCGGTTACCGCGACGTGATTGCTCCTCCCACATTTGCCGTCCTGATCGCCCAGCAGTGCGAGCGGCAGTTCATCGCTGACCCCGAAGCGGGGATCGACTTCAGCCGGCTCGTCCACGGTGCGCAGCGGTTCGTCCACCACCGTCCGATCACGGCAGGCGATGAAATCGTCGGTGTGCTGAGGATTGACTCGGTCAAAGAGGTGGGTGGGCACGCAATGGTTACGACCAGCAGCGAGCTGTCCACCATCGAGGGCGAGCCAGTGTGCACCGCCACATCGACCATCGTGATCCGGGGAGGCGAGTGAGCCGATGCGCAATGGCGTGCTGTCCATCGATGACGTCCAAGTAGGCCAGGAGCTGCCTTCGCGCACGATACATATCAACCGCGCGACCCTGGTGCGGTACACGGGGGCCAGCCTGGACCGAAACCCGCTGCACTGGGACGAACGCTTCGCCAAGTCTGTGGGGCTTCCCAACGTCATCGCCCATGGCATGTTCACCATGGGATCGGTGATCAACGTCGTCAGCGACTGGGTCGGCGACGCCGGTCGGGTCGTGGACTATGGCACCCGCTTCACCAAGCCCGTGGTCGTGCCCTACGAGGGCGGCGCCGACGTCGAGGTGACGGGTGTGGTCACGGCCGTTGACGCCCAGGCCAGGCGGGCCACGGTCGAGCTCACGGCCATCTGCGGCACGGACAAGGTGCTGGGCCGCGCCCTCGCCGTCGTCGTCCTCGACTGACCCACCGATGCGTGAGGAGTACGACGTCCCGTTGTCGGGGTTGACCACGATCCGGGTGGGTGGGTCGGCTCAGCGTGTGGTCACCGCCGAGACCGCAGGCGAGCTGGTCGATGCCATTCGCGAGGTCGACGACGCCGATGAGCCGTTGCTGGTCGTCGCGGGTGGCTCGAACCTGGTCATCTCCGATGAGGGATTCGCGGGTTCGGTGGTCCGTATCGCGACCAGTGGGATCACTGTGGAGTCCGCCGACTCCCGTGGCGCCCTGGTCCGCGTTGCCGCCGGTGAGGTCTGGGACGACGTGGTCGTCCGGGCGGTCGCTGAGGGCTGGTCCGGCATCGAGGCACTCTCGGGAATCCCGGGCTGTGCCGGTGCGACCCCCATCCAGAACGTCGGCGCCTACGGCCAGGAGGTCGGGCAGGCCATCGCCTCGGTTCGCCTCTGGGACCGTCGCGAGCAGAAAGTTCGCACCTTCGCCAATGTCAACTGCCAATTCACCTATCGCAACTCGCTGTTCAAGGCCGAGGCGCGCTACGTCGTGCTCGACGTGGTGTTCCAGCTGAGACTGAGCGCCCTTTCGGAGCCCGTCGCCTATGCGGATCTGGCTCGTGCTCTGGGCGTGGAGGCGGGGGAGCGGGTGCCGCTCCAGGACGCCCGTGAGGCCGTGTTAGCCCAACGTCTCAGGCGGGGCATGGTCCTGGACGCTGCAGACCACGACACCTGGAGCTGCGGGTCGTTCTTCACTAACCCGAGTATGTCCGCCAACTCGTACGCCGCTCTGCAGGACCGTGCTCAGGCCAGGCTGGGTGCCACCGACGGACCCGTCAGCGTGCCCCGGTTCGACGCACCGGACGGTCAGGTCAAGACCAGTGCGGCCTGGCTGATCGAGCGGGCTGGCTTTGGCAAGGGATATGGGATGCCCGGGCCGGCTGCCTTGTCGACCAAGCACGTCCTCGCGGTGACCAACCGCGGTTCGGCGACCGCTGCCGACGTCGTTGCGCTGGCCCGCGAGGTCCGTGACGGCGTCCACGACGCCTTTGGGGTGCACCTGGTTAACGAGCCTGTCCTGGTCGGTACCTCGCTCTGAGCAGCACCATGGTGGCGCAGGTCAGCCGGCGAGCCAGCTCTCGATGCCCGCGAGCATCTGTGTGCGTGCGGGCATCGGTGCCCGCGAGCCCCGCACCGAACCCCTGGCCAGCTCGGCCAGCTCGATGTCCGAAAGACCGTGTGTGGTGCGTGCGGTGTCGTACTGAGCGTTCAGCCGCGAACCGAACAGCAGAGGGTCGTCCGCACCCAGGGCGATCTGCGCGCCGGCCTCGATCAGCTGGCGCAGTGGCACGTCCCCTGCCGCCCCGTACACCCCGAGCGCGACGTTACTGCCGGGGCACACCTCGAGCGTGACGCCGCGGTGCACCACCTCATCGAGCACCCGTGGGTCCTCGGCACTGCGTATGCCATGTCCCAGCCGGTCAGGGCTGAGGGCGCTCAGTGTCTCCCATACCGCGGCGGCCCCGAGTAGCTCACCGCCATGGGGTACACAGGCCAGTCCGGCGCGGCGGGCGATATCAAAGGCCGGGGCGAACTCCGTTGTGGTCCCACGACGTTCGTCGTTGCTCAACCCGAATCCGACCACGTGTCCCGAGCCATCCCCTGCGTAGCGCGCAGCAAGCCGAGCCAGGATCCGTGCATCCAGAGCGTGACGGACCCGGTTTGCCGCGACGACGACGGCGACGCCGATACCGGACTCTGCGGAAACGGACCGCGCCTCGTCCAGGACGATCTCCAGAGCCGGTGTGATGCCTCCGAGGAATGGCGCATATGACGTGGGGTCGACCTGGATCTCCAGCCACCGTGAACCCTCGCCGGCGTCGTCAAGAGCTGCCTCGCGAACGATGCGGCGCATGTCGGCCTCGTCGCGGACGCAGGCTCGTGCCATGTCGTAGAGGCGCTGGAAGCGGAACCAACCGCGGTCGTCGGCGGCGTTCAGCGTCGGTGGCCAGGACCTCGTCAAGGCGTCAGGCAACCGAATTCGGTGCTTGTCGGCGAGTGCGAGCAGGGTGGTCGGCCGCATAGAACCGGTGAAGTGCAGATGCAGGTGGGCCTTGGGCAGCAGGCTCACGGGTCGAAGCACGGCGCTCAGTGCGCCTCGCCGAGCAGCTTCTGGATCCGCGTGACGCCCTCGGCCAGGTCGGCGTCGCTCAACGCATAGGAAAGACGCAGGTAGCCGCTGGGTCCGAACGCCTCACCAGGAACGACGGCCACTTCGGCCTCGTCCAGGATCAGCCCAGCGAGCTCAGCCGATGTGGTGCATATCCGGCCGCGGATGGTCTTGCCGAGAAGACCCCTGACCGACGGATAGACGTAGAACGCCCCGGCTGGGACCGGACAGTGGACCCCCTCGATGTCGTTGAGCATCCGGACTATCGTGCGGCGGCGACGGTCGAAAGCCACCCTCATCTCGTTCACGGCGTCCAGCGATCCGTTGAGCGCGGCCACTGCGGCCCGCTGGGAGACGTTGGAAACGTTCGAGGTCGAGTGCGACTGCAAGTTGGTGGCCGCCTTGATGACGTCGCGCGGGCCGATCATCCAGCCCACGCGCCAGCCCGTCATGGCGTAGGTCTTGGCCACGCCGTTGAGCACAACGCAGGCGTCAGCAAGCTCGGGTACCTCCACCGGCATGGACACTGAGCGCACCCCGTCATATGTCAGGTGCTCGTAGATCTCATCGGTGATGACCCAGATCCCGTTGGCCACGGCCCAGCGGCCGATCTCCCGGATCTGCTCGGGGGAGTAGACCGAGCCGGTGGGGTTGGACGGCGAGCAGAACAGCAACGCCTTGGTCCGGGGCGTCCGCGCGGCCTCGAGCTGCTCGACGGTCACCAGATAGCCTTGGTCCTCGCCGGCGAACACCTCGACCGCGGTGCCGCCTGCGAGCTTGATCGCCTCGGGGTAAGTCGTCCAGTAGGGCGCCGGAAGCAGCGCCTCGTCGCCCGGGTCGAGCAGCGCGGCGAAGGCGTTGAAGACGGCATGCTTGCCGCCGTTGGTGACCAGCACCTGCTCGGGCCTCACCTGGTAGTGGCTGTCTCGCAGGGTCTTGGCGACGATCGCCTTCTTCAGGTCCGGCAGCCCTGCCGTCGGGGTGTAGCGGTGGTTTGCCGGATCCCGGGCGGCCGCGATCGCAGCGGTGACGATGTAGTCAGGGGTCGCAAAGTCAGGCTCGCCGGCGCCGAAACCAATGACCGGACGGCCTTCGGCCTTTAGCGCCTTGGCCTTGGCGTCCACGGCCAGCGTCGCTGACTCGGCTATCGAGCCGATACGGCGGGAAACACGGGTGCGGGGTGCGGGCTCATTCATGCGACCATGTTGGCAGACGCGCGTATGTCGTGCCCCATCTCGTCCACGCACAGGTCACAGGCTGGCGGTGGACGAGTTCGCATTGGGTTGCCGTCCTCGCGTATGCTCACCCACTGGGTGGTTGACGACGACCATGCTCAGGCATGCCCCGAGGCCTCCCGGCATGTTTAGGCAGAATCTGTGCGCAACCCGCACAGCCGCACCGCCGCACAACCGCACAAAGGGCAGTGGCTCAATTGGTAGAGCATCGGTCTCCAAAACCGGCGGTTGGGGGTTCGAGTCCCTCCTGCCCTGCGTAAGTTTGATCCAACAGAGATGATCGGTGTTTCGGTTCACGTGCCTTGGCGTGCGAGTGCCCTCACAACGAGAAGCGAGGAACTGTGAGCGAGACGAGGACGGCAGACACCGCTGGTTCTGGTCGCGCACGTCGTGATGCCCCCCGTCAGGGCAACCCGGTGAGCCGGTTCTTCGGGGCCATCGCCCTGTTCGTCAGCCAGATCCTTGACGAGCTCCGCAAGGTCGTTCGTCCCACGCGGCACGAGCTGGTGACCTACACCAGTGTCGTGATTGTCTTCGTCTCGGCCGTCATGATCTTTGTGTGGGGACTCGACCAGCTGATCGTCAAGCTGGTCGGCCTCGTATTCGGCACTTAGCGTCGCGGATCGCCCTGGCGGTCCGAAATCCCGATCGCGGGCCACCGTGATCGTCAGTTCAGAAGTCAGGAAGTAGGTCATCAGCGTGTCCGAGCAGTCCGAGTCCGACGACGAGGTCCTCGCCGACGAACCCGCCAAGCGCGGGCACGGCGCCGACGTGGTCGAGCAGGCTGACATCGCCGACGTGGTCGAGCAGGCTGACGCGGTCGAGCAGGCTGACGCGGTCGAGCAGGCTGACGCGGTCGAGCAGGCTGCCGTCGCCCAAGACATTGACGACGCGGTCGAGGATGAGGCTGCGTTCCGCGCCAAGCTGCGCGTCCAGGAGGGTGACTGGTTCGTCATCCACTCTTACGCCGGATATGAGAACCGGGTCAAGGTCAACCTTCAGACCCGCGTGACCTCCCTGAACATGGAGCCCTACATCTTCGACGTGCAGGTCCCCATGGAGACCGTCACCGAGATCAAGAACGGCCAGCGCAAGCAGGTTGCCCGCGTCCGGATGCCCGGATACGTCCTGGTCCGGATGGAGCTGACGGACGAGAGCTGGGGGGCTGTGCGCCACACCCCGGGTGTCACGGGTTTCGTGGGTCACACCCATCAGCCGATCCCCCTTTCGCACGATGAGATCTACACGATGCTCAACCCCATCTTTCAGAGCTCTGGCGATGCCGCTGGTGAGGCCGGGGGAGCAAAGGCAGGACAGACCCACATCATCGACTTCGAGGTGGGCGAGTCCGTCACCGTCATGGAAGGACCGTTCGAGACCCTTCCTGCCACCATCTCCGAGATCAACCCCGAGAGCCAGAAGCTCAAGGTGCTGGTCTCGATCTTCGGCCGCGAAACACCGGTCGAGCTCTCGTTCAGCCAGGTCGCCAAGATCTGAGTGAACGGCGCACGGCCGTCGTCTGACGGCGGCCATGCGAGATCATCAGCACCACCAGGTTCACCGGCACCATCCCCAGCAAACAAGGACCCAGACAATGCCTCCCAAGAAGAAGAAGATCTCCGGCTTCATCAAGCTGCAGATCCAGGCCGGTGCAGCGACACCGGCTCCGCCCGTAGGCCCCGCCCTCGGTCAGCACGGTGTCAACATCATGGAGTTCGTCAAGGCGTACAACGCCGCGACGGAGTCCCAGCGTGGCAACGTCATCCCCGTGGAGATCACGGTCTATGAGGACCGCTCGTTCACCTTCATCACCAAGACCCCCCCGGCTGCCGAGCTGATCAAGAAGGCTGCCGGCGTGCCCAAGGGGTCCGGCGAGCCGCACAAGACGAAGGTGGCCCATCTCACCGCCGAACAGGTACGTGAGATCGCCATGGTGAAGATGGAAGACCTCAACGCCAACGACATCGAGCAGGCAGCCAAGATCATCGCCGGCACGGCTCGCTCGATGGGCGTCACCACCGGCTGATCCTCAGCCGGTCCGGCATGACGGCAGGGACCTCCCCTTCGGGTGGGACCGGGCGGCATGCCGATCAGTGGCAGGGCCAGCGCTGGTCCGTACGACCACGAACTCCGCAGTCCATGAAGTCGCAACACCGAAACTTGAGTTATCAGGAGCAGAAATGAAGCGCAGCAAGGCATACCGCAGTGCCGTCGAGAAGATCGACGCCGACAAGCTCTACGCACCCCTCGAGGCCGTCCGTCTGGCCAAGCTCACCACCAGCACCAACTACGACTCCACCGTTGAGGTTGCGATGCGATTGGGCGTTGACACGCGCAAGGCCGATCAGATGGTCCGCGGCACTGTCAACCTCCCGCACGGCACGGGCAAGACCGCAAGGGTTCTGGTCTTCGCCACCGGCGAGCGGGCAGCGCAGGCAACGGCCGCTGGGGCCGACTACGTCGGCTCGGATGAGCTGCTCGACAAGGTGGCCGGTGGCTGGCTCGACTTCGACTCTGTCGTGGCGACTCCGGACCTCATGGGCAAGGTCGGCCGTCTGGGAAAGCTGCTGGGTCCGCGCGGCCTCATGCCCAACCCCAAGACCGGCACGGTGACGATGGACGTGGCCAAGGCTGTCACCGAGATCAAGGGCGGCAAGATTGAGTTCCGCACCGACAAGCACGCCAACCTTCACTTCATCATCGGCAAGGCCTCCTTCGACGAGGCGCAGCTGGTGGAGAACTATGGTGCGGCGCTGGACGAGATCCTGCGCCTGAAGCCGGCCTCCTCCAAGGGTCGGTTCATCGAGAGAGCCGTGATGTCTACGACGATGGGCCCCGGCATTGCGCTGGACCAGAACCGTACGCGGAACCTGCTCGTGGAGGAGGAGTCGGCCCAGTAGCCGACGAAGAGTCTGGCCAGGGGTTATGAAGTTGCCCGTGGTCGCTCAGCATGGATGGCGGGGCCGCACCGGATCACCGGGGCGGCCTCGCCGTGATCGCACGCATGTCCTGTGGCGCGGGCTGGGGTGACGGGCTGATTTTGACTGTGGTCGCGTGGGCCGTAGGCTAGGGCCGACCAAAGACCGCCGGTTGTCAACCTGCTCCCGCAGGCTGATCGAAGGTTCCGCAGCATGCGGGCGACCGGCGCAGGATCGCACGTGACCGGCACACCTTCCTTGTATGCCCACAGCCCTGCGCCTGCGCCGGGGCTCTTCTTGTTTGTGGCCGCCTTCTCCGGCATTTCATTTCGGAAGGAGGCCCAGTGGCAAAGCCCGAAAAGGCAGCAGCCATCGCCGAGTTGACGAACAAGTTCCGTAACTCGGGTGCGGCCGTGCTCACGGAGTACCGCGGCCTGACCGTGGCGCAGCTGACCACGCTGCGCAGCACCATCCGCGAGCACGCTACCTACGCCGTCGTGAAGAACACGCTCACCGAGATCGCAGCCAAGCAAGCCGGCGTTACGGCTTTTGATGGTCAGTTCTCGGGCCCGTCCGCGATCGCCTTCATCACCGGCGATCCGGTGGGGGCGGCCAAGGGCCTGCGTGACTTCGCCAAGGCAAACCCTCTCCTCGTGATCAAGGCCGGCGTCATGGACGGCAAGGCCCTGTCTCCCGCGGAAGTCAGCAAGCTTGCGGACCTCGAGTCCCGCGAGGTTCTCCTGGCCAAGCTGGCTGGCGCCATGAAGGCGTCGCTGAGCAATGCCGTCTACCTCTTCGCCGCTCCTTTGTCGCAGACCGCCAGAGTGATCGAGGCCCTGCGTGCCAAGGTCGAGGCCGAGGGTCCTGCGGTCGTGGCGGAGGCTCCAACGGAGTCCGTCGACGCGGCACCGCAGGACGCGCCGGTTGCTCAGGACACTGTTGCGGCGCCCGCAGAAGCCGTCGTCGAGAACACCGAAGACGTCGCCACGGGTGGCGACGGGAGCTGACGCGTCCGGATCGCGGCTGCTTGATCCACCACCAACGCCACTCACGGCATATGCACGAATCACCAGAAAGGAACTGCCACCATGGCAAAGCTCAGCACTGACGAGCTCATCGAGTCTTTCAAGGCAATGACCCTCATCGAGCTCTCTGAGTTCGTGAAACTGTTCGAGGACACCTTCGATGTCACCGCCGCGGCCCCGGTTGCCGTTGCTGCTGCCGGCGGCGGCGCAGCTGCTGCCGTAGAGGTCGAGGAGCAGGACGAGTTCGACGTCATCCTGGAGGCGGCCGGCGAGAAGAAGATCCAGGTCATCAAGGAGGTGCGCTCCCTTACGAGCCTCGGCCTGAAGGAGGCCAAGGACCTCGTTGACGCCGCTCCGAAGCCGGTCCTGGAGAAGGTTGCCAAGGACGTTGCGGAGAAGGCCAAGGCCGCCCTGGAGGGTGCCGGAGCCAAGGTCACCCTTAAGTGAGCCCAGCCCCACGCCTGCTTCGATAGGCCGTGGGGCACGTCTTGCACGACGGCGGGACAGACCATCGGGTCTGTCCCGCCGTTTGTCTGTTGTGTGCTCCCTGTGGTCGATTCGCAGGGCCGCAACACGTGGGCCGCGGCTTGCTCTTGGTTGACATGAGGCGCAGGAAAGGGAAGCCTAACCCGTAGCCGGGGTCTCCTCCCGCCTCCTCGATTTATCGAGGGGTTCTGGTCGAGGAACACGCGAAGGGCAGTTGTGGGTGTCGAGATCAGGGTCGAAGGTCTGACCAAGTCGTTCGGCTCTCAGTTGATCTGGAGCGATGTGACCTTGACCCTGCCGGCCGGCGAGATCTCGGTCATGCTCGGTCCGTCCGGGACCGGCAAGTCCGTGTTCCTCAAGACCCTGGTCGGCTTGCTCAAGCCCGAGAAGGGCTCGATCTGGATCAATGACCGGGACCTGACCACCCTGCGCGAGCATGACCTCTACGAGGTCCGCAAGCTCTTCGGTGTGCTCTTCCAGGACGACCAGTGTGGTCAAGCCGCTCGCGGTCCAGAACCAAGCGGTGGTAATGGCCGCGGTCAGTGAGGTCTCGGTGATGAGCACCCCCGATCAGGCCAGCGTCAAGATCCTCGCCTTCGTCGACCAGCGCACGACCTCGGCCAAACTGCAACGACCACAGGTCGACCAGAACCGCGTCATTCTCACCATGTTGCAGGTTGACGGTCGCTGGCTGGTCTCCAAGGTCGAGGCCTTCTAGGGGCATTGACTGCGCGGGCCGGGTGTGCGGCCGCTGCGACCTCAGGTGAGGCCCGGTTGGGCCGAAAGCCCCTTGTCTCTTGGCGCTCGCCGGTGTCCAGAGTCACAGCGAAGCCGACGATGGGCAGGCCTCTACCCTGGAACGGGTAGGCATATGCCCTGAACCTGGCCCGAAGACGCCCGACTCTGGCAGGGGTGGCCGCTCCGGCGGGCAGCATCCCAGTGCTGGTCACGGCGTTGCCGCGGTCTTGAAGCCATCTGGCTTGCCAGTCCGGCCCGAGCACAGGGACCTCGTCTCGTGCCGGGCTCGCTCCAGGTCGCAGCCCTGTGAAGATTTGCCGCGCTTTTGGTGAAGGTATGCCATAGGTGTGCCCTGGCGGGGATGGAAATATCTCACAATCCGGACAGGCTTGTTTTGTCAACAGGTGTGCTCGGGGCTCTCCCGGAACCTGCTCACGAAGCACGAACACGAAGCTGGATTCTCTGGAGGACCCTTGAGACTCTACAAACTGAAGATCAGCATCCCAAAGATGGCGGTGCTCGCAACCGGCCTGACAGCCGCAATCCTGGCGGCCGCCATCGGCCAGTCGCCCGCACAGGCACTGCCTAGCTACGCATCGAACTGCACCGGCTGTCACTCCGCGGGCGGTTCGGTGACCGCGACACCAAGCAACGCAACCCCGGCCGCCGGCGCCGCCTACACGGTCGCGATCGCCATCACGGCAACCGCCGGCGGTAACAGCGGGTTCTGGATCTCCGGTAACGGCGCGAATGTTACTGGCGGCCCCGCTGCGGCATTGACCCAGTCGGCGGCCATGACAGCCCCGGCAGCGGCTGGTACCTACACCTACACGGTCTGGGCCAACCAGGGTTCCCCGCCTGGCGCGGCGAGCTCCACCACCTACTCGATCACGGTCGCCGCAGCGCCGACCACCCCGCCGGTGGTCACTCCGCCGGTGGTCACTCCGCCGGTGGTCACTCCGCCGGTGGTCATCCCGCCGGTGGTCACTCCGCCGGTGGTCACTCCGCCGGTGGTCA
>Ga0066789_10000217_pt1 | contig 20980 bp, 11 predicted proteins | sample OrgsoiDNA2013049_FD_70960 | JGI IMG/M metagenome (GOLD analysis project Ga0066789, IMG submission 70960) | Permafrost soil microbial communities from the Arctic, to analyse light accelerated degradation of dissolved organic matter (DOM) -... | ecosystem: Environmental > Terrestrial > Soil >...
CTCCGCACCCGCGAAGTGATTTGCTCAACGAAATGTGAGGTGACGAATCGGTTTGCTGCTGTCTGATATTCCCGGCAGGAATATCACGCGGACGAAAAGTTGTTGGACATGGCTGCAGGATTGAAGCAAATTGCTTAACATCACCAGCCCTGCGGAAACTGAGCAGCCGTGAATAAAGGTGCAACATGGGAAATGGCATTTTGCGTCAGCTTGGGGCAATCGCTGAAACGCTGGACGATTGCAGCGAGCCTTCCAACGTCGACCTCTCGGGGATCGTCCTTCCTTTCCAGTCGCCAACTGGCCGGATTGAACCAGCGGACCAACGTAGGCGCCGGCAGCTCGTCAGCACCAAGGAACTTTCAGAGATTTGGGGTGTCCCAGAAAGCACTTTGCGCTACTGGCGTTGTGCGGAGATCGGTCCTACCTACGTGAAATTGGGAGGACGAATCAAGTATGATCTTGCTGACGTAGAACGTTACGTCAGAGCCAACAAGCGAATGCCGTCCGTGCGGGCACATGGAGGCTAGAGCAATGGCTCTGCACAAACGAGGTGGGATCTACCACTACCATTTTTGGGTCGACGGTACGCGCTACCGTGGATCTACAAAGAAAGCAAACCTGGCGGCGGCCCGGCGAGTGGAATCGCTGCTGCTTGCCCAAGCCGAAGAGAAAGGAGATGTAGTTCTCAGAAAGCGCAGCCCGCTGTTGCGTGATTTCAAGACGCGGTTTCTTGAATGGGTGGAAGGCAACACGACGCTCAAGCAAAAGACCAAGGACTATTACGAGAACGGTTGGCGGTTGCTTGAAGAGACTGACGTAGCGGCGATGAGGCTCAATGCGATCACTAGGGATGATGCTGACCGGCTTACCTTTCCAGGTGGTCCGTCAAATCACAACAATGCCTTGCGTACCCTGCGGCGGATGCTCGGAAAAGCCGAAGAATGGACCATCATCAAGGCTTTTCCAAAGATCAAACTCATGCAGGAGCACGCACGGGAGCGCGTCATTGACGCCGACATAGAAGCCAAGCTTTTGCCTTTCTGCAGACAGCCGCTTCGCGATGTGTTGATGATCATGCGTGATTCCGGGATGCGTAACCAGAAGGAAGTTTTCCGAGTGCGGTGGGAGCACGTGGACTGGGGCAACAAACGATATTTCGTCTACGAGAGCAAATCGCCGAAGGGACGGAGATTCGTGCCAATCAGTCCACGTGTTCGCCAGGCGCTCCTGGCGCGATACTCGGAGCAGAAGGAGGGATGGGTCTTTCCCTCCAAGCGCGCCGGGGGTGGGCATTTGACAACGGTCGCTAAGCAGTTCGAGAAAGCCAGAAAGGAGGCCGGGTTGCCAAATGACCTCGTCCTCTATTGCGCGCGTCATGGCTTTGGCACTGAAATGTATCGGGCGACCAAAAACCTGTTCGCGGTCATGAACGTCATGGGACACACGACCGTGAGCACAACCATGAAATACCAGCACCAAAACATCGATGAGGTGGCCGAGGTGGCCAGCCATCGAGTCCAGTAAGGACACAAAAAGGACACAATCGGTGGAATGGGGATCTAGCCGAAGCTGCCAAGTGATTGAAAAGATGGTGAGCGCGGAAGGAATCGAACCTTCAACCTACTGATTAAGAGTAGGCGAGTATGAACGATCCTGCCATGCCTTAGTACCTTTAAGAGTCAATAACTTACCCACAACCAAGCCCGCACGGGAGCGATTTGGTCTGGTATTGAAACGAAGCGAGTTAGCGCACATGGGATCGAAGCGCACGGCACACTTATGGCACACCTGCACAAATCCATCGTCGTCGACGCCCCACCCTCCTTTCAGGCCATCAGAAGAAAGTAAACGTCCAAACCGAGGCATTTCTGAACCACTCGCGCAACGGCGTCAGGGGCGGTGGTTTGATTGCCGCCAGTGTCTGCAATTGTGCTGAGGAATTCGTGGCTAAAGCAGAGCTGCCGCCGTTGGTTGCCGCCATGAGTTGCATCGCGCTCCTTCCGCTGGCGGCGGACGTCCTGTGCCACCGGGAAGGCGCTCACCATTGCAAGCCGGAGCGACATCCATATGAATCCGATGGCGACCCACAAGGTGAGGGCGTATACTTCCGTCGCTTTGATCTCTGATTAAGAAATCTGCTTCGGCATCAGAGATTCCAGAGCTCTCACCTGGAGGAGACATGCCAACCCGCCGCGACGTTCTCAAGGCCAGCCTGCTGGCACCGGCAGCCGTTGCCGCTGCCAAACGAATTCCCTTCGATCTTGCGGCCAATGCAGTGCCGCGCGAGTCCAATGCTTTCATTGACGAAGATGCTCTTGCCTCCCCAACGCCCGGTGCGGGGCGCGAGCGGCTGCTGCTCGACTTTGGTTGGCGCTTTCATTTCGGCCACGCGGACGACCCGAGCAGAGATTTCGGATTTGGCGGCTCGAACTTAGGCAATTTCCAGAAGACCGGCAACTTCATGCCGGCCTGCTCCATCTCCTACGACGATAGCGACTGGAGGGCCCTTGACCTGCCGCACGACTGGGCCGTTGAGTTGCCCTACCAGAACGATCCGGATTTGGTGAACAAAGGGTTCTACCCGCTGGGCCGCAAATATCCCGCTACGAGCGTCGGCTGGTACCGGCGCGTCTTTGACCTTCCTGCTGAGGATGCCGGCAAGCGCATTACCCTCGAGTTCGATGGCGCGTACCGCGAGAGCATGGTGGTGTTCAACGGCTTCTACATCGGAAGGCATAGCGGAGGCTACGATCCCTTCACCGTTGACGTGTCGGACTTCGCGTATTTCGGGCAGCGCAACGTCCTGCTGGTGCGAGTCGATGCAACGCAGAGCGACGGGTGGTTCTACGAGGGCGCGGGGATTTACCGGCATGTGTGGCTGACGAAGACCAACCCGCTGCACGTGAAGCAATGGGGAACGTTCGTGAAGTCGGAACTGCGGTCCAACGATGCCTCGCTTTCCATTCTTACGGAGGTCAGCAACCACTCAACTGCGAGCCGCGATGCGCGCGTTATCTCGACGATTCTCGATCCGTCGGGGCAACAGGTTGGCAAGCAGGCTGCTGCTCCGGCGTCGATTCCCGCTGGAGGAGAACTGAGCTATCGGCAGGAGCTCGTCGTGAAGCAGCCCCGTTTGTGGTCGCTCGAAGAGAGAAGCCTCTACAAGCTTGTCACAGAGATTCAGGCCGATGGACAAGTCGTGGATCGCTACGAGACTCCATTTGGCGTTCGTAGCGTGGGATTCGACGCGGAAAAGGGCTTCCTGTTGAATGGCAAGTCCGTCAAGCTGAAGGGTACCTGCAACCACCAGGATCATGGCGGTGTGGGCGCTGCGCTGCCGGATGCGGTGCAGTACTACCGCGTCCGCAAGCTGCAGGAGATGGGATGCAACTCGATTCGCACATCGCACAACCCGCCCACTCCGGAGTTGCTGGACGCCTGCGACCAGATGGGCATGCTGATTTTCGACGAGACGCGCATGATGTCGTCAAGCCCGGAAGGCCTGAGCCAGTTTGAAAACCTCGTCCGGCGCGATCGGAATCATCCCAGCGTCTTCATGTGGTCAATGGGAAACGAAGAGGGGCAGGCGAACACGGCCAGGGGCACGCTCATACTAACCGGCATGAAAGCACTGGCGACGCGGCACGACGGTTCGCGGCCGGTTTCGATTGCTCCCGCCGGGGCCATTGGAGAAGGTGGCTTGGCTGTGGGCGACGTGGCGGGATACAACTATATGGACCCGGGGGCGGAGGAGTTCCACAAGAAGCATCCGGACAAGCCGGTGATGGGAACGGAAACCGTCAGTGCCGTGGGCACGCGGGGAATCTACATCACCGATCGCACGAAGGGCTTTGTGAGCTCGTACGATCCATACACCACCACCGGGCGCGCATCGGCGGAGGGATGGTGGCGTTTCTGCAATGCAAGGCAGTGGCTGTCGGGCGGATTCATCTGGACCGGTTTCGACTATCGCGGTGAGCCGTCGCCATACCAGTGGCCGAACATCAGTTCGCAATACGGCATCATCGACACCTGCGGCTTCCCCAAGGATTCCTTCTATTACTACCAGTCGTGGTGGACGGCGAAGCCTGTTCTGCACCTGTTTCCCCATTGGAACTGGCCGGGCATGGAGGGCAAGGAGATCGCGGTTTGGGCGTATTCGAACCTCGATCGAGTGGAACTGTTTCTGAACGGTAAGAGCCTCGGCGCGAAAGATGTAAAGAAGGACTCGCATGTGGCCTGGGTCGTAAAGTACGCTCCAGGCTCCATGGAGGCCCGCGGATGGAAAGATGGAAAGCAGGTGATGACCACCAGGCGCGACACGACCGGCGCCGCGGCCAAGCTCGTCATGCGTGCGGATCGCGAGGGAGTCTCCGCCGACGGCGAGGACGTTGCCATGTTCGCTGTCGAAGTGCAGGATGCGCAGGGACGGACAGTTCCTGTCACCGACAATGAGGTAACGTTCCGGGTTACCGGCGCAGGAAAGTTGATCGGCGTCGGCAACGGCGACCCCACGGATCATGCGCCGGATAAGGGCGCGTCACGAAAGGCATTCTGCGGATACTGCATGGCGCTCGTGCAGGCTTCGAAGACAGGCGGAAGCATTACGGTTGAGGCGACGTCGCCTGGTCTTGCGCCGGCGACGGTGACGATTGCTGCCAAGCCGGTGAAGCTACGTCCGCAGGTGGCTGCGTGGGAGCGCGAAGTCCCGTCGGGCCCCGGCGTCACGGGTCTGTGGCGGCCTGTGCTGGCGTCCGGAGGGCCAGGGGATGATTTCATTTCGATGATCGTCGGTGTTAATACCGTGTTCACGTTGCGTCAAGAGGGTGGCAAGCTGACGGGGACCGTCGAGGGAGGCGCCGGATTTTTCGGAGGGGATGATGTCCCCAGCCCCATCATGCAGGGGACAGTGGACGGCGATCGCGTGGCCTTTAAATCCGGAAACAGCGACTTCAAGGGTGCGGTTAAGGGTGATCGCATTGAATTGCAGAGGTCGGTCAATCTGCCGTGGGAGACGCCAAAGCCTCCGAAGGAGGAACCGGGTCGCCCGGCGATCGGCCCTGCGCCGGACGGCTCCGATCCGTCCATTGATGCGACCTGGCAGTTGCCCTCGAGCATCCCAGTCGTTCTGAGTCGAGTGGAACGCTAGAGGCAGAGAGTCGTGCTGCCCTCGGGGGCTTAGACGCTCTCCCCGGGACAGGTTGCGATCATTATTTCTGTTTGTTGTGTGCCAAGGGATGGGTGAACCGCTTTGAGGCTCACTTTGCCAGCCTGTTCCTTGGCGCGAATCCAAACGGCACCTGTCCCTCCTACCAGAGAAAACGGGTTATCGCCGATGATCTCGGCCGGGCCTTCGATTTCCAATCGAATAGGGTCGTTGGCAAAGGGTTGAACCGCGCCAAACTCGTCGGTCACACGAAGAACGACCCGGGTGGAATCGGCACCATCTGCCATCAGTTCGTGGTCATCGGGAAGAAGCAGGAACCTGGTGTCGACCCCTTTGCCGGAAAATTGTTTCGAGATCACCAGCTTGTTCTTGATATAGCCCTCGATGCGCAGGTCTCCCCACTTGTGAAAGAGTTCTCCCAATTCAACGACAAAGGGCGCGTAACGAAGATGCGCAAACTGTGACCGGTCGGGATCTACATCAGCCACCAGCTCGTCGGCGATATAAAACTTAAGGTGGTCGCAATTGGAGCAGACGACCGCCTTCGAAAATCCCACGGATGCGTCGCCGCGGGCCCAATGGAAAGCGGGTTCAAGAACGATTTCTTCCGCGGGGTCACACTGCGACTTGTAGAAACCCGCGGCCGGCTTGGGCTCCCGGAAAATATCGCTGACGCCGTGATAACAAATTCGATCGCCCGATCCGAAGTTACCGTGAGTGTTGTAGTCGAATGCGCACCAGCCGATGCCTCCGGCATATTGCGGGTTCGAGGCGAGTTGGTCGTGAATGCGGGCGTGGCGGAGGGTGTGTTCGGTGAGGCGTTCCACCTGATCGATCGTCTTGGTCGGATAAGTGTGTCCCACGAATTCGGTGTTCAAGTAGCGGGGATGGTTGGGGGGCTTCAATGGAAACCCGAAGTCATTCATGGTGAAAACATCTTCCAGGAATTCGGACTCCTGAAAATAGCGGATTCCTCCCGTTTGCCGAGTCGGATCAAGCTGATGGGCCAGTGCGTTGGTGCGCGCGTAGAACGCGTGATCGTCTCTCGATTCGTTAATCCGGACACCCCAGAGAATAACCGACGGGTGGTTCCGATCACGCCGGATCATGCGGCGGACATTGTCAACGGAAATTTGCTTCCAGTCTTCATCGCCGATGTGCTGCCAGCCCGGAATTTCCTCGAGCACAAGCAGACCGATCTCGTCGCAGGCGTCCAGAAAATGTCGGGACTGCGGATAGTGCGATGTGCGAACGATGTTGCACTTAAGTTGGTTGCGAAGAATCAGGGCATCGCGCCGCTGCGCCCGGCCGGGCATCGCCTGGCCCACGAAGGGGAAGGTTTGATGGCGATCGAGACCGCGCAGCTTGATTACCTTGCCGTTCAGTTCAAAGCCATGATCGGTAAACTGCGCCTCGCGGAAACCGAAGCGGCGGGAGTCTTCGTCGACCACTTGGGCGCCGCGTTTCAGGCGGACTCGAACCGAATATAAATTCCGTTCCTCCATGCTCCACACTTTAATACCGGTCAAACTCGGGAAGCTCACGGTATGAGTAACCGGCTCTGTGGCATTGCCTGCGGATGGGGCTTGCTGAGAGGCTTTCGCCACTACTCGTTCACCGTCGAGCAATTCCGCTTCGACGGTTAGAGGATCGTGGGATGAATCCAAATGCTGCACGAAACAGTCGACTTCCAGGCCAGGAGTGGCGGTCAGAGCGTTTTTTGGCCTTACGAAAACATTCTCGATGAATGTGGCCGGAACAACGCGCAACGAAACCTCGCGATAGATACCCCCGAAGGTGAGGTAGTCGATTTCGTAGCCAAATGGAGGAATGTCCGCCCGCTCGCTTGAATCGACATCGACGGCGAGGACGTTTTCTCCGTCAAAGTCAAGGTGAGGGGTCAATTCAAACGAAAATGGAGTATATCCGCCTTTGTACTCACCCAGCCGCACCCCATTGATCCAGACGGTGGAGGCGGTCATGACTCCTTCGAAGTCAACGAAGACGTGCTTTCCCCTGGCCTCGGCGGGCAGCTTAAACCGGCGCCGGTACAGCGAGACGAACTCATACGTCTTCTCGTCGAAGCCGTGCCAGGGAACCTTCACGTTGGTGTGCGGAATCACGACACGGTCGAACCCGGAGTCGTCGAATTCGCGGGAGTGAGCGTTCTCGACGAATTTGTGGCTGTAACGCCACTTGCGATTCATCGGCAGGATGAGCCTTCCGCCGGCCGAAGCACCTGGCTCTGCGGAGACCTCTGGGAACGCATAGGGAGCCAGAGCGGCCCCCGCGATGAGTGTGCCTGTGTTCTTGATAAACTTGCGTCGATCCATACGGTTTATTCCATCCTGTCTTCTTCGATTGCACTGAGCCTGCGATTGCGGTTTGCTGAACAACGGACTTCAGGTCGCCCAGGAAAGCACCTGCCCGAGATCGGTTGGCGTGTTCGATTCTGTCCCGCGTGGTGTGGAAGGTCCGATGGCCAGCGCCAGGTTATGATCTTCGAACCAGACCAGAAACGAAGACTGCTCCGCACTAGGCAGGCGCTGCTGGTTCAACCAGTTGTAGTAGGCGCCCATGTCGGCATCCACCAGAGAGCCGAGCGGATCGAGTTCGGGCCGTCCGCCACCTCCCGAGAGCAGTTCGTTCATGTCTCTCTGCCGCTGTCTGGGAGCGAAGCGGACTAACGCAGTCAGTGGCTGAGCACGGCGCAGAGCTTCTCGGGCCGCCCACTGAGCGAAAACCGTGCTGAAAATCTGAGTTCCCGATCCCTCGGTCAGGACCTTGACCTGAAAGCGGTCGAGCACCTCGTCCCGGGGCTTGCCGTTCGCGGGCGAGTCCATGCCGAGATCCGAAGGATGCAGTTGGGCCAGAATCGTTCGCAGGGTCTCAGGCCCCATTCCTGGTCGCTCGATCTGGGAGTGCACCTTCCGCAGCAATGCCGTCCTGAGCGGCCCGAGCGCACTGTAGGACACCGATGTGAGCGCCGGGTCATGCTCCGCGGCCTCGCCGCCATCGATGTACCAGTGAGCGTAAGGAATGGGATGCGCCTTTGCTCGAGCGGCCACCGCGTCGAGCAGCAGACGCAATCCGTTCTCAGGCTTAACACGGCTGAAATAGGCGCCGTGCACGCGCAACTTGCGGAACAACGGCTCGCTGTACGAGTCGGCTCCCTGGCCGATTACGGCGATTCCCAGCCTTGGCACGGGAGGGTGATCCGGCGGGGTCGCGGCGTCCAATCGTTCCGCATAGTGGTTCGACGCCTTGCGAAAGGCATCGATCTGATGAGTTGTCCACAGATACGCGGAAAGCTGCTCGATGAACTGGGCGGGCGCGTTGGTCCAGTCAGACTTCTCAAGTTGGGGTGAAAGGCGGATCTGCTCAAACTCTCCAAAGCACTCGCCCAGTTGGGGTGGTGAGAGAGAACTTATGTATTTCAGCTCTTTGTCTCGAGCCCGGCGTTCGGCGGGGAATTTGAAGTCGTATTCGATAATCTCTCGCAACAGGCTCGGCACAAAGCTTAAGGGCAATTGCTGGAGCGTGCCCAAGTAGTTCGTAACCAGCTTCCGCGCTTCAGGCGGATATTCCGCGAACTGCTCGGGTTTGAGGTCTCGCGGAAGCATTGGCATCACAGAAGTTCACTCACGGGCTTGCCCTGAGCCAAGGAGGGTGAAAAGCCAAGGATCGCCCCCAACGTCGGCACCAGATCTGTAGAATCGACCGCCCGATCGTAGACTGCTCCCTGGCGTATCCCCGGGCCGAGGGCAAGCATCCAGGTAGTGCGAGAGAACACGTCGCCGGTGCGGTGATGCTGGAAGCCGTTCCCTCCGGAATCATCGTCGGAATCGCGGCCGAAATCAGGAAGAATGAACAGTGTCGTCTTGCCTGCATATTCGGGTTCACTCTGGATGGTCTTCCAAAGATCGGAACACAGACGATCGGTGCGTCGGATTCCCTCGACGTAAAGGGAATACGCCCCGGCGTGGGCGACATCGATGTCATGCATGGTAATCCACAGCAGGCTAGGCGCCACCTCTCGCATCAGTTGCCGGGCGATATAAACGGAAAGCTCGTCTGGACTCGACAGAGTCTGCGCGTGAGCTCTGAAATCGCCGACCGAAAGCTTAAGAATCTCCTCCAGTTGCTGCAATTCGAACTCACTCCCGCCCAGGTCGGGAGCATAGACGGGAGTCTCATAATTGTCGCGGAGCAGGTGATCGTAATCCGCATTGCGACCGGCATTGGCCGCGTTCAACAAGTGTTTCGGAAGAATCACTCGGGCGCCCAGCCCGGCGCCGTAGGAGCGATGGCTACTTTCTCCGATGCGGTTAAAGCCGTTGCTGGGGGCGACCACCCACGCGTCCGCGGGCGGCCTCTTCAGATCCTTGCGGAAGTACTCGAACACCGTGGGAGATTCCGGGGGCAGCGCTGAAAAATTGTTGATGGTCTCGTAGACGCCGGTGGCGAGGCTGGCGGTCGCCACATAGTGGCCTAGAATGCCGCGGTTTACCACCTGCGTGAAGAAACTTGCCTGAGGAATGAATTCCCGCATCAGGTGAGGGATATTCTGCTGACCTTCCGGGGCGAAAGTTTCCTGATCGCGCGCACCACCACCAAAAGTGATGACCACAACCTTTCGCTTTTGTGGAACGGCGGCGGCTCGCGCCCAGGACGGTCGCAGAAACGCACCCCCGAGCGCCAACCCCGCGGCGCTGCGCAAGAACTCGCGGCGGTTGCGTGCGATCGTTTGCCGCAGCTCTCGATCCGCCGATGAGTGCCGAACGGCCTCGCGCCGAAGAGTCCAATTTTTGAGGGAATCTGTCATTGAGCATCCACACGACGCTACAAGTCTTACGGCTTCGCCGCTCCTGCGTCTTTTTCTGAATAGACGAATTGCCGAATCTCCGCTCTCTGCCGGTCGAGTTCCGCCATCTGCTGGGAACGCAGCTGTTGATAGACCTGGAACTGCTCCTGGGCGCGGGGCTTCTCACCGGTGTGAACGTAGGCCTGCCCCAGTCGATAATGAGCGTCTGCGAGATCTGGGTTGCGCTCGAGCGCCTGAACATATTGGGGAACGGCCTCGGCATACTTGCCTTGATCCGAATAAAGATTACCCAGCTGGAGGTGCGCTTCTGCGATGGATGGATCCAGATTGACTGCTTTCTTCAAGAGCGACTCTATGGGGCCGGAATCGAAGCTGGCGTCTTGCGTGCGCTTTCCCTTCCACAAGCTGAGCGCATAGTAGTAGAGCGCGTTCGCGTTCTGTGGTTGCAGCTCGGAAAAGCGGCGAAATCGTGCGATGACTTCCTCAGCCTGGCTTGGCGAGCTGTCGTACGCCTTCGAAAGAAACTGGTAGCAGCGTGGATCGGAAGGGTCTAAATCAGCGGCCCGAAGCAGGGACTTGACGGAGTCGTCGTAGTTGCCTCGGGAATAAAGTGCAATGCCGAACCCGATGGCGAGGCGCGACGAACGCGGGTAGAGTTCGGTGGCACGCCGGAATACATCAATCGCCAGGTCTAGTGTGCGGTGGACCAGCAGCTCGCTGCCCCAGTCGAAAAGATTGCTTTCGCTGGGGTCCATGTGGGCGGCGGTCGCAAACTCATTGGCCGCAGCGACAAAGTCTTCCTTCTTCTCTTCAATCTGTGCCAGAAGATTGTGCAGTTCGGCCGTATCCTTTCTCTTCAGCAGGCCCTCCACGAGCTGTTGCGCTTCCGAAAGCTTGCCGGTATCGATGTAGGCCAGGGACAAGTCGTATCCGTTTTCGTAGGAGCCAGGGTCAATTTTCTGTGCGCGCTCAAGATAAGTTGCGGCTTCAGAAACCCTGCCGGCCTGCACATAAAATTCGCCGAGGTTGTGGCTGGCCTGGAAATCGCCGGGATCGATTTTGAGCGCGTGCTTGAATTCCTCTTCCGCGCGGGCGGACTGGCCGATGCGAACCAGATTGGCGGCGAGGTTCGTTCGCGCGGCAGCAGACCCGGGCCTTAGGCGCACGGCCGTCTCGAAATGCTCAGTGGCTTTGCGGTCTTGCGATTCCGCCGAGTACGTCAGCGCGAGCAATTCCTGGACCTCGAAGCTCTGCGGCAGGTCGGGAAGCAATTCTTCGAGCCGCGCCGCGGCCGCCGCATAGCACCCGGCTTCGTATTCCTCGGAAGCCGTTTGGAATTTCCGTTCAAGCTGCTGGTGGTCCGGAGGGGAATTCCTCTGTTGCCCGCTGGGAGCTGCGTGAACCGGCGAGCACGTGAGAACAGCTGCAGAGACGGTGCACATGAACCGGCGACGGAAGACCACGGCGTTCGTATGGTAACACCACTGGAATGAGCTCAGAGCGATCAGCAATTTGCCAAAGGAGGGCGCGCGAACGCGCCCTCCTCTGATCGTGGACTGGCTCAGTAATACAACTTGAGGGCAAACTGAATCTGCCGCGGATCATACGGAGCATCGCGCGTGGATCCAATTTCTCCGAAGTGCGAGCTGGTGTAGTTCGTCGATCCGCCGATGGATACGACGCCATTACCGCCAAATCCAGGTGCGTTGAAGTTCGCGTGATTGAGGATGTTGAAGAACTCAGCCCGGAACTGCAACCGGAACCTTTCGGTGATGGTGAAGTCCTTAAACGTGGAGAAGTCGAGCCGGCGGAAACCGGGCCCAACGGTCGTTGACGGTCCGCCACCCAACGCATCGAATCCATTTAAGGGCACACAGCCCGTCGGACTGTTGGCGATTGGAGTAGTCGCACCTGGAGTTCCACCCAATATGCAGGGCTGCGTGAAGGCACCCGCATTCCCGAACCAACCGAGGTTGCCGTCGGCGTGCTTGTGCAGGCCAAGCTTCTGGCTCTGTCCGGGCACGTTGAGGTCGTAACAGGTGGTGCCGGCAGTGGTCCCGGACGGACAGTTGAGTGTGATGGGCTGACCACCCTCCAGGGTGGCGATGGCGTTGATGCTCCAACCTCCGAGCAAGGCGTCAGCCATTCGTCCGCCGCCAGCCATATAGCGTTTCCCCTTCCCGAAGGGCAACGCGTAACCTCCGCTAAGGTGGAAGACGTTCGTGATATTGAAGTTGGCAAGGGCGCGATCTTTGCCGATGCCGAAGCCGGGAACATTCGCAGCGCGATAGCCGCTCAAACCTCCACCGTTCAACAGGTCACCCGCATCCGAATATGTTTTGGACCAGGTGTAGGTGCCGAGGAAATTCAAGCCGCCGGAGAACAACTTCTCAACCTTGGTCTGCAGACCGTTATAGCTGCTCGACCCCACGGTTGCCTGATAGCTGCCACCGCCGAAACCCGGGAAGGGTATGAAACCGTTGGTGGCCGTGCCGGAAGGCAATATCTGCTGCACACTGTTAGCTCCGATACCGGCCTGCAGGTGGCGGCCCTGTGTGGTGACATATGCAGCCTGCACCGACAAAGTCGGCTGCAGCTGATATTGCACGGTGAAGTTGCCGCCGATGGTGTACGGGGTCTTGAAAGCGAATGAGAGACCCTGCAAACCCAGGCCGCTGGCGTTTACGGCAGTCGGTGAGAAGTTGATGCAAGAAAATCCCGAGGATAGGGTCGCAACGTTACCCGGACCGGCGGTACCGCAGGTGGTCCAGGGATTGGGATTCTGCACCGGGTTGGAGCCAAGCGGAGTCCAATCGTTCGTATTGAACCAGGAGAAATTAAATACGAAGGGGTAGTTTTCGCCGTCGTTGGGGCCATAACCCTGATTCTCGAAGGCGTTGAAGAAAAGTCCGGCACCGCCTCGGACAACCAATTTGGGAGAGGCCTGGTAAGCAAAGCCAAAGCGCGGTCCGAAATTATTTTTTTGAGGTCTACCCAGTCCCAGTCCGTAGCCGCCGATCTTTAGAGCAATGCCGTCGGCGGCGAGCTGGTTGGTAAAGCTGGTAGACAAGCTGGCTGCCACGTTATTCTTGTCCGGCAGCAGGAACATGGGAGCGTTGTTCGGAGGCCCGTAGGGCACCCAATTCGCCTGCCTGCCGCCGGTTTCTTGGATCAACCCGAAATAATCCCAACGCAGTCCGAGGTTCAGAGTCAGATTGCGAGTCACTTTCCAGTCGTCTTGGAAGTACCCGGCAAAGTAGTTCTTCATGTCGTGGGTCGTGGAGATATTGGAAGCGAATACCGTATTCGTGCCTCCCACGAAATCCAAGCCCCCGACGTTAGAAGGAGCGGGATCCAACAGGAACTGGGCTATGCCTGTCGTGCTGCTGTTGTGCTGAGAAACGTCGGTGTATTGACCGTTGAAATCAAACTGGCCTCGCGACCAGCCGGGCTGCAGAGTGTTGAAGTGAACATTCTGAAACTCCACACCCATCTTGAAACTGTGCTTGCCGTAAGTCTTGGTGAAGTCGTCGGTGAACTGAAGGGTCTGGCTGACTTCGTCGGACGGTAGGAATGAGTTGCTGCCCAAGGTCGAGAGTCCGCCGAAGGTGATCGATGGCAAGCCGCCGTTCAGCTTTCCCTGCGGAATGCTCTGAATGCCAAATTGTGAGGGGATGTCAGTGGAGGATGCGCCTTCCGGGCCCGTGCGGGTAGTGTGAAGATAGTTTAAGCCGATTCGAGCCACGTTTACCGTCGTTGCGGAGAACACGTGGGTGTAGGCCAACGCACTCTGCTGCGCCAATGCGGTCTGGATTCCCTGTTGGAAAGCGCCGCCGTCCGCGACTCCCCCGAAAATTCCAGGGATATATTGCGGATCATCGACGTAGCTGAAGCGGAAAAACATCTGGTCGCTCTGACTGAAGTTCGCGTCCAGGCGAGTATCGAAAGAATTCCGGTGCTCGTAGAGAGGACGGCTGCTGGCAAAGTTTCCAGAAGATCCCGCCTTTGTAGGTGAGGGGAACAAGTTCAACAAACTGATGGAATCCGTATTCAACCGGTTCGGGTTAATGTTGTTCAGGAAACAGCTCGATGCCGCGGCCGGGAAGTTCGTCGTATTGGCTGGGCAGGCGGCAGTACCGAATGCATTTGCGTTTAACCCTGGGTCGTAGCTAAAGGGATCGCGAACAAATCCAGTGGCGGTGGCGGTAAGGCCGGTTACTGCGTCACCCACGCCAGACGTTACTGAGCGCGTCGTTGCCGGATCCAGGATTGTTCCAAGCTGAAATGTGCGACCCAAGTCGTCAGTTTGAATACTTGAGTTCGCCGTTTGGATTATGTCGGCAAGGTTGCTGTAGTTGCCTGTACGATCGGCAACGGTAGGCACGGTGCCGGTTTGGATCGTGCCCTGTACCCGGCGAAGTCCTTCGTAGTCGCCGAAAAAGAAAATCTTGTTCTTGATGACCGGCCCGCCAAAAGTGAAGCCAAATTGGTTCTGGCGCAATTCGCCTTTGGGCAGATTACCGTTGTTCTCGAACCAGTCGGCGGCATCGAGTTTGTCGTTGCGGAAAAACTCCCACGCCGCACCGTGGAACTGGTTCGTTCCCGATTTGATGGTCGCATTCAGAACTGCCCCGGCCGAGCGGCCAAACTCAGCGCTGAAGCCGGAGGTCTGCACCTTGAACTCCTGAACGGCCTCAATGGGAGGAAGCACCACGAAGTTGGTTCCGTTGAGGAAGTCGACGGTATCGGAGTTGTTATCGATGCCATCGAGCATGTAGTTATTCTGCGCCGGGCGCAGGCCATTGGCTGAGAAGGCACCGCTGGCGGCGTTGCCGCGAGTGTCCGCCTCGGGAGTGTTCACGCCGGTTGCAAGTTGCGCAAGGAAAGTAAAGTTTCGTCCGTTCAGCGGGAGATCGTTGATGCTCTTTTGGTCGACCACCTGGCCGACAGACGCATCCTGCGACTGAAGCAGGGGAGCTTCACTGGTCACTTCGACAGTCTCGGTAACAGCGCCCGGCTGGAGTGAGAAGTTACGCAGAACGTTGGAGCTAATGTCAACGACGATATGGTTTTCGGTCGAGGTCTTGAAGTTCGGCGCCGTGACGTCAATCTTGTAACTCCCGATTCGCACGGGGTTGAACTTATAGCCGCCGTCGGAACTGGTGGTCATGAACAGCGAGGCAGCCGTACCCTCGTTGGTGAGGGTAACTCTGGCTCCGCCTACCACGGCTCCCGTGGAATCGGTCACGGTGCCTGAGATCGACCCGGTATCAACTTGGGCTTGGAGCGGACTGATGACGAGAACCGTAAAGGTTGCAACCGCGATCAACACCTGTGTCATCCAGACCAATGGACTTCGCTTCATTGACTCTCCTTTGAGCCTCGCTGCCTGCAACAAGGCAGGCTCCGCCTGAATACTGCAAACTGAACCTCAGGAAGAAAACGCCGATTCCTTGGAACTTAACCGCTTAACCATAGTAATCTAAAAACACTATGCAAAATTTGTACGACTCTTACATGCTCCGATGCGGGTTGTCAAGATGTTTTTCCTGATTTATACTCCGCCCTGTCTCGTGCCATCGCGAGACGGTCCGACAACCCCTTCGATTCCGGGCTTCCACAGCCCCTGTTGAGTGCCTCGTGCCATGAATGTGACCATTCGGGATGTAGCGAAGGCAGCCAGTGTCTCCACTGCCACCGTCTCGAACGTACTCAACGGGACGGGCAAAGTCGGAGCGAGAACCCGTCGGCGCGTGCTCGATGAGGTCAAGCGCCTGGCCTATGTGCCGGACGTTCACGCCCGCCACCTGGCCCTGGGCGACTACCGCACACTCGGCATCATCATTTCCGATATCGAGAACCCATTCTTCCCCGAGATCGTCAAAGGCTTTGAATCGCGCGCACGGCAACTCGGATACGACATCATTCTGAGGGATACCAACTACGAGGTGCGCAGGACGCGCGAAGCTGCGCAAAGAATGATCGAACATAAAGTTCGGGGCGTCGCCGTCATGACCTCTGAATTCAGTACTACGTTAATTCAGGAATTCGTCCGGAGAAAGATCGCTGTTACCTTTCTCGATCTGGCGCCGGTTCAGGAGTACATCAGCAACCTGCGGATCGATTATGCGTCCGGCGTGAAAGAGACCGTTCACCACCTTTACTCGCAAGGACATCGACGCATTGCGTTCGTCGCCGGCAGGCCGAGTCTTAAGTCCAACGTCGAGAGGCTGCAGGCTTACCAGAAGTGCATGCGGGATTTGGGCCTCGATCCTTCTCCCGTTCTGACCGGCAACTTGCGATTCGAAGGAGGCTTGATCGCTGGCGTGAGCATCGCAAGAATGTCTCCGCTTCCAACCGCGGTCATGGCGGTAAATGACCTGACCGCCGTCGGAGTCATCAAAGGACTGCTGAACTCCGGATGCCGGGTTCCGCAGGATGTCTCGGTTACGGGGTTCGACAAAACGCGGTTGGCCGAATACAGTAATCCTTCGATCACCACGGTCGACGTGCATCGCGATACTCTGGGAAAGATCGCGGTGGAAGCTCTTCACGAACTCGCGATCTCCAAGAACTCTCAAGGTCGCGAGTACACGATCGATACCGAACTGGTGCTGGGAGGATCAACGGGGCCCGCATCTCATTAGCAACCCCTCCAGCCACCACGCTGCGTAGCGCGGACTGTCGCCACTGATCATGTTTCCGGGGAAAGAAAGACAATCGATTTCGCGTCGCGTCTTCCTGAAGCGAATGCAATGGGCACCATTCCTGTTTCTACCCTCTCCGATGCGTGGGCCTCTGATTCGTTCAGGGATGTCCGCTTTTGTTCAGGATCAAAAGACTTCGTCACTACCGTGGGCGGATGTCCGGCTCACGCCAAGCTATCCGACGGCTTCTCCGTTGGACGACCTTCTTCGCCGCATCGATCCGGGAAGTGACGAATACGTCATCGAAGGATACGCATCTGAACTGGCGGCCCTGCTGCGGGAGTGGAGCCACGACCTCTGCATTGCTCCTCCGGCAGCGGCAACCGTAAGCAAATTCATCGATTTGGCAATCTCATCGACGTCGTTCATTCCAGTTCGCGAAACCGATCTGCGCCCCGGTGATCGAATCCAGGCGTTGCGAAGGACTTTTGCCCCTACCTTGCTTTCAGGCAGAGACCAGTGTTTGGACGGTATCAAGAAATATCTGAATTCGTTGGGGCACCTGGAAGTGGCAGACTTCGAGATCTACGAATGTGCCCAGACGGGGGAAGCACCGTTCAGACTTGACGTAAAGATCCGCTATGACTTCGTAGGCCTCCACGGCGAGCAGTCCCGCGAAGAACGAATCGGCTCCTGGCTCATGCAATGGTCTAGAACTGACTCCGGTGCGTGGAGGATCGTGAAGTGGACCGCATCGGAGGAGATCGCCACCCGCGCTGATGGCCCGCTCTTCATCGACATCACGACCCATGCCCTTGGTCAAACGAGTTCGTATCGAGAGCAGATGCAGCACGGAGCGGACTATTGGCGGACCGTCCTCGATGGGGCCATTGGAGTCGACGTGTATGGAAATAACGGCGTTGCGGTGGGAGACTACGACAACGACGGACGGGATGATCTCTATGTTTGCCAGCCAGCGGGGCTCCAGAACCGGCTTTACCGCAATCGAGGAGATGGAACGTTTGAAGACTTGACGGAAAAGTCGGGCGTCGGCGTCCTCGATTTTACGGCTTGTGCTTTATTTGCGGATTTCCAGAATCGCGGGCTTCAGGACTTGCTGGTTGTTGGTGCGACCGGGCCGATTCTTTTCTTGAACAACGGAAACGGAACCTTCTCCATCAAACCGGACGCGTTCCGCTTCGCCCGTCCTCCTCAAGGCGCGTTCACCCACGCCGCCGCTGCCGACTACGATCACGACGGTCGCCTCGACATTTACTTTTGCCTGTACAGTTACTACCAGGGATTGGATCAGTATCACTACCCGGTTCCCTATTTTGACGCGCGGAACGGACCGCCCAACTATCTATTCCACAATGAAGGAGACGGCGTCTTCCGCGACCGAACCCAAGAGTCGGGTCTTGATGTCGAGAATGACCGCTATAGCTTTGCCTGTTCATGGGGTGACTGCAACGGAGACGGATGGCCGGACCTGTATGTCGTGAATGACTTTGGCCGCAACAATCTCTACCGGAACAACCAGGACGGAACTTTCACGACGGCTTCTCACGAGGCTCAGGTCGACGAGGCCGGAGCGGGCATGAGCTCATGCTGGCTGGATTTCAACAACGACGGCAAGCAGGACATCTACGCCGCGGGCATGTGGGTCGCAGCCGGAATGCGAGTCTTCGAAGACGCAAACTTCCACGCCGGAGAGACAGACACGATTCGCTCGACCTACCGGCGGCACATGATGGGCAATTCCTTGTATCGCAACCAGGGCGCCGGCCAATTTCAAAATGTTGCCGCCAGCGCAGGAGTCGACATGGGCCGCTGGTCGTGGTCTACCGACTCCTGGGACTTTGATCACGACGGGTACCCCGACCTTTACGTTGCGAACGGCTATATCACCGGCATCGATCGGCGTGACGCCTCGAGTTTCTTTTGGCGTCAAGTGGTGGCGAAATCTCCTCAGGATGCCACTCCGTCGCCCGACTACGAACGCGGCTGGGGAGCCATGAATGAGCTCATTCGTTCCGACGCCACGTGGAACGGCCGGGAGAGGAATGTTTTCTTCGCGAACAATCGCGACGGCACTTTCTGCGACGTGTCCGGCGTTGTTGGACTGGATTTTCGCGACGATAGCCGGGCCTTCGCCCTCGCCGACTTCGACGGTGACGGCCGTCTCGAGATCGTGCTCAAGAATCGGAACGCCCCACAACTCCGAATTCTGCGTCTGGCAGCCGGCGATATCGGGAATTCGATTTCTTTCCGGTTGCGCGGACACGCGAGCAACCGCGACGCCATCGGCGCTGCTGTTACCGTCGAAGCCGGATTGGTTCGACAGACGAAGTATCTGCAGACGGGTTCCGGGTTCCTGTCCCAGCATACAAAAGAGCTTTTTTTCGGCTTGGGAAAAGCGAAGGACCCGGTTCGAGCGACCGTCAAGTGGCCCAGCGGACTAACGCAAACATTCGAACGATTGCCAATTAACCAGCGCCTTGAAATTCAGGAAGGCACAACGGACCTTCGGGCGCTGCCGTTTTCTAAGGCTCCGGCCTTGTGGAACAATCCGCCAAAGAACGAGACCGTGACTCAGGGCGGCGAACTCTTGCCCCCGTCGATCGGCACGTGGCTGATCGAGCCGATACAGTGCCCGGATTTTTCTCTGCCCGACCTCGCGGGCGATCTGCGCGATTTGCGCTCACTCGTGGCCAACTATCTTCTACTTAACTTTTGGAAAGCAGATTCGGTCGTTTGCCGCGACCAGCTGCATCAACTCACGCAATCGTGGCCCATTCTCTCCGCCAAAGGTCTGCACGTCGTCGCACTCAACGTCGATGCCGAAGATCAACTACGTGCGGTCCGCTCGTTTGCGAGCGCTGAACGATTCCCTTTCCCTTTGCTTCTCGCCTCGCCGGATGTGGCGGGGATCTACAACCTCTTATATCGATACCTGTTCGACCGTCACAGGGATCTTCCGCTGCCGACTTCTTTCCTCATCGATGCAGCCGGGAGCATTGTTAAGGTCTACCAGGGAACCGTAAATCCTGACGACCTCCTGCACGACATGGCTTCCGTACCCACAACTCCGGCAGAACGCATGCGCCGCGCTCTGCCCTTCCCCGGGGTCCTGCATGGGGATGCATTTCATCGCAATGCATCTACCTATGGAGTGGCTTTCTTTCAGCACGGTTTTCTCGATCAGGCGGAGCGTTCATTCAAGCAAGTCATCGCCGCGACGCCCGATGATCCGGAGGCTCACTACAACCTGGGAACGCTTTACCTCCGGCAGAATTCGCTGCTGCTAGCACGACAGCAGCTGGAACAGACGGTGAAGTTGCGTTCGGATCATCCCGAGGCATGGAATAACCTGGGCATGCTGGCCGCGCAGGAAGGCCACACCGAGGAGGCCATCCGGTACTTCCAGCAGTCTTTGCAATTTCGGCGCGGCTACGCGACGGCTCTCGTGAATCTCGGAAACCTGTATCGCCGGCAGGGCAACTTGACTGACGCCGACACATATCTCAAGCGTGCCTACGACAGCGAGCCCAAGAACCCAGAGGTGAGCTACAGTCTGGGAATGTTGTATGCTCGCCAGAATCAAAACGAACGGGCAGTTCAATATCTCGAGAATGCGATCCGCTTGCGCCCGGATTATTCCGACGCTCTCAACAATCTCGGCGTGCTGCTGGTCCAGGAGAAGCGGTACCCGGAGGCAGAAGAACGATTCAAGGTTTGCATCCAGCGGGCCCCGAATTTTGACCAGGCTTACTTGAACCTCGCCCGTCTCTACCTTGTGTTAAACGAGAAGGAAAAAGCACGTACGATCTTGCAATCGTTGCTGCAGAAGCAGCCCGACCACAAGATGGCCCAGCAAATGCTTCAACTGCTATAGTGGAGCCCCGGGAGAGGCGAACGCTGATGTTGGGTTGCCGTTTGTTTCACGCTCAGAAAGCCGCATGCCGAGCCGCTCTGCCCGGCATACTCCTTCTGATGGGGGCTCAGGGTTTCGCTGCAACCACTCAAAGGCAATCTTCCTCAAGCTCAAAGAACCAGCATCAAGTCCGTCCCGCGGCCCCGGCTTCCATTTCTCCCTTGCAGCAGGCCGAAGGCCTCGTTCAGCAGGGCCGACTGGACGAGGCGAAGAATCTCGTCGATCAGCAACTTGCTCTGAATCCTTCGAGCGTGGACGCGTACAACCTGCTGGGAATCATCTATACGGGAAAAAAGGACTATGTCAGTGCCCTCGAGGCCTTTCAGCATGCACTAACCCTGGCCCCGAATTCCGCGACCGCCCACAACAACCTGGGCAATCTTTATGTTGCCCAGCAAAAGCTGGAT
>Ga0066789_10000218_pt1 | contig 20947 bp, 20 predicted proteins | sample OrgsoiDNA2013049_FD_70960 | JGI IMG/M metagenome (GOLD analysis project Ga0066789, IMG submission 70960) | Permafrost soil microbial communities from the Arctic, to analyse light accelerated degradation of dissolved organic matter (DOM) -... | ecosystem: Environmental > Terrestrial > Soil >...
TGGCTGGGCGATGAAGAGTTTCTCGGTTGGCCCGGGATACGCTTCCCATCTCGGCGACGGCCACGAAATACTTGAGATGCCTAAGTTCCATGCTGCCTCCCATACTTGATGCATATGGCACGTATACCAAAACAATATCATCGTCCGGCCCGGCCGGCGCAATACTAAATACGAAATACCAGAGCGCCAAATTAGCGTCTTGTACGCGTTGTGGCGCCGAAGTCGTGACTGAAAGCATCAAGCGGGCGGCAGCGAGGACTGACGAGACCCGGATTGATCGCAGTGCATCCAACGGAGGAGTTTCATGAGTCGCAAATCCGACATTGATGGCAAGTCGGCGTCACCGATCCATTGCAGAACCGCTATCAGCGTGGCAGTCGCTTGCGTATGCGCCGCGAGCGGCGCACTGCTGATCGCCCAGGACGTCGACGCACGGCTCACCAAGCTTCAAATCATTACGCGAACGCCAGCATTCGGGGGCTTTTCTTTTCCCGGAATAGGGACATACGAAAAGGTCTACGGAAAATATTTCGGTGAATTGAGCCCAACTGACGCACACAATTCGCTGATCGTCGACTTGGCGCTTGCCCCGCGCAACGCGGCCGGCAACGTCGAATACTCCGCCGACTTTTATATTCTGAAGCCGACGGATTTGACCAAGGGCGCACACAAGGCGATGTACGAGCCGCCGAATCGTGGCGGCAAGACATACTCCAGTTTGAATCGTACGACCGCGCCGGTCACTAATGACCCGGCAACCATCACCGACGGCGCGATGCTGGCGCAATCCTTCCTCTGGGCGCGGGGCTACACTACGATGTGGACCGGCTGGGACTTCGCCGCCGGTACGGACAACTCGGGCTTCAATTCGACGATCACGCTGCCGGTCGCCAAGAACCCGGATGGCTCGTCGATCACGGGCCCTGCGTACGAGTATATCGTCAGTCCCGGCGCGTCGTACACGCTAAACTATCCTGCAGCGACGCTCGATCAGAGCAAGGGCACGTTGACTCATCGCGTGCACCTCGACGATGCGCCGCAGGTCGTTCCAGCGACGGGTTGGGCGTACAACACCGCTGGCACCGCGATCAGCTTGCTGCCCGCGGGAACTTCGTTCGTTGCCAACGACATCTACGAATTCACGTACACGGCCAAGGATCCGACCGTCAACGCGGTCGGATTTGCCGCGATCCGCGACTTCAACTCGTTCATGCGCTACGGGACGGCCGACGACGTCGGCACACCCAATCCGATGGCCGGCGACATCACCCGGATCTACACCGAAATCTCGTCGCAGCCGGGTCGCATGCTCAACGATTTGGTGTATCTCGGGTTCAATGCGGACGAAAAAAGCAACCTTGTCTTCGACGGTCTGATGCAGTGGATCGCCGCGTTCGACGGCATCGACATGAACTATCGTTTCTCGCAGCCGGGACGCACCGAGCGCAATCGCCAGGATCACTTGTACGCCGAGGGCAATTTCCCCTTTGCGCAGGCGAGGATGACCGATCCCATCAGCGGCAAGACCGCCGGCCGTTACGACCGGTGCACGGCGACCAACACCTGCCCGCTTGCAGTGGAGATTTATTCGGCCAACGAATACTGGGTCAAGGCTGGCTCGCTCGGTCACACCGATCCGATGGGTACTGTCGATCTGCCCGACCACCCGATGACGCGCAACTACTTTGTCTCGAGCCACCAGCACGGCACCGGTAGTGCGACGTCCAAGGGTAACTGCCAGCAATTCCAGAATCCGCTCAACTCGGCGCCGATTCAGCGCTCGCTGTTCATCGCATTGGACCAGTGGGCGGCGCTAGGCACCATGCCGCCGCCGAGCCAGGTCCCGAAGCTTGCCGACGGAACCTTGGTTCCCCCGCTGCCGCAAAGCGGAATGGGCTTGCCCAGCATTCCCGGTGTGACTTACACCGGCTTGAAGACGACGCGTTACCTGTTCAATTGGGGCTCGAGATTCAGTCAGGGCATCAAGGACAACAATCCCCCGACGTCGGCCGTTCCGCTGGAGAACAACACCGCAATCGGTCCGATCTATCCGAGCTTCATTCCCAAGACCGACGCCGATGGCAACGATATCGCCGGGGTTCGGCTGCCCGATGTGACAGTGCCGCTGGCAACTTACAACGGCTGGGCGCTGCGGTCCGGGCCGCAGGCCAACGACGGTTGCGAAAGCTCCGGACAATTCATACCGTTCGCGACGACGAGGGATGCGCGAATCGCCGCGGGTGATCCGCGTTTGTCATTGCAAGAGCGGTACGGCACCTTTTCCGGTTATTACTTCACGCTGCAGTCCGCGATCAGCGACTTTGTGCAAAAGCGCTGGATGCTGCCGGAGGATGCACCGGCGGCGTTCAATGCCGGACTGGTCAAGGCGCTCTCCGCCGGCCTCCCAGTGAAGGCGCAGGAGGTGCAGGAACTGGGACTTATGCGTATATTGCATGATTTCAATTCGGAGGCGGCGCCAGTTAGCGCGACGGGGCACCGCGGCACGACGTTGGAGTGACTGCCAAGCGCGGGCGCGTACCCCCGCCTGCGGCATTTTCGAACCGTTGAAACAGTAAGAAGCGCGGCCTCGAAGCCATCGAGCGCCGCGCTTTCTTTTGCCCAAATGCGGCGCCGACGAAAGCTACTTAGCGGCGCTCGCTGCAACTCTTCTGTCGGCCATGTGCCGCAAATACGCCATCAGGTCGGTGAGTTCGCGGTCGCTGACCACCTTGGCGCCGAACGCCGGCATGCGCGTGTCCGGCCACTTGCGTAGCGATTGCGGATCGCGAATCAGGCGCCGAAGGGCATCCGGGCGCATGTATTCGGTAGGGTTGTACGGCATGTTGAGGTCCGGTCCCACGGTCGAGTCACCACCAAGATTCATCGTGTGGCAGACCGAGCAATTCTTCACGTACACCTCGAATCCGTGGCGAGCGGGATCGCGCGCCGACAGGGCCGCGGCCGGCGCCAGCATCGGATAGCGCTTGGCGAGCGGCGCGACGGCTTCGATGCGGACAACCTGGTACGGCCACTGTTCGCGCACGATCGCACCGCGTTCCGGCCGTAGCCACACGACATAGAACGGACCCGCGGTCGCCGCATCGCCGGCTTTCAGCGGTGGCCAGGGCGCATCCGTCGATTCGATGGCCAGATACGCAACAGCGCCGTCACCTGCTGCGAGCAACGCAGCGGCGGGAAGCGATGCGACGAACCCGTCGCGCGCGACGAAACGTATGGTGTCATCAGGCCGGACACCAGCGAGCACGGCGGCGACGGGCACCGCGTGAAATGTCATGCCGCGCTTGTAGGCGACGTCTTCGGGAATTTTCAGCGTGGCTGCGGCGGGAAGCGCCAGCAGCGCCGCGGGCGCATAGCTCACCGTATTGCCGCCGGTCGTCACGGTCAACGCCGGTTCGTTCGCCCACGCGCAACACGCGAGCGCGATGCCGAACGCGGCAAACGCTGGCTGGCTGGTCGTGTGCATCACGTTCACTCCGCGGCCTTCTTGTGTCCCCTACGCAAGACAACAGACTGCGCGTCGGCCGCGCTCAATCGCGCCGCGCCGGCCCTGCGGGTCTCGGCTACGCCCGCGGCGCTCATTCGGACATCGACTGCAATCGAACGACGTAGCCGCCGGATTTTTCATCGCGCTCGAGTTTCAGCGCTCCGAGGCGTTCTGCCTCCTCGAGCAGCCCGTTGAAGGAACGGAATCCATAGAACGATTCGGTGAACCCCGGCTTGCGCCGCTTCAGCGCCTGCTTGACCATCGAGCCCCACACCTTTTCGTCTTCGCCGCGCTCCGCAATCAGCGCCTCGACCGTCTCGGCGATCAGATCGAGTGCTTCCTGGCGCCGGCCGTCGTCGCCTTTCTTTACCGGCATCGCGCCTTCCGCGACGGCGGCTGGCTTGCGCGGCGCCCTTCGCGCGGCGGTTTTCTTCTGCTCCCGCACAAGATCGTCGTAGAAAATGAACTCGTCGCAGTTGGCAATGAGCAGATCCGACGTCGAATTCTTGACGCCCACCCCGATGACACGCTTGGCGTTCTCGCGCAGCTTCGACACCAGCGGCGAAAAATCGGAATCGCCGCTGATGATGACGAACGTGTCGACGTGCGCCTTGGTGTAGCAAAGGTCGAGTGCGTCCACGACCATGCGAATGTCCGCTGAATTCTTGCCCGACTGGCGCACGTGCGGAATTTCAATCAGCTCGAACGAGGCCTCGTGCATCGGCGCCTTGAACGCCTTGTAGCGATCCCAATCGCAATACGCTTTCTTGACCACGATGCTGCCTTTGAGCAGCAGCCGCTCGATCACCTTGCCGATGTCGAATTTGTCGTACTTTGCGTCCTGCACGCCGAGCGCGACATTCTCGAAATCGCAGAACAGGGCCATATTGGTGACTTCGGTTGGATTCGGCATGGCGCTCCCCGGAACGGCGGTCCGCACAAGGATAAGGCGAGGCGGGATAGAATGGCTGGTGCGACCCATTACGATAGCAGCAATGGCGCACCGTGGAAACGGCCGGCGGCCTGTCGACGCTGGCCACAAGTCAAGCCAAGACCATATCGATGCCGGCCACTCTCCCCTTGTTGTCGCTGCTCGAAGCCCGCGTCCTTGGCGTGCTCGTGGAAAAGCAGCACACCGTGCCCGACACCTACCCGCTCACGTTGAACGCGCTGACCTCCGGTTGCAACCAGAAGAGCAGCCGCGACCCGGTGTTGAACGCAACCGACGCCGATGCGTTGGTGGCGATCGATCGGCTCAAGTCGCTCTCGCTCGTCGTTGAATCGAGCGGCGGACGGGTCATGCGCTACGCGCACAACACCGAGCGGGTGCTGGGAATTCCTTCCCAGGCGGTCGCGCTGCTTGCCATGCTGATGTTGCGCGGCACGCAAACCGTGGGCGAGCTGCGGATCAACAGCGAGCGACTGCATCGCTTCGCGGACGTGTCCGCCGTCGATGCGTTCCTGCGGGAACTCGCGGAACGCGCGGACCATCCATTGGTCGAGGAACTTCCTCGCGCACCCGGCGAGCGCGAGAACCGGTGGACCCATTTATTGTCCGGCCGCAGTGCCGAGGCAGCCGCGCCAATGCGATCGCCGGAAGCCGACACCGGCAATGTCATTACGCTGAGCGAAATCGCGGCGCTCAACGCAAACGTCGCCGAACTGCGCGCGGACGTCGACGCCTTGAAGCAAAGCATCGCCCGGCTGCGCGAGGAGCTTGGCGCAGCGCCCGAACGCTAGGCAGCCGGCGTATAATCATGGCCGAACCTTTCCTGCGAATGGAACTGAACCATGGGCATGCTTGACGGTTTACTGGGCGGACTGATGGGTGGTGGGGCCGGTACAGCGCAACAGGGGCAGAGCCCGCTGATGATGATGGCGCTGCAATTGATCCAGCAGAATGGCGGCTTGCCGGGGATCATCAGCAAGTTGCAAAACGGTGGCTTGGCGCAACAGGTCGGATCGTGGGTCGGCACCGGCCAGAACATGCCGATCAGCGGCAGCCAGCTGCAGGAAGTCCTGGGCAGTGGCTCGATCGGGCAACTCGCCCAGCAGCTCGGCATGTCGCACGGCGATGCGAGCTCGGGTCTCGCGCAGGTTCTTCCGCAGCTCATCGATCACCTGACGCCGTCGGGACAGGTTGGCGACAACCACGCCGACATGCTGGCGCAGGCGCTCTCCGCCCTGACGAAGCGCACCGCCTAGTTGTCGACACGGTAGAATGAACGGGCCGGGCAGCTGCCCGGCCTTTTTTCTTGCGCGGATCCATGTACCTTCCTGACCTGCTCACCGCGGCGATTCTCGGCGTTGTCGAGGGCCTGACCGAATTCCTGCCTGTTTCGAGCACCGGCCACCTGATCGTCGCGGGATCGTTGCTGGGCTACACCGGCGACAAGGCGAAGTTGTTCGAGATCGTCATTCAGGCGGGCGCGATACTCGCCGTGTGCTGGGAGTACCGGGCGAAGTTGTACGCCGTCGCCGGCGGCATTTTCAGCGACCGCTCGGCGCAGCGCTTCGTCCTCAATCTGTTCGTCGCGTTCCTGCCCGCGGCGGTGCTCGGACTCGCTTTCAGCAAGATGATCAAGGCGAACCTGTTTGCGCCGGTGCCCGTCGCGTCCGCGTTCATCGTCGGCGCGCTCGTCATCCTGTGGGCGGAGCGGCGGCAACGGCGCAATCCGGCCACGGTACGCATCGACAGCGTCGACGCCATGCGCTGGACCGATGCGCTGAAGATCGGCTTCGCGCAGGCATTAGCGTTGATTCCCGGCACGTCGCGCTCAGGTGCGACGATCATCGGCGGCATGCTGTTCGGGCTCTCGCGCAAAGCGGCGACCGAGTTCTCGTTTTTTCTCGCGATCCCCACGCTTTTTGCAGCTACGGGCTACGAGTTCGTAAAAAATCGCGCGCTGCTTGCCGGCGGCGATCTGTCGATGATCGCCGTCGGTTTCGCCGTTGCTTTCGTCAGCGCATTTTTCGTGGTGCGCTGGCTGCTGCGCTACGTCGCGCACCACGATTTCGTGCCGTTCGCGTGGTACAGGATCGCCTTCGGCGTCGTGATACTGGCGACGTCGTATTTCGGCTTGGTTCACTGGGATTAGCGGCGCGGGCCCGCAGCGAGGGGCCCTAGGCGAAGCAAGGGGATCGCGCGTGGTGAGTCGACGCAAGTGACCGACGCGCGATCGTGGGACGAGCAATGAACGTGTTAGGAGGGCACAGCAAATTGTCCGGCCCGATGCTCGCCGTCATTGGCGTGCTCGGCTTTTCGTTCAAAGCGATCCTCGTCAAGCTCGCGTACTCGATGGCGTCGATCGACGCGGTGACGCTGCTCGCGCTGCGCATGATTTATGCCGCGCCATTTTTCGCGCTCATGGCATGGTGGGCGACGCGACGCGAAGGGGCGGCGCCGATCGCCCGCGGCGACTGGTTTCGGCTCGCATGGCTGGGATTCATCGGGTACTACATCTCCAGTCTGCTCGACTTCATGGGACTCGAGTACGTCACCGCTTCGATGGAGCGGCTGGTACTGTTCCTGTATCCGACGATGGTCGTGCTGTTGTCGATGGTGCTGTTCAAGCAGCGCATCGGCGGCCGCATCGTGCTGGCGCTGGCGCTCTCATACGCGGGCATCCTGCTGGTGTTCGCCCACGACATGCGCGTCGGTGGCGATCCGCATGCGCTGTGGATGGGTGGCGGGCTCGTGTTCGCAAGCGCCTTGTGCTACTCGATGTATCTGGTCGGGGTCGGCCCGGTCATCGCCCGGCTGGGAAGTTTGCGCTTTATCTCGTGGGCGATGCTGATCTCGTCGGGATTCGTGGTCGCGCAGTTCCTTGCAATGCGGCCCCTCGCCGCGCTCGCAGCACCGCCGTCCATCCAGCTGCTGTCGCTGGCGATGGCGATTTGCTCGACCGTGTTGCCCACGTTGCTCATTGCCGAGGCGATCAGGCGCATCGGCGCCAACCGCACGTCGCTGATCGGCTCGCTGGGACCGGTGTTCACTATCGCGCTGGGTTACTGGATCCTCGATGAACCGGTCCATTGGATCCAGTTGGCCGGCGCGGCACTGGTGCTCGCCGGCGTGACGCTGGTCACGTTGCAGCCGAAGCAACGGTAGCCGACCGGCGTAGCGCTATACTTATTGATTCCCGGAACGACTTTGTGTCCGCACCTACTGGACTCCGCAGGAGACAAGCATGGCCCCCGATACCATCGAACGCAGACTACCGCTCGCGCTCAAGGATTCCGCTTTGTTGCGCCAGCAATGTTTTCTCGACGGCCAATGGATCGACGCCGACTCGCACGCGACCTTCAACGTCGTCAATCCGGCCACCGGCGCCCGCATCGGCACGATACCCCACATGGGCGCAAGCGAAACGCGCCGCGCGATCGAGGCAGCGAACAAGGCGTGGCCGGCGTGGCGCAGCAAGACTGCGAAAGAGCGCTCGGCGATCATCCGCAAATGGTCCGAGCTGCAGCTGGCGCACGCCGACGATCTCGCGCTGATCCTGACCAGTGAGCAGGGCAAGCCGTTGGCCGAAGCCAAGGGCGAAATCAGCATCGGCGCCGCGTACACCGAGTGGTTTGCGGAGGAGGCGAGACGCGTCTACGGCGACGTGATCCCCACCATCGGCAACGACCGCCGGCTCGTCGTAATCAAGGAACCGGTAGGCGTGTGCGCCGCGATCACCCCGTGGAATTTCCCGTCCTCGATGATCACGCGCAAAGTGTCGCCCGCGCTGGCGGCGGGTTGCACCGTGGTCATCAAGCCGGCCGAAGCGACACCGTATTCCGCGCTGGCACTGGCCGAGCTCGCCCATCGCGCAGGATTTCCTCCAGGCGTCCTCAACGTCCTCACGGGAGATGCGCCGGCGATCGGCGGCGAGATGACCTCGAACCCCCTCGTACGCAAGCTTTCGTTCACCGGGTCGACCGAAATCGGCAGGTTGTTGATGAAGCAGGTGTCATCGACAGTGAAGAAGATCTCGCTTGAGCTCGGCGGCAACGCGCCGTTCATCGTATTCGATGACGCCGATCTCGACGCTGCCGCCGACGGTGCAATGGTGTCGAAGTATCGCAACGCCGGCCAGACCTGTGTATGCGCCAACCGGCTTTTCGTGCATGACAAGGTCTACGACGCGTTCGCGGCGAAGCTCGCCGACCGCGTGCGCGCGCTCAAGGTCGGGCCGGGCACCGAGCCCGGAGTGACCCAGGGGCCGCTGATCAACCGCGACGCTCTGGACAAGGTCGAGGAACACATCACCGACGCGACGTCACACGGCGCAAAAATCGCCATCGGCGGCAAACGTCACGCATTGGGCGGCACGTTCTTCGAGCCGACGGTGCTCACCGGTGTCACGCCCGACATGAAAATCTTCCGCGAAGAAACTTTTGGACCGGTCGCGCCGCTGATTCGCTTCTCGACCGATGCCGAAGTAATCGAACTCGCCAATCGCACCGAGTTCGGCCTGGCCTCGTACTTCTACTCGCGCGATATCGGCCGCATCTGGCGCGTCGCCGAGGCGCTCGAGTACGGCATGGTCGGTGTCAACACCGGGATGATCACGACCGAGGTCGCACCCTTCGGCGGCGTCAAGCAGTCGGGCCTGGGCCGCGAAGGGTCGAAGTACGGCATCGACGAGTATGTCGAGATCAAATACGTGTGTATGGGCGGCATTTGATGTCGCCCGGCCGCACACTTATCTAGAACGTCGGGGCCGGCGCTTCCGGTGTGCCTTTAGGTGCGGGGAAATGCGACGGGAAATAGTCCGTCACCGTCACCGACGCGTGCAAGTCTGACGGGCTGGTACCCGCCGTCGACTTTTCTGCGCTGGGCGACGCTCCCGGTGGCGCCCCGTCGGCAGTGAGGAAAATCTCTGCCACGTTGGCCAGCGGCGAATCGGGCACCGTTATCAGCCGCGGTGCTTCGACGGAAACGACGACCAATGCTATGACGGCGATCAGTGCGATAAGTGCCACTGCCTTTAGCGGTGCAACGATGCGATCGCCTTCGGGCTCAACAAGTTTCTCTTTCGACATGATTGACTCCTCGCGCTGCGCATCCCGTGACGGGCATCGGCAGTTGGCGCACGATGCTCCGGGCCGACGCGTGCAGCTTGCCGCCGGACACTTGTAATCTACGAGCGCGAAGAGAGTGGTTGATAGAGAGTATTCGTCAACGAACGTGCAGAAAATTCACGTCGATGCCGCTTGCTCGGTTGCAAGCCGGCCTAGCAGCTGCCGATGTCCTACCAGCCGGCGGGCGGTTTCTTGAGAACCGTGATGGTGCGGTCCTGGATCGCGAGATAGCCGCCGCCCACCAGATCCTTGAGCAGCCGGCTGATCATGTCGCGCGACGCGCCGACGCGTTCGGCGATGTCCTGCTGCGTCAATTTCTCCGGCACGATCACGACGCCGTTGCGCTCGACCGCAAGCGTCGTTATCAGGCGCACCAGCCGTCCGTAGACGTCGGACAAGGCGAGGCTCTTCACATTCTCGGTCGTCAAACGCACGCGCTGGATCAGTTTTCCGATCAGATGCATGGCGAATTCCGGATGCGCGAGCATGGAGTCCCGGAAGCTTGCGCGCGTGAGGATCGCGCACGTGGTCGGCTCGACCGTCATCACAGACGCGGAGCGCGGGCTTCCGTCGAGTGACATTTCGCCGACATACTCGCCCGGGCCGAAAAAACTCAGCACGATTTCGCGCCCCGCCGCGTTGCTCGCGTACACCTTCACCCGCCCCGACAGCACGATGAAAAGCGATTCGCTGATGTCACCCTCGTTGATGAGGATCGCGCCTTTGGGGAAGGTGCGGACAACGCCTTCTTCGGCGATTGCCTTCAGCGTGCTTTCCGCGAGCGGCGCGAGCAGATCGTCAGGTGAGGGCGCGGACTTGGCCATGTTGTTCGCAGGTGCAAGGAATGCGTCAGGCGCCGCCATCGTAGCATGGGCGTCGGAGTCCATGTTTGCACAGTGACCGCCGCATTCGGGAGCCGCAACCGAAGGCGGCCAATGCGTCGCAGAAATGCGCTATTTGGAAAACTCGAACTCCATTCCCTGCGCGCTGTCGTCAAGCCTGGTGTAGCCGTAATAGCGGCCGCCAGCCTTGACGATGTAGTGGCACCAGTCATCCTGATTGGTCGGCCACTGGATCTTGACGCAGAGCTTGCCTTCCTCCGTCGCCCGCCATGTACCCGGCGCCCGACGCGTAGGCATTGCGCCCTCCCGCGCTGCCCCGGCCGTCGGTCGCTGCGGTGAACGTGCCGTCGGCCTTGTTCTCCCAGGTCCGCGTGCTGCCGGCGGCGGTACGGCTGACGACCTTGGCGCCGGGCATCAGCTGCTAGAGATCGGCGGTACTCAGCTGCGTGCCGCTTTTAGCCTTGACTTCGGCGTAGGTGACCACTTGCGCACCGGCGTACGAACACAGACCAGCTGCGACGACGAACGCAATTCTGCGAATCATGGACGCCCCTTTCTATGTAATTGAACGGCAAATCCAGACTGTCGGGCGCTGCGGCCAAATCCGATCAGTCGAATTTCCGCGCATCATCGATCACCTTGCCGTCGTTGGCAAGGTCTCCGGGTGCATGAAATGCAACCTCGCCGCGCAGCTTGGTCACGTCCCGGATCGAGGCGACGATGGCGTCGGCGTTCGATGACGCGTTACTGGCCACCTCCACGTGCAAAGTCATGCGATCGTTGCTATCCGGATTGTCGACGATGAGTCGCGCCCTGACGATCTCCGGATGGCGCTTGACGATGGCTGCCACCTGCGACGGGTGCACGAACATGCCCTTGACCTTGGTCGTCTGGTCGGCGCGGCCGAGCCAGCCCTTGATACGCATGTTCGTACGTCCACAGGGTGAAGTACCCGGCAGAACCGCCGACATGTCGCCGGTACCGAAGCGGATCAATGGATAGTCCGCGTTAGCCAGCAGCGTGACGACGACTTCGCCAACCTCTCCCTCGGCCAGCGGTTCGCTCGTGCCAGGGCGCACGATTTCGATCAATACCCCTTCGTCGACGATCAGACCTTCGCGCGCTTGCGATTCGTAGGCAATGGTTCCCAGGTCCGCGCTCGCATAAACCTGGTACGCGGCAATGCCGCGCGCGCCGAACGCATCACGCAGGCTGGCCGGAAACGCTTCGCCTGAGACGAGCGCTTTTTTCAAGCTCGGGAGCGCGACCTTCTGCTCCTCGGCTTTTTCGAGAATGATTTTCAGGAACGAGGGTGTGCCGACGTATCCGTCCGGCCGCAGTTCGGCCATCGCCTGCACTTGCTGCTCCGTCTGGCCGGTGCCACCGCGAAACACGGTACAGCCCAGCGCCTGCGCGCCGCCCTCGAGCATCGCTCCGCCGGGCGTGAAATGATAGGAAAAACAGTTGTGCACGAGATCGCCTGCGCGGAATCCCGCCGCAAACAGCGACCGCGCGAGCCGCCAGTAGTCCACCGTCTCGCCTTCCGGCTCGTACAACGGCCCTGGCGAGGCGAAGACGAGTCGCGCCCGCCGCCTGGCATTGCCCCAGCCGCTCGCGGCGAAACCGCCAAAGGGGTGGTCCGCCTTCTGCAGTTCCACCAACTCCGGCTTGCGGATGACGGGCAAGCGGGCGAGCTCCGCACGCGAGGTCACCGTTGCGGGGTCGACATCGCGCAACAGACGCGCGTACGCGGCGGCATGCGTCTTGGCATACGCCAGTTGCGCGGGCAACGCCGCGAACAGCGCGCGCTCGCGCGCTTCGGGATCGCGCGTCTCCAGCAAATCGAAATGATCGGCCATCGTCGTCAACGGTTGCTTCAGTTTAGTGCCAAGCGTCAGCTTGGCTTCATAGCCATCGGGCCGGAAAAGCGTAGCGAGCAGGCCCGGATGCCTCATTTGCCAGCTGAGGGCCCGCAGCGAGGCCCGAGATAGTACCGATGATGTACAGCGAGGGCCGAGCGAGGACACAACAAAGCAGACGGGACGCGCAGCAGCTTTTGATCAAGCTAGCCATCTCTTGCGCCGACGGTAGTGCTTCACGTCGCGAAAGCTCTTTCTTCCCGCCGTCGACAACCCGAGGTAGAACTCCTTGACGTCTTCATTCTGCGCCAGTTCCTGCGCCGCGCCGTCCATGACCACGCGACCATTCTCGAGGATGTACCCGTAGTCGGCGAAGCGCAACGCGACGTTGGTGTTCTGTTCCGCAAGCAGGAAGCTCACGCTCTCCTTCTGATTGAGATCGCGCACGATATCGAATATTTCTTCGACGATCTGCGGAGCCAGTCCCATCGACGGCTCGTCGAGCAGGATCATCGACGGCTGCGCCATGAGCGCTCGGCCGACCGCAGTCATCTGCTGTTCCCCCCCGGACGTGTAACCGGCGAGGCTCGCTCGCCGCTGCTTCAGCCGCGGAAAGTAGTGATAGACCTTGTCCAGGGCGTCGCGAATTTCGGAGCGCGACCCTTTGCGCGTGAACGCACCCGTGAGGAGGTTTTCTTCAACCGTCAGGTGCGCAAAGCAATGCCGCCCTTCCATGACCTGGCACACGCCCATGCGGACCAGTTCGTTGGGGGAAAGCCGATCGATGCGCTCACCGCGAAACTCGATCGTTCCCTTCGTCACCTCGCCGCGCTCCGACCTGAGCAGATTGGAAATCGCCTTGAGCGTTGTCGTCTTGCCCGCACCATTGGCTCCGAGCAGCGCGACGATCTTGCCTTGCGGCACTTCGAGCGACACACCTTTGAGCACGAGAATGACGTGGTCGTAGATCACCTCGATGTTGTTCACCGAGATATAGGACCGCGCCGGGCTCGGCACCGCGGCGGTGACCACCGATGCGTTCATTCGACGACGCTCCGTCCGATGGCGGCGCGGCGGCCCTCCCCGGAGCGCCGGAGCGGGCTGCCAGCCACCGGCACGATCAGTTTTCCTTGCCGCAATCGCGCGGTGTCAACTTCTTCCCGACCGCGTAGCTCGCCGCGCTTTCGTCGACCATCTTGCGCACGAGATCGCGATCGCCGGCGATGAAGCCCGTGACGGGCTTGAACTCCTTGCCGTCCCACACCTGGAACTTGACCATGCCGGAACCCTCGTGATCGAGGCACGACGTCTTGATCGCCGGGAACATGCCCGCTGCACCAAGTTCCTTGATGCGGGCTTCGCTGAGATTCAGGTGCTCCAGTCCCCAGCGGACCTGCGTCGGCGTCATCACCTTGCCCTTGCCGTATTTTTCCTGCGCGACGCGAATGGCTTCGACCATGAAGATGCCGTAGACGATGCCCCGGGTGTGATAGATCGAGCCCACACGGCTCTTGTCCTCGAGGTTGCCCTTCCCCGGACCGTAGACCTTCTTCACGATGTCCTGCATGACCGGAAAGTTCGTGCCCGGCGCCGAAAACGCTGCCGTGACATAGCCTTTGGCGGCGTCTCCAGCAGGAATGACGTCTTCTTCCGAGCCGGCCCACCATACGCCGATGATCTTCTCGCGCGGATAGCCGACCTTGGCGGCGGCCTTGATCGCCACCGGGTTCATGACGCCGAAGCCCCACAGGATGACGTAGTCCGGCTTCGCCTGGCGGATCTGCAGCCACTGCGATTCCTGTGTGTTGCCCGGCGGCGTGACCGGTACCTTCATGAGTTCGAAGCCGAGTTTGGTCGCGAGCGCCTCCAGCACCGGAATAGCTTCCTTGCCGTACGCCGAGTCGTGGTAGAGGTACGCGATCTTCTTGCCCTTGAGCTTGTTGTCGCTGCCTTCCTTGCCGCCCAGATACGCGATCATCGCGGCGGCCTGATCCCAATACGTCGTGCCGATGGGAAACACCCATTCGAACACGCGTCCGTCGGCGGAGTCTCCCCGGCCATAGCCGAAGGTCGTCATCGGAATCTTGTCCTGCGCGACACGTTCGAACAGGCCGTAGGCGATGCCGGTCGACAGCGGTTCGATCGCGGTCGCGCCGCCGTTCTTGGTCTTGAGGCGCTCATAACACTCGACGCCGCGCGCCGCGTTGTATTCCGTTTCGCATTCTTCCCAGAACAACTTGACGCCGTTGATTCCACCGCCAAGATTGATCAGGTTGAAATAGTCGATCGCACCGCCAAAGTAGCCTGAACCGCCGGCAGCGTAAGGACCCACGCGATACGACAGAATCGGGATGAACTGTTGGCTTTGCGCGAATGCGGTCGACGCCGCAACGATAAGCGCGAGGCCCAGCCACGCCTGTTTGATGAAATTCATGGTCTTCCTCCTAGGGGAATCTCTTATTGCACAAGCCTGTAGGCAAGCTTGCGAAGCATCGGGGAGACGCGGGACTGTGTCAATGGGGGAATGGCCACAGCCGGAGCTTTTCCTTGGCAATCTGCCAGAGCCTCGCAAGACCATGCGGCTCGACGATGAGAAAAAAGATGATCAGGCCGCCAAAGACCATCAGTTCCAGATTCGACGCAACGCTGCTGGCAATGGTGAAGTGCAGAGAAGTGTCGAGGAATGTCACGGCGGTGCTGAGCAGTATCGGCAATAGCGTAATGAACGCGCTGCCGAGAAACGCTCCCAGTACGGTACCGACCCCGCCGATGATGATCATAAAAAGAATGCGGAACGAAAGATCGAGATTGTAGGCTTCAGGCTCCACCGTCCCTAGATAGGCGTACGCGAACAGCGCACCGGCGACACCGCAGTAAAACGAACTCACCGCGAACGCCAGGAGCTTGGCGCGCATCAGCCGAATGCCGATCACTTCGGCGGCGACGTCCATGTCGCGCACTGCCATCCACTGCCGGCCGACGTTGCAGCGCGTCATGTTCTTGGCGGCGAGCGCCATGACGGAGACGATCGCCAGCACCAACAAGTACTTCGCCTGCGGCGTCGCAAACGTATACCCGAGGATCTCCAGCGGTTGCGCGGTGATGACGCCCGACGAACTGTAGTTGGTAAACCAACCGATCTTGGTCAGGCACCAGAGGATGAAAAACTGCGCGGCCAGCGTGGCAACCGCGAGATAGAAACCGCGGATGCGCAAGCTGGGCAGTCCGAACAGGATGCCCACCGCGGCGGCGGACAGGCCACCGGCGGCAAAGGCGACCAGCAAAGGAATGCCGGGGATGCGCAACACGAAGTTGTAGGACGCGAATGCACCGACGGCCATGAACGCGGCACTCCCGAGCGAAAGCTGGCCCGCGTAACCGGTGAGGATGTTCAAGCCCAGCGCCGCGAGCGAAAGTATCAGGAACGGAATCAGGATCGCGGAGAAAAGGTACGGCGACGCGGTCAACGGAATGACAACGAATGCTACCGCGAGGATCACCGCCATCGCGATCCGGTCCTGCCGGATCGGAAAAATCGCGGCATCGGCCTCATAGGTCGTCTTGTACTGGCCTGCTTCGCGGTAGAACATCGGGTCAGATCCGCCGGATTATTTTCTCGCCGAACAGGCCTTCCGGCCGGACCAGCAGGAACAGCAGCGCCAGCACGTAGGGGAACCACCCTTCGATACCGCCGCCGACGTAAGGGCCGAGGTAGACTTCGGCGAGCTTTTCGGATGCGCCAATGATCAGTCCGCCGACGATTGCGCCGGGGATCGAATCGAAGCCGCCCAGGATGAGTACGGGCAGCGCCTTCAGCGCGACGAAGGTCAACGCGAACTGCACGCCATTGCGCGCCCCCCACAGCAGTCCCGCCACCAGGGCGACGCCGCCCGCGACCGCCCAGACGATCGCCCAGATATGCTGCAGCGGAATGCCCACCGCCAGCGCTGCCTGGTGATCGTCCGCGACCGCGCGCAACGCGCGCCCGATGCGGGTGCGATTGAAGAATATCGCCAGCGTCGTCACCAGCACCGCAGCGACGCCCGCGGCCATGAGATCGAACTTCGACACGTTGATCCCCGCCGTATCGGATATCCACGGCAGCGGCTCGTCCTGCACCCCCAGGTCGAGTCCGCGCACGCTCGCGCCCCAGACGAGTTGCGCGATCCCCTCGATGAGGAACGACAAGCCGATGGTCGCCATGAACAAGGTGATTTGCGGCTGATTGACCAACGGCCGCAGCACGATGCGCTCGATCACGATCCCCAGAATGATCATCACGACGAGCGTCGCCGGCAGCGCGAGCCAGAAATCGAGGCCGTGTTCCATGAGCCCCACGAACGTGAGCGCAGCAAAGAACACCATCGACCCCTGGGCGAAATTGAACACGCCCGATGCCTTGTAGATCAGGACGAATCCGAGCGCGACCAGCGAGTACATCACGCCGCTCAGGAGCCCGCCGATCAGCACTTCAAAAAAGAATTGCATTGTCTCGCCTGGATCTAGTGGGCGACGCCCAGATACGCGTCGATGACGGCCTTGTCGCCGCGCACTGCATCGGGTGGACCGTCGGCGATTTTCTTGCCGTAGTCGAGCACCACGACGCGATCGGATATGTCCATGACCACGCCCATATCGTGCTCGATGAGAACGATCGTCGTGCCGAACTGCTCGTTGACGTCCAGCACGAACCGGCACATGTCCTGCTTTTCTTCGACGTTCATCCCCGCCATGGGCTCATCGAGCAACAGCAACGAAGGTTCCGCGGCCAGCGCGCGAGCCAGCTCCACACGCTTTTGCAGACCATACGGCAGCCGGCCGACGGGGGTCTTGCGGATATGCTGAATTTCGAGGAAGTCGATGACCTCTTCGACTTTGTGCCGGTTTTCCAGCTCTTCGCGCCGCGCCCGGCCGACGTAGATGGCCTGTTCAAGAAAGGTCGCGTGCATCTTGAGGTTGCGCCCGGTCATGATGTTGTCGAGCACGCTCATCCCTTTGAACAGCGCGATGTTCTGGAAGGTGCGCGCGATGCCCTGCGTCGCGGCTTGATGCGTGTTCATGTCGCGGCGCACTTCGCCGCGAAAACTGATCGTCCCCTGCTGCGGATGGTAGACGCCGTTGATGACGTTGAGCAGCGAACTCTTGCCAGCGCCGTTCGGTCCGATGATGGCGCGGATTTCATGCTCGCGCACGTCGACGCTGATGTCGGTCAATGCCTTGACGCCGCCGAACGACAGCGAAATATTGTCGAGCTTGAGAATCACCTCGCCGATGCGCCGGGCGGCGGTCATGCGGACTGGGTCCCCGCTTCGGCAATGCGCAGATCGGCGGCGACCATGCCGCTGCGTCCGTCCTCGAAGCGGACAAGCGTCTCGATGTGCTGCTCGGTTTTGCCCGAATAGAGCGCGTCGATGAGCACGGCGTATTTCTCTCCGACAAAGCCGCGCCGCACCTTGCGCGTGCGGGTCAACTCGTCGTCGTCCGGGTCGAGTTCCTTGTGCAGGATCAGGAACCGGTGGATCTGCGAGTCGGCGAGCGACCCTTCATGCGCAAGTTCCGCATTGACGGTCTCCACGCATTCGCCGATCAGCTTGTACACCTCGGGTTTCGCGGCGAGATCGGTATAGCCCGAATACGCGATTCCGCGGCGCTCCGCCCAGTTGCCCACGGAACCAAGATCGATATTGATGAACGCACAGACCTTGTCGCGCGCATTGCCGAAAACCACGGCTTCCTTGATGTGCGGGAAAAATTTCAGCTTGTTCTCGATGTAGTTCGGCGCGTACATCGCACCGCTCGAAAGTTTGCCGACGTCTTTCGCCCGGTCGATGATCTTGAGCTGCCCTCCGTCGTCGAAAAATCCGGCATCGCCCGTATGGAAATAGCCGTCGGCGTCGATCGACTCCGCGGTGGCATCCGGGCGCCTGTAGTACTCCTTGAGCAGCATCGGGCCGCGCACCAGTACTTCGCCGCTCTCGGCGATCTTCAACTCGACGCCCGGCGCCGGATTACCAACCGTGTCGAAGCGCACGCCGCGGTCGGGCTGCAGGCAGACGTAAGCGCAGGTCTCCGTCGATCCGTAGAACTGCTTGAGATTGATGCCGATGGAGCGATAGAAGCGAAACAAGTCCGGGCCGATTGCGGCACCTGCCGTGTAGGCCACGCGAATCCGGCTCATGCCGAGCACGTTGCGCAGCGGGCCATAGATGAGCACGTTGCCGACGAAGTAGAGCAACCGGTCGCCCACCGCCACCGGCTTGCCGTCGAGAATTTCGGGGCCGCAGCGGCGCGCCAGCGCGGTGAAGTAGTGGAACAACGCGCGCTTGAGCGCGCTTGCGTCCTCCATGCGAATCATCACCTGCGTGAGCAGGTTTTCGAACACGCGCGGCGGTGCGAAATAATAGGTCGGGCCGATCTCGCGCAGATCGGTCATGACCGTCTCGCCCGATTCCGGACAATTGATCGTGAATCCGGCGACGACCCACTGCGCGTAGGAAAACAGATGATCGCCGACCCACGCCATGGGCAGATACGAAAGGATGCTGTCATCGGGGCCAAGCGCGTCGAATCCGCGCGCGCCGTCGGCGGCGGCGATGAATGCGCGATGCGTCTGCCGAACGCCTTTCGGCTTGCCGGTCGTTCCGGACGTATACAGCATGACCGAAACGTCTTCGGGCCGGCCTTTGGCGACTTCGGCGTCGAAGAAGTCCGGATGTGCGCGGTCGAATTCGCGGCCGATTTCCAACAGCCGGTCGAAACTCGTCACGCCTTCGTAGTTGCGCAGGCCGCGCGGATCGTCGTAATAGATATGCCTGAGCGTCGGCACCTGCGGCAGGGACTCCTGCATCTTGTCGACCTGCTCCTGGTCCTCGACCACCGCGTAGGCGATCTCCGCATCGTTGAGCACATAGACGAACTCCGCGGCGGGCGCATCCTGGTACATCGGCACCGGCACGCCGCCCAGCGCCTGCGCGGCTGCCATCGACCAGTAAAGACGGGGGCGGTTGTCGCCGATGATCGCGAGGTGCATGCCGCGCTGAAAGCCCTGCGCGGCGAGACCGCAGGCAAGCGCGCGAACGTCGGCCGCGACCTGCGACCACGTCCAGGTCTGCCAGATGCCGAGATCCTTTTCGCGCGTCGCGGGACGGTTGCCGCGCTGGGCGGCATGCTGCAACAGCAATCGCGGAAAGGTCGCGTCGGGTCCTGCGTTTGACGCGGGCATGGCCACGCTCCTCCATAGTCGGCGGCGGCATCGTCCGGCGCCAGGATTTCTTTGTTTGGGGTCCAATGATACCCGCAGACCGGCCCGGCAACCGTGCGCGAGGATAGTTGCGCAGCCACTGCGTCCCGGTCCAAAGACAAGGTCCAATGCAGTAAACTGTGCCGCAATCAACCGCGATGCGGCGCCTGCGCCGGTTTCGCACCCAGTCGATGTGTTGCGTAAGGAGGGAGCGATGCCCCGAATTCTTTCCACCACGATCCGGCGTACAGCCGTTGTTCTTGCCGCAACCATCGCGATCGTCACCGCATCAAGTGCGGGCGCGGCAGGCGAAAGCCTCGCTGCGTTCTACAAGAACCAGGTCGACCCCCATTTTGCGTTGGTGCGGGCAGGCGTCGAGGCTGCGGCGAAAGATCTCGGCGCAGGCCCGATCACACACTATGCGCCGACGCGCCCCAACAACCTTGCCGAACAGCTCTCGCAAATCGAGGACGTGACCGTCAAGCATCCCGACGCAATCCTGTTCATGGCAGTCGATCCGCGCGGCGTCGTACCTGCTATCGAAAAGGTCAACGCCGCCGGCATCCCGATCGTCAATTACAACGATCGCGTGCAGGGCGGGAAGTTCGTGTCGTACGTCGCAGCCGATGACTTCAATCTGGGCCTCGATGCCGGCCGGTACCTGCTCAAGACGCTCGGAGGCAAGGGCAATGTGATCATCATCGAGGGTGTCAAAGGCGCGACAACCAGCGACGATCGCGTTCGCGGCTTCAGGAAAGCGCTGGAGGAGTTTCCCGACGTCAAGTTGCTGGCGTCTCAACCCGCCAACTACCAGCGGCTCCTGGCGCTGCAGGTGACCGAGAATCTCATCCAGTCGAACCCGAAGATTGACGGGGTGATGGCCGCCGCCGATGTGATGGCCTTTGGCGCGATCGAAGCACTCGAAGCGGCGGGCAAGAAGGACACCAAAGTCGTCGGCATAGGCGGAGTGCCGGAATCGATCGCGGCGATCAAGGCGGGCCGTCTGCTCGCGACGGCCGAGTTCAACGGCTACAAGATGGGCTGCCTTGCCACGATGGCCGCGGTGCGCTATTTGCGAAAGCAAGCGGTGCCGGAAAAAATCGTGCTCAAGGGAATCATGATCGACAACACGACGGCAGCGCCGTTCGAAGTGCCTGCCGACAAGCGGACCTGTCCGAAATGGGAAGAGTACGCGAACTAGCACCCGGAGTTGAAGGAGCGATACCCTTGTCGCGCGCCATCGAACAAGTCGTCACGGCAGTGCATCCGCGTCCGGACCAGGAGCAGTACATGCCCTATGCGCCGGCGATCCGGGTCGAAGGTCCCGCCGACATCTTGTTCATCTCCGGCTCGACGTCGTCGCCGCTATATCACCGGCACCCGCACGTGCCGGATGAGCATCGCCATCCCGTCGACATCGAATCGCAGA
>Ga0066789_10000221_pt1 | contig 20886 bp, 20 predicted proteins | sample OrgsoiDNA2013049_FD_70960 | JGI IMG/M metagenome (GOLD analysis project Ga0066789, IMG submission 70960) | Permafrost soil microbial communities from the Arctic, to analyse light accelerated degradation of dissolved organic matter (DOM) -... | ecosystem: Environmental > Terrestrial > Soil >...
GGGGAGAGCACGACATAAGCCGTAAAACCATTGCGTGCGGGGATGCCGGGCGATTCCGGTGTACTCGTTGTTACTCGTGTGCGTTCTACCACTACAATTGCACACGAGGCCGCGGGTGCATTGGGCACCCGGCATTCCCCACGCCCTCTTTGGGCGGGAGATTAACGCACAACTCGGGCGCATCGCGCCGCGAGAACGAAGTCGTATGTGGACTTGACGTCGTATGTGGAAGTAGAGCCGTCATTGCGAGCGAAGCGAAGCAATCCACTCTTTCTTTCTTTTCGCAGCGGCCATGGATTGCTTCGCTTCGCTCGCAATGACGATCCCGCTGTTTGAAAATTGAATCGAACAACAAACCCACCCGTCATGCCCGGACTTGATCCGGGCATCCATCCATCTTCGTCACATTTTTTCGAAGATGGATCACCGGGTCAAGCCCGGTGACGACGATTTCAATTGGTGTGACCGTCATTGCGAGCCGCGGGGTCGCGCGAATGCGCGCTCGATGACAGGCTCCACGAAGCAATCCATACTTACTTTACGCGGCAAGATGGATTGCTTCGCTTCGCTCGCAATGACGATCTCGCTGTGCCGACCATGGCTGAGCAGGGCTCCGCCGGCATCACCGCGGATTGAGCCCGCAAAGATTGAAATTTTTCGCGATTACTACCTTTTGGTGAGCGACGCCGATAACCGCGCGGTCATTCGCCGGCCGGTGCTATCCGCCGTTGTCGCGATGTTGCGGGTATGTTCCCCTTTGGGTTCATTCCGGGGTATATATAAGTTCTGTCTGGAGCCGGTCCCGATACCCATGCCCTTTGCCGCAATCGTCCAAAGGATACGATCGTTTTCGCTCTCGATCGGTCAGCTGACATTCGGCGGCTTCCTGCTGGTGCTGTCGGTGATCGTCATCACCAGCACCGCCAGCGTCATCGCCATCCGCCATATCGACGCGACGTTCGCCGAGTTGCAGCGGCTGCAGAGCGTCGGCGACCTCGCGGAGGACATCGATCGGCGGATGAATGAATTGCGGCTTGCGGCCCGCGACTTCGTGACCGATCCGGGCGCGCAATCCAGCCAGGTCGGGGGCGCCGCCGCCTCGCTCAGCGAAATCCTGAAGAAGACACGGCTGGAGCTCGCCCCCGAGCAGCAGGACATGATCGACGGCGTCACGGCGCGGTTGTCGACCTATCGCAGCGGGATCGAGCGCATTTCCGGGCTGATCTCCCGCCGCGCCGATTTGATCGTCGGCCTGTCGCCGCTGCGGGAGCAATTCGATGCGGCCATCGCGGAGACCCCCGACCCGGTGATCGCGGCGACGTTGTTTCAGACTCAAAGCCGTATCGCCTCGGCGCTGCTGGCGCATGATCCGTCCGCCGCCGAACAGGCCGCTCAAAGCATGCGGGTGCTGACGATACCAAATCCCAGGCTTCGCGCGGCCGTCGACCAATACGCCGAGGAGATCATCGCGATATCGATCTGCGAACGTCAGATCGCCGATATCGACCGAGAAGTTCTCGGCTCCGAGGGGCGCCTGATCGGGCAAGTCACCGAACTGCTGCGCGAGGTCAGCGCGCGCCGCGGCCATGTGCTGTCGCGTGATTTCGCCAGGACGCTGACCGAGGCGAAATGGCAAAGCATCGTACTGGGCACCTCCGGCGTGTTTTTCGGACTTTTTGCGGCGCTGTTCGTGGTGCGACGCACCGTCCGTCCGCTCGCATCCATCGCAGCCTCGATCCGCGCGCTGGCGGGAGGCGAAAAGGACACATCGATTCCCGCCACCGATGTGCACAATGAGATTGGCGATATTGCGCGTGCCGCCGAAGTATTCCGCCGCACGCTGGTCGATGCCGACGCCGCGCGCGAGGCGGCGGTGCACGCCCTGGCCGAGCAGCGCCTCGCCGAGGAAGGCTATCGCAAGCTGTTCGAGGGTTCGGTCGACGGCATCTATGTGACCACGCCCGGCGGCGCGCTGCTCAACGCCAATCCGGCGCTGGCGCGGATCATGGGTTACGAGACGCCGCTGGATTTGATCCGCGGCACCCGCGACATTGCGGGCACGGTCTACGTTCATGCGTCGGCGCGCGCGGAATACCAGTCGCTGATGCAGCGCGACGGCACGGTTCGCGAGTTCGAGTATCAGGTGCGCGCGCGCGACGGCGCCATCCTGTGGCTCTCGGACAGCGCGACCATCGTTCGCAACGAGGCCGGCGAGGTCGTCCGCTATGAAGGGACGGTGCGCGACATCACGGATCAGAAGCGCGCCGAGGATGCCATCGCCGAAGGCCGGCGGTTGCTGCAGCAGGTGATCGATACCGTGCCGGCGGTGATCAACGTCAAGGACAAGCAGCTGCGCTATGTGCTGATGAACCGCTACATGGCCGGCATCTTCGGCGTCGAGCCGGCAGATGCGCTCGGCCGCACCACGAGCGAATTGATGTCGCGCTACGGCGCGCAAAAGACCGACGAGAACGACAAGCGGGTGCTGGCGGCGGGCAGGGGGCTCGGTTTCTACGAAGAGGAATATATGGATTCCTCCGGCAACGTCCGGCAATGGCTGGTGAACAAGCTGCCGCTGCTCGACAGCGATGGCGAGATCGAAAACATCGTCACCGTCGCGCTCGACATCGGCGAGCGCAAGCGCGGCGAGCTGGAAATGCGCAAGGCCAAGGACGCCGCCGAAGCGGCGTTGCGGAACTTGCGCGAGACCCAGAATTCGCTGATCGAGGCGGAAAAGCTCGCAGCGCTCGGGCGGCTGGTGGCGGGCGTCGCCCACGAAGTCAACAACCCGGTCGGCATCAGCCTGACGGTCGCGTCATCGCTGGAGCGCAAGACGGCGTTGTTCACCGACGAAGTCGCGCGCGGCAATCTCAAGCGCTCGAGCCTGAATGAATTCCTGGAGAGCAGTCGCGATGCGTCCTCGCAGCTGGTGGCCAATCTCAATCGCGCGGCCGAACTGATCCAGTCCTTCAAACAGGTCGCTGCCGACCGGAATTACTCGGATCAGCGCATCTTCGACCTCGGCGATTTGACCGAGCAGGTGGTGATGAGCCTGCGGCCGGGCCTGCGCAAGCACCGTCTGACGCTCAACGTCGACTGCCAGCCCAATCTCACAATGAACTCCTATCCGGGACCGTACGGCCAGGTGCTCACCAACCTGTTCCTCAATTCGGTGGCGCACGCCTTTCCGGACGGCAGGCCCGGCGCCGTCGATATTCACGTGCGGGAGTCCGGCAAGGACAATGTCGAAATCATTTTTGCCGACGATGGCTGCGGCATGTCACTCGACGTCCGGCGGCGTGCGTTCGATCCGTTCTTCACCACGCGTCGCGATCAGGGCGGCACCGGGCTCGGCCTGCACATCGTCTACAGCATCGTGACCAACCGTCTCGGCGGCCGGCTCGATCTCGATTCCGAGCCCGGCGGCGGCACGCGCATCCAGATGATTCTTCCGCGGGTCGCGCCGCTGGAGCATGCCGCGGAATAGCGTTGATTTAGGTTCGTGGATTGCTAATCGATCTCGACCAGCTTGCGCAACGTCGCCTTGAAGATCTGGCTGGCCTTGCCGACCAGAGCCGTCCCATCCATGACGGCCGCTGTATCGGTGAACGTGCCGGAGACGCCGACGCCGACCGGGCTGGGCCCGCCGAACAGCGGACTGGCGTCGGGGCTGGAAGTATGGCGCTGGACCAGAACCTCGCCCTTGAACGTGTCGCCCTTCGACGTGTAGCTGCCGGTGTAAAACAGATAGGCATCGCCGCCGAAGATCTTGCCATCGCGGAACAGGACCACGCCGCTGCCCTTGCCTGACCGACCGTCCTGCAGACTGACGTGGATCGAATACAAACCGTTTTTCATGATGTCCCGAGGTTCGACATCCGTCGATGCGGTGTCGATGCGCTGTTATGCCAAAGCGGAGTATGCAGCGTCAACGCGCCAGGTTGGCCCGTGCGAATTCTTCGAATCTCGGCGTGCTATATGACGTGCATATGACAAGGATAGCTCGGTCAGGAACTGGCCCGCGCGAAATGCATAGTCGTGACCGCACCGGCCCGGTGCTGGAGCAGGGGACAAGTGAGCGACTGGGCGGGAACGCGCCGTATTTCTGTACCGACGACTTGAACCTTAAAGATCGGACCTTGAAGATCTGGAACTCAAAGGTCGGGAACTCAAAGTCCGGGTCATTCGCGATCCCGCACAGGGAGGCGCCGGAAAGCGGCAAGGGCCGCTGTTGCTCCGATTCGGCTCACTCATATTTCCGGTCGCGCTCCAGGAGCTCGACCGAGATGCCCTGAGGCCCGCGGATGAAGCAGATGCGTACGCCCGGCCGGATCGTGGTCGGCTCCCTGGTGAATTCCACGCCCTTGGCCTTGATCTCGGCGGCCACCGCATCGATGTCCTTCACCGTCAACCCGAAATGATCGAGCCCCTGATATGGCGTCAGCGGCGGCGTGTTGACGCCGTCGCCGGCCGCGACCGGCGCGATGAACACATTGGCGCCGCCGAGTTTGACGTCGATCCGGCCGGGGCCGCGGATGATCACTCCGCCGAGGATATCCTCAAGCCAGGCCGCGGTCGCCTCCGGATCCGGACTGCGCAGATGGATATGATCCCAGGTGACGATCGGCATGGTTGCTCTCCCGTTGTTTTTTGCGCGTCGCTTGCTGCCACGCTCCGCCCCGGCTGCAGCCGCACGGTCCCGCGAATTTAGCGGCCGCGTTCGCGCATGGCCATCCCCTCGATCGCCGACGGCCCATCTCGTCAACGCATTCCGAGATTGTTGGGTTTGAACGCAACCATTTTCGTTTTGATCGATTGACGGTAAGATAAAGCGGCGGAACCGCGCAAATCGGCAGTCGTGTGGAAGGCCGTGCGGTGTAATGCCCGCGCGGCTTTTTTACGATGCGGCGCAACAGGCAGAATACGCTTCGTTTGTCGATGGCATACCAATGAACATCGGGCTGCTTTGTATCGCGAGGCTGGCCAGGTCAGCGGCGACGATCCATGCCAGATCCGGCGACCCCGGCTGTGGCTGCGCCCGCGGAGACGCCCGCGGCTCCCGAAGCGGCTCCCGTCGACGGGCTGAAGATTTCATCGCAATCCTGGCGCCGGGGCGGACTGGAAAAGCTTTCCCCGCCTGCATGTCGGCTTCGTCAACGTTAACACCGACCGAGCCAAGTGCTCGCTGGTTACCGCCAGCCGGGTGTAGCGGCCGCTATCAGCCGGGGGCGGTAACCACGCGCGCTAACCACCTGCGGTAAAATCGCCGTTACGTGGGCACGGCAGCCCTAGGAACCAATTTCGCCATACCCAGTTAAGCGTGTGATCCGCGCGCCTGTGCGGACGGAGTGATGTTAAAATGCCCTTGGCACGATACTTTTTGTTCGTTGGCGGGGTTCTGCTGGCGCTGCTGTATCTCAGCAATGAAGTTCTCCCGAAATTGCCGGTCGAGGCCGAGAGGGCCGAGGCGGGTCCTGACAGATCCACCATCAGGATCCGCTCGGATCGGAAATGGCCCGAACGGGTGGTTTTCGATACCAACCTCCCGACGATCATTCCCGCGCAGACCGGAAGAATCGAGGCCCCTGTTCCGGGTCCGACAACGGTCTCCGACGTCCCGGCAACCGGGCGGGCGCTGCAGGCATTTGCAGAACTGAAGCCGGTCGAACCCCGGAAGACCGAACCGAAGCTGCCGCACAAACACAAGACCGCAAAAGCCCGCGTGGCGCCACCGATGGTCGTGGTCGCCCAACAACCGCGATTTGGTTTTTTTGACAATAACACCTGGTAGGCCGGGACTACCCGAATCGGTGCAGCCCGCCACCGGCCTTCCCCGGTGCGTGTCTTGATCTCGCGCAATATGCTATTCGCCGGGAGCCCTAAGCTTGGCGCGGGAAGGCTTGCGCCTAACCCCAGGAGGTCTCCGGCATGCGAAAAGTTCTGAACCTGTCGATTTCGCCGGAAAAGGCGTTTTTCATCGTCGCAAAGGCGCGCCAATCCGACAGCGGGACCAGCGAGCCGGGTTCAGCCTCCGATTCGGACGACGACATGCCTGAGGATCACAGAGGGGATACCGATCGCTCGGAACTATCAGGCTTTATTCGAGGGTTGAATGTGGACGAGCAAATCGACCTAATAGCTCTGATGTGGCTCGGCCGCGGTGACGGCGATCTCGACAACTGGCGCGATCTCCGCGCCGAGGCGTCGCGCGCCCATAACAACCGTACGGCATCCTACCTGACCGGGACGCCGATGCTGGCGGACTGTCTGGAGGAGGCTCTATCGCAGTTCGGCAAGTCCTTTGAGGATTTCGAAGAGCACCTTTGATTCCCCATCTCGAACGGAAACCAGGTTTCCTTGGAGCACCTCGATGACCAAAATGAAGGTTGGCAAGGGCGACTGGATCGTCGTTTGCGACGGTCGAAAGGCGTTGATCCTCGAAAATCTCGGCGATCGCTTGTTTCCGAACCTGCACACCAAGGAGGTGTACGAGCACCCCGACATCTCGACCAGCGCGCAAGGGACCGATGCGCCGGGCAGGGTGCATCAATCGATGGGTGGGGCGCGAAGCTCGATCGAGCAGACCGACTGGCATGACGAGTCGGAACGGGCCTTCCTGAAGACCCTTGCCGAACGGCTCAACGTTGCCGTCACCACAGGCGAAACCACGGCGCTGACAATGGTCGCGTCCCCGCGTGCGCTCGGCATGATCCGGTCGGATTATTCCGCGGCGGTTCGAAAAGCGCTCCATGGCGAACTGGACAAGGATCTCGTCAGGATGCCGGTCCACGAAATCGAGAAACAACTATTGGTGTGACGGTTTGGATAAGAGCATCAGCCGCGGCGATGCTTCTTGGCCTTTTTACCCAATCCGGGATTCGCAGGCGATACGCCGGCAAGCTGCGGTTGCCTGTCCTGCTGACCTGGTTTGGCCTTGGCGCCCGCTTCCTTGTCAAATCCCCGGCCGCCCGCGTTGTGAAATTTGCCGTTTTGCTTCGGGCCATCGCGATATCTATCGTTCCGGGGAGCGCTGCGGTCGGTCTCCCTGGCTTCGCGGCGAGGCGCGTGCGACCGTTTTTCCGGCGGCGCCTGAGCCTCTCGAGCTTCTGCCAGCGGCTCGATACGGATGTTGTCTTCCTTGTCGGGGCGGCGGATTTTGACGGCGAACGACTCCGCGACCGCCTTGGAAATCTCGAACTCGGTGGTTGTATCCAGAATACGGATGGCGCCGATGTCATGCTTGTCGATGCCGCCGCGTCGGCAAATCATCGGCAGCAGCCAGCGCGCTTCCGCTTTCTTCTGCCGGCCGATGGCGGCGCGAAACCACACGCTGCCTTCGGCCATGCCGTGACGGGGCGATGTTTTTCCAGTCTTCGATCGCGGTGCGGTCACGCGATCGTCGCTGCGTGCCGACCGGCCGTCCTTTTCCCGGCCGCCGATGTCACGGGATCGGCCGGTGCCCTGACCGGGGTCGAGTATGTCCTCAGGCGAGGGCAGCCGCGCCCGATATAGCCGCGCCAGCGCCGCGGCAATATCCTCGGGCGAACGTTCGGCGAGCAATGCCCGCGCCAGGATCAGATCGTCCGATGTCGTCTCCTCCGCGAACAGCGCATCGCGCAGCATGCGCTCCTGATCGAGCTTGCGAATTTCCTCCGCCGTGGGAGCCGTGCCCCAGACGACGTCGATGCCAGCCAGATTCAGCAGCAATTCCGCGCGCCGTTTTCGCGCCGCAGGCACCAGCAGGACGCTGACGCCTTTGCGGCCCGCACGGCCGGTGCGGCCGGAGCGATGCTGCATGACCTCCGCGTCATTGGGCAGATCGGCGTGAATGACGAGGTCGAGGTTCGGCAGATCGATGCCGCGCGCCGCCACGTCGGTGGCCACGCAGACCCGCGCCCGTCCATCGCGCAAGGCTTGCAGCGCCTGCGTTCGCTCGTTCTGGGTCAATTCCCCCGACAGGGCGACCACCGAGAAGCCGCGCTCCAGAAGCGTCGCCTGCAAATGCCGGACGGCGTGTCTGGTGTTGCAAAACACCAGCGCGCTCGGCGACTCAAAGAATCGCAGCACGTTGACGACCGCGTGCTCGACATCGGCGGCGGCTATCCGGATGGCGCGGTACTCGATATCGGCGTGGCCACCTTCGTCGCCGGCGACCTCGATGCGAAAGGCCTGTTGTTGATACTGCCTGGCCAGTGCGACGATGCCGCGCGGCAAAGTCGCCGAGAACAGCAGCGTGCGGCGGCTGTCCGGCGTGGTCTTGAGGATGAATTCCATGTCCTCGCGAAAGCCGAGATCGAGCATCTCGTCGGCCTCGTCGAGCACGACGGCCTTCAATTCCGAGACGTCGAGCCGGCCGCGCCTCAGGTGATCGCACAGCCGGCCCGGCGTGCCGACCACGATATGGGCGCCCGCGGCAAGCTCGCGCTGTTCGCGGCGCGGATCCATGCCGCCGACGCAGGAAACCACGCGCGCATCGGCATATTGATAGAGCCAGGCGAGTTCGCGCTGCACCTGCAGGGCGAGTTCCCGCGTTGGCGCGACGATCAATGCCAGGGGGGCCGCAGCCCGCCCGAACCGCTCGGCACCCTCCAGCAGATTGCTGGCAATCGCCAGCCCGTAGGCGACGGTTTTGCCCGAGCCGGTCTGCGCCGAAACCAGCAGATCGCGGTCGGCGGCGGCGTCGGCCAGCACGGCGGTCTGGACCGGCGTCGGAGAATCGTAGTTGCGCTCCGCCAGGGCTCGGGCGAGCGGCAGACTTGTGGGCAAGAATGTCACGGGATGGCAAACCTTGGTCGGCGATTAGCGCCGGAACATTGAACAGGGAACGGGTCGAAGCTGCTGCCTGAAAGATGCGCAGCCGCGCGGCCCGACGGATTTGAGTGAGTGGTTATGCTTTTAGGTCAAGCGAACCCAAAACGCCATTGATCGCGGGGCGATTTCTGCAAGATCGGCGGGCGCGCCAAGGGTCCAAGGGTAGTGGGTCAGTTCGATTGTGACGATCAGGAGAAGTCCCGAAAGTCCGCAGAGCCGGGTGGAACCGACGCGATTGTCCCAGCATAAACAGCGGGGTAGCCATTTCTCGGAAAAGTTGTTCTTTCATTGGAACGCTAGTTCAAGTAGCGGGTTGGTTCCTTCCGAGCAAAAGATATCGATCCATGACGCTCCATCAGCAAACTCTAACGCGCGCGCCTAGCACCGATCGATCCGACCTACTCCGGTTGAAGGCGCTTTCCTGTGAGGAGCGTTCCCGCGAATCCTCCGATCCGACATCAAAGCAAGACTGGGCAGAGTTGGCGATCGAATGGCACACGATGGCGCATCTTGCCGCGCGGCTGAACGGTGAGTGGGAGGACTTCGCATGAACCGCAGGGGCGTTGAATTCACCGTCAGACAGGTGGAACCGGGATTATGGAGATGGCAATTCCAGATCGGCGAAACAGTTACGACCGGCCGCACGCACTCGAACCTGATGGGCATGGTGGCCCACAGAGTCCAAAAGCGGATTGACCGCGAACTCAACAAGCCGCGCAAACTAGCTTCGTAAATGGGTGAGCATCGGGTTATCCCACGGCATCGCGTGTTGAAGGCCGGAACGATTGAATTCGGCGGCGGCGCCATCGATTGCACGATCCGCAATATGTCGAATGCCGGAGCGGCGCTGGACGTCGCCAGTCCTGTCGGAATCCCCGCGGAATTCACCTTGGTTCTGCCAGCAGACGGATCGCATATGCCCTGCCATGTCGTGTGGCGCACGGAAACACGAATCGGCGTGACGTTCGATTAGGCCGCGCCGGGGTGCTCCGGATTTCGTCTCTGACAAGAGGCCGTCTCAGTTGGCGGCCTCTTTCACTTGCGCGCAACGCGGCGTCCCACCCCAGGCCAGATGGCGCACGGGCGAGCGGTTGCCCGCCGCAGTCAGTGATCCCCGATATTGCTGGCTACCTCGTCGCAGACCACTCCAACTGTCGCAGACCACTCCAACTCAAGCATCTCAGTCTTGACGGACGTAGCGGACGATTGGAACGAGTCGGGTGGGTGTCCGTTGTCGGTTGGCACCATCCCATTCCCCGGAGCAAATAATGTACAAGTTAGCGAGTGCAATACTGCTTTTGTCCTCATCCGCCTTTGCGCAAAACAACGATGCCATTCGCGATTGCCCTCCCACAGGGCAAACGGCGAAAGGCGAACTGGTCGACTCGCTCGATTGCAAAGCGATCAAGGCTGAGAATGCGGACGCGGACTACAAGCCGAAAATGCCGTCTACCACGATGCAGGAGACGGTTATTCCAAAGTCCGGCGCGACACAGACGCCAGCGGAAACGCCAACAACCGGCGTCAATAAATAAAACACAGCCGCATTGGCGATTGCCGAGCGAGCCGCATCGAATACTTGCGGCCGTCAGGCCGTACCGTTACTTTTTTGACAACGATCGCTCCATCTCGGCGGCGACGCGCAAGCGCCCGGCTTCGATGAGGGCATCGCTGCGCCGTGATCCCGGCGGCATCTTGCGAGCTTCTGCGATGATCTCTGTCGCGCGGTCATCCCAAGCGCGACCAGCGGAAGGTTGTTGAGTTGTCTCGTCCATGATCAAACCCCCATTCCTGCCGGTGGGATAAACCATTGTTCGAGCGCTTCGGTGGCGACCATCACCTCTTGGGCGTGGTCGCAGTTCGGGCACTCAAAGATCCGAAGGTCGAAACCGATGCGTACCGGCATGATGCGAGCGAGCATCATGTGAGTGTGGCACCTTGGGCAGGCGGGGCGTTGGATTTGAACGTTGATGTAATCGGGCAAAGGATGAGATTCTGGCATAATGCTTCCCTCAAACAGGCAGGAGCGCGCAAAACTCTCGGCCACCGGTAATGTGCCTATGGTGAATCAGCGGTGATGGGAGCCAGCTTAATCATCGAGCTGCGATTGGCTGGTCAGTATTGATCGGTTTCCGACAGATGATCGGACGTGTTCAACCAGCACTGTCTGCGGCCGTCCGGATTTTAAGGAAATTTGACGGGCTCAACTTGCTTCCGGAGCCTGCGTTAGTGGGCAAAGATCAAATCCCTGGCTGGTGGTAGCCGGATAGACCGCCAGGATGGGATGTTCAAAACAGCTCAGAATGGAATGTTCAAAACAGATCGCTAGCTGTGGAAAACTTCCACGGGTGGTCAATAGAGACCATCGCCGCCGAGCCGGCTTGTGCTGGTTTGATCAGGCTGCGCTCGCGTCCACGCCCCCCTCGCGGTGTCGAGCATAGCCAAACACGATGGCCCCAGCGCTCGCCGCCCCCGCGCTGGGGCCGTTTCCCCGGTGCCGACTTTAAAAAACTCCCTGCGTGGCTGACGTTTCCAAAGCAGAGAAGCGGCCCGGACTTTGTGCTCCCGCGAGAGATCATCGAACCAACGCGCGCTCCGGAAATCGCAGGCGAGCGCGGCGACGCGATTGAAAGGCCGGGGGAGATAAAAGCAAACGCATAATGGCGGACGGTGGAAAGCGGCGGCTTTGGATTATCTTGATCATCGGCCCCATGTGCCAGCGCAGCTTCGGCGTTAGGGCATGATCTGGCGTTTCGCCGCTCCATATACGCGCAGCTTGTGCCGGCCCGCATGCCGGGATCACGCGATCGCAAACTCCGGGTTGAGCGTTGGGGATATGGCTATGCGAACCGTCAAGCCAAGGCTATAGTCCGTCGCGGACATCGAAAAAACCAGACGTCAAAAAACCCCGGCAAGTTTGGGAGTGAATCAAGAACGCTCAGGGAGGAAATCAAAATGTCGCTGACCCGCCGTCAAGCGCTGGCGTCCGCCGCCGCCGCGATTGCAAGCATTGTCGCCAAACCTGCGATCGCCGCCAAAGAGCCGATTATGATCGGTTATCTTCCAGCTCTCACCGGTCCCTCTTCCTCGACCGGAATCGGGATCAATCGCGGAATCCAGCTGGCAGTGCAGCTGATCAACGCAGCCGGCGGCATCGACGGCCGGCAGATCGAGTTGATCGTCCGCGACACCCAAAGCGAACCGACCAAGGCAGTGAATGGAGCCGCTGAGCTCATCCATGCACACAAGGTGAGCGTCGTCCTGGGTCCAGTCAATTCCGGCGAGTCACTCGCGGTCGTGCCGCTGCTCGCCCGTGCGAACACGCCGCAGATCCATCCGTGCTGGGTCGACAGCCTCACCGATCCGAAAAAGTATCCGATGTGCTTCCGCAACGCCTCCACCAACCAGCAGATCGGCGCCGCCGCCAACCGCTATGTGGTAGACGTGCTCAAGTGCAAGAAGGTGGCGGTCATCAGCGACACCACTGGCTACGGCACCGCCTCGGTCAACGCCTATGTGCCGATGCTGAAGGCCAAGAACGCTGAAATCGTTTACCAGGGCAACATCGACGCCTCCAATCCGGATCTCACGGCCGAAATCCTGCGCATGCGCTCCGCCGGCGCCGAGGCGATCATGCCCTGGAGCGTCAATCCCGGCTTCCTGTCGCGTATCATCAATACACGCGGGCAGATGCAATGGGACGTGCCGATCGTGGGCCAGACCACGCTCGGCTCCGGCCAGACCCACGCCTTGCTGGAAAAGCCGGAATACTGGGCCAAGGTCTATCCCAACAATTTCCGTCCGGTCTGCTACGACGCCGACGGCAAGCTCACCGATCGCACCGCTGCCTTCCTTGATCGACTGAAGAGCGCCAAGATCGAGCTCGGCGATACGCTCCTGTGGTGGGTCGCGGTCGGCTACGACTCGCCAAACATGATCGCGCAGGCGGTGGAGAACGCCGGCGCCGAACCGGAACAGATCGTCGGCTATCTCAACAAGCTGAATGACTATCCTGGTGTCTTCGGCGATATCTCATTCACGCCCGAACGCCACGACGGCTATCCGGACGAGGGTATCGTCATGGTCGAGGCCAATTCGCTCAAGAACGGCGCGTTCAGGCTGGCTCCTGGTTACGGCGCTTAGGCCGACGCCTGCCGCACCGGCTTGAGCAGGCCTGCCGCGGGCGGTCATGTGTGCCACGGCGACCGTGCTCGCGGAAATCCGCTACAGCTCACTGCATGGCCTCGGCGATCTTTTCCGCCGCCATCAGGATTGGGAAGTTGGTGTTCGCGCATGGCACCACCGGGAAGATCGAGGCGTCGACGACGCGCAAACCCTGCACGCCCTTGACGCGGCCTTGCGTATCGACGACCGCCCTCGGATCGTCTGCCCGGCCCATGCGACATGAGCACGAGGCGTGCCATACGCCGATTGCTGCCTTGCGCACAAAGGCTTCCAGCGCGTCGTCGTCGTTCATCACGTCGTCGAACGTGAATCCTTCGACGACGAATCTGTCGATCATGTAATGGCGCAGCGCCGCCGGCCCGTCCATCAAGGCGGCGGCAATCGAGGTAAGGATTTTGTTCTTGGCATTTGACCACACCGATTCTGCGCACACGGTCGGTGTACGAAGCCGGGAACGGTTTGTCGGTCACGGCTTTGACCGGCGCGGTCATTTGTAGTGCCGCCATCTTGCGAAAGCCGCTCATGAGGCGGTCGAGGTCGCGCCGGTCCGACAGCAGGTTGAACTCGACGACCGGCTCCGCCTCCGGATTGCGCGAGGCAAGCTTCACCTGTCCGGTCTCGGAGTAGGTCTTGTTGACGAAGGTAAGCAGCGAGCCGATCTGCGAGGACCGCAACGAACATGTCGCCTGTTGGCACACCGGGCAACCCGGAAGAGTAACGCAGCCCAATCTGGATGTGGCGTCGGGTGTGCTCGTTCATGCGTGCGCCGCGGCGGACGAATGACGACAATGAGATCGAGGGATGATCCATCAAGCGCTGGCCGACGCCTTCAAGGCCCATCAGGACAGGAATGCCCATGTCCTTCAGGTGTCCGACCGGGCCGATGCCGGAGCGTAAGAGATGGGCCGGCGAGTGGATCGCACCGCAGGAGAGCACGATTTCGCGGCCGCGAAACTCCTGCTCTCTGCCGTCGACCAGCGCCTTCACGCCCACACAGCGCGTGTCCTCGAACAAGAGCTCCTTCACCTGCGTATTGGTCGAGATCGTCAGGTTGGCGCGCTTGCGAGTCTCGCGATCGAGATAGCCCATCGCGGCCGAGACACGGTGCTCGGCCTGATTGGAATGCGTGACCGGGAAATAGCCCTCGACGAACTCACCGTTCTGGTCGGGCAAGAACGCATAGCCGGCACGCTTGCAGGCCTCGGCTACGGCTTGCGAATGTTCTGTCCAGTGCTCCCGCGGGATGCGGCGGACGGGGATACGGCCGTCTTTGCCGTGTAACGGCCCGTCGAAGTCGAGGTCGCGCTCGACCTTCCTGAAATAGGGCAGTACGTCCTTCCAGTTCCATCCGGCAGCGCCGCGCACTTCCCATTCATCGTAGTCGGTCGGCGCGCCGCGATTGGCCATTTGGCCATTGATCGAGGAGCCGCCGCCCAGCACGCGCGCCTGCTCATATTTGCGCAAAGGCGGGCGTTCCTCGGGGTTGTTGTGGCTGACGACCTGGGTCGTGACCTTTAGCTCGGTCCAGTGGAAGCGCGGATCGAAATAGGCCAGGCCCGAATAGCTATCCAGAATCTCGGACGGCTCGTTGCCGGGCGGTGTGTCCTGTCCCGCCTCGCAGAGCAGGATCTTGTTGGCGCTCCTGGTGGAGAGCCTGTGGGCCAGAACGGATCCCGCCGAGCCGCCACCAACGATAATGAAGTCGTACACGTTTGGCGCTCCCCCTCGTTTTTATCTTGGGAAGGTAGCGCAGTTCCTTGTTGGGGTCACGTCAGTCTGTTGCTTGCGCAGGGCGGACAGTCGAGCTGGACCCAACGCCACACCGTGAATTTCTTGAACTCCATTGAAGCCCGGCTCGTGCCCAAAAGCAGCCCTACACGAAGCTCGGTCCACCGAACGCATGGATTGCAATACTTGCAGGCTGCGAAGTAACTACAGTCGCCAGCGGACGACCGCGCCAACCGAGTTGGTCACCACCACAGGTTTTCCGGCCTTGATCATACGCTCCGCATGGACGGATCCGTCGCCGCTAGTGTCGCGAAATGACAGGGCGAGACCCGCTGCAGCAACCCCTGCACATAACGCGACCACCACGGTTTTAATGTGCGTCCTGCGGTCGGCACCCTCAAGGGAACGGCTCATTTGACCCTCCTGCACCTGTTCCAAACCCCTCCGCAAAAAGTCTAGGTCGCGATTGTTTCAACATGGTTGCGTGAGAAGGACATAATGGTTTCATCGCCGCGAACGAAAGGGGTTCTTGGCATCTGATGGTTGGATGAACCTAGCTGTCATCGGGAGCGTTTTTACTGACCGCAGCCTGGAGTGGAAGGCATGCGGCGGCTGAAGGCGGAGTGACCGATGGCGAAGCGGAACGAGTCGTACGGGTATTGCATCGGACAGCGGCCTGTTGAGGCTTCGCGTCGCCTGATCCGGCTGGAATGCAATGACCGCGCCTCTCGGGCCGCCCTGAAGGCACTCTCTTGAGTGCCCGGCGGCTTGCCACCGGCGATCTTCTTGCCTTTGCCCACTCCAACTGAAACGACAAGATTCGAGCGACGAACGGCAGCCAGCCAGCATTTCTGTCGGCCGACCTACTTTTGCGTTTGAGCAGGGGCAGTTGTGCTCGGCGTCGTCGTCAACGACATCGACACGCTGCCGTAACCGAAATAGACAAGGGTTCCGAACACGACGGCGAACACGATTGCGCTCATCAGGGCGCTGAAAAAGCGGTTGCCGAAACCGATCGAGTAGCCGATTAAATCAATGATGAATACCACGATGGTGGCAATGAGCACGGGCTCAAACCAGGCGTATTGTGCGGGTAATAGCATAGCTCGCCTCCCAACATTTTCAGGACGTTCGGAAGCTAGCAGACGCAACGACGACAGGCCATCACCTCGACGCGATGTGGGGCGATGGAACTGCGGACATCCGGGTGTGTCTCAAAGGCGCCATCTTCGGACTCACCAGCAAAGCGCATCGCTATTCGCGGTCATCAATTGGCGTTGAGCGCGATAAAAGACATATTTCAATTGGATGCGTGTGAAATCATCGAAGCATGGGTGTCGCGCCAGTCAGCACCTTGCGCATCCGGGTCAGCGCTGGATTGTCATACGCTTTCTCGCCGTCGCTGAGGGACTGGCCTGCCGGATACTTCGAGATCATAAGCCTTGCGAGAACGTGCGAGTTGGCGCGGCGATTCCAGTCACGGCGAACACGGCGTGTTCGGCAACAATTATACCGCCCTGGTCAAAGCCCAGGCATTCCCCAGCCTCCCGCTAACCGATATAGTGGCGCGGTATTGTCAAACTTAACCTGCAAAAATCAGCTGATGCGAAATGTCTTTTCCACGGGCCGGCGCCTCATCGAACTCGTTGTAGTTTTGCTGCGTGTGTTTGTCTTGCCAAAGCTAGGGCTCAGCAAGACCAGACAACCGCCTGAGGAGCGGGTCCGCCGCGCGTTGCAATCGCTAGGTGGCGCGTGGGTAAAGGCGGGACAGGCACTTGCTCTGCGATTCGACTTGTTGCCTCGCAGCTATTCATTGGAATTGTTGAAGCTCCTCAACCACAACCAAACGTTTGATTATGACACGGTTCGCCAAATCATTTTTGAAGAGTTTGGGAGCTATCCCGAAGCAATTTTTGCTTCATTTGATATGCGACCGCTTGCCGCCGCTTCCATAGCCCAGGTTCACCGGGCGACTACCCTGAATGGCGAGGAGCTTGCAATCAAGGTACGGCGGCCACGGGTGCGCGAGCAGTTCGAGGCGGATTTTCGCATATTAAACCTGCTGGCTCGTTTGATTGGACTGTTCGACAGCTTCTCAGGGGCTTCTCTTCGCTCGTTTTTTTATGAGTTCGAACGATGGACCCGCGAAGAGCTGGACTTCAATAATGAAGCAAGAAATGGTCACCGGTTGTGGCTCCGGGCCCAAGGTTATCCTATCCAGCACAGTGCAAAAATATATTTCGAGTTTTGCACGGAGCGAGTATTGGCGGTCGAATTTCTTGACGGCATCTCCTTTCTGGATCTGCTTGACGTGATAAAGCGCGACGATGCCGATGCCATGCTCAAATTGAGCAAACGGGGTTGCGACGTCGACAGAGTTGCAAGGAACTTTCTTTGGGCGACATGCAATCAGATTTTTCTGGATGGCGTTTTCCATGCCGATCCTCATCCCGCGAACATTTTCATACTTTCCGGAAACAGGGTCGGTTTCGTGGATTTTGGCGCAACAGGCGAATTATCGCGAGAGTTGCAACAGTCCCTCGCAACGCATCTTGTCAGCCTGTATCGAGGCGACATTGGAAGATCTATAGATGCGCTTGTTCGATTACTGGTGCCATCTCAAAATTCAGACTTGCGGCAGGCGAGAGAAGACCTCCTCGTGGCCTTTGAGACATACCGTTACGGGCTTGATCTTTCCGAGGCGAAGGCACGAAAGCTTAATTCCGAGATTTTTGTCCAGACAATGTTGGTCACCCGGAGACATCGGCTTGTCATGCCGCAGGCGTTGGCGCTTTACTACAAGACGATCATAACCATCGATGCGGTTTTACACGAGATAGCTCCGCACTATGATGCCTTTGCGGATCTGCACAGTTTTTTTGTTCAGGCGGTGAGGCAGCGCAATAAAACGGTTGTCCCCCATGTTCCCGAGGCCCTTTTTTCGATCCGATACAAGGTGGACCAATTGCTCAGCGACGCAAAGAACTTCGGAGCGCCCCTGCAATCCATCGATAATTCCTTGAGAAGCGTTCAAACGCGGTCAACTCTTTACGGGGTCTGTTCAGTTGCGTTTTGTTTCGGCGCATATTTGGCCAACCGAGACGAAAACTCGCTACTCGAGACTTCGGGCTTAAGTCGTCAATGGGTGGTGTACAGTCTGCTGGCTGTTGCTGTTATCCTGTTGCTTTTCATGCAACGCCAGCTGCGGAGTATTCCCAAAAATTTCAACGATGCCTGATGCTGGATTGATATGCATGGCGTCACGGGAGTGGGCGCGGCCGAGTCACAATTCTGTTACGATTTTTAAAACGTAATGGCCGGCGTAGAAGCCGGCAAGATTGCCGGTTCCGCTTACCGGACGCGCCCGAAACTGCGGACGGATATTTCGCTACTGGTGATTATGGATCGGTCTACCGCAGAAAGCCGCTTTCCTTGTCGCCAGATTCGACCCAACAATATTATCGCAAAAAGCACGAAGGCCGCTGGAATCCAATAAGGCTCGAGTCCAACCGAAATCTGGAATTGTCTAATAGCTTCATCCCGAAAGGCGAGGTACGTGCAGACCGAAACCAGGATCGACCAAAACCCGTACTGCATCAGCCGGATGCGCAATGTCCTCAGGGAAATCTCGATCATCTGGCCGGATTTTTGTAGTTTTCTCAAATTACTAAAAACTCGCTGCGCTTCCTGGGAATATTCCACGAGAGATTCATAAATCTGCATCGGCCGTAGAGCATCGGTCAGATCCAGCGATGCGGCGCGACTGAAAAAGGCGCTTTGTTCGGCGACCACATTGAAGGCGGGACAAAGCTCGAACACGATCGATTCGATGGTAAGCATGGTCGTCAAGTACGTCGACAGATCATGCGGAAGGACCACGCGATGTTTACGGACGACCTGCATGAGATTTAGATGGGTTTGATGGGCCGCTTTTCGGGGGGCACTTCCTGCCGGGCTTTCAAAGCCGTCCAGATAATCGTCCAGCACCCGGGCGAGATCGCGACGAAGCTTGACCCGATTGATGGACGGAGAAGGGTTGATTGAACTCAGCAGTTCTTCGATGGCTTCGTCGTGCTTGTTTTCAAGAATGCGTCCATAGAAATAGCGCAGGTTATCAAGCCGATCATCGGTCATGCGGCCGACAACTACAAAGTCAACGTATGCAATGACATTGTTGGGAAGCACAAGCAGACCGGCCGGGCTGACGTCTGCATGATAAATTCCATCGCGAAAGATCTGGTTCAGTGCATTTCGATAAATATGATGCGCGATTTTGGAGAGATCATAGCCCCGGTTTGACAATGCATCGAGATAGGATTCATTCACGGTTCGCACAGCATTGACGAGATCGACTACTCGAATTCCGTCGATGAATTCCCAGGCCATTACCTGTCCCGTGGTAAATTCCGGTCGGACCCTTGCGTTTATCTCCCACGTATCTTCGCTTGCCAGTGCCGACATTCGTCGGGAATTGTGCTCCGCCGCTTTGAAATTGATTTCTGCTTTCCGGGTGTTGATAAATTCGCCGACTAACTGTCGGACCGAACCTGGAGGAAGGAGATTTAGCGAGTTAAAGACGATCGCGATCAGGCGCATCAATCGGCTGTCCGCCTTGAATGTCTCCCGGACCGCTGGTGTTTGTACCTTTAAGACCAGACGGTCTCCATCCCGGGTAATTGCCTCGTGTAGTTGTCCGGTTGACGTGGCCGAAAATGGGTGTGTGTCGAACCTTGCAAATAGCCGTTCGGGTGGCCGACCGAGTTGGTCTGTCACGATCTGTTGAATTACTTGATAACTGGCGGTCTCGGTCTCGTTTTGAATCGTCAGGAGCTCGCGGCATATTTCGGGCGGCAGTAAATCAAATCTGAGCGCGAGCGCCTGACCGAGCTTTACCCAATTTCCTCCCAGAAACTCCAGCATACGACGTATTCGCTGAGCCTGGGACGGGTACTTCAATGGAACAAGAAGCGGAAACAGGAGGAACCGGAAAATTGCCCAGACCAGCCGCCCCGCACCTATTACAAGGTTCAAGAAGTTTTGCACCGGTGGGCCACAATATCGCTGTTGGCATCTCTTGCCGAATCTTGCCGAAGTTACGCAACGCCCGGCTAAAAGCCATACCCCTGTTTGTTTGAACGAATTTATTCTGCATCGTCATAGCTGCTTCCGCAAGGTAAATTGGGGAGGCGATCGGAGACGGAAAGATCACGGCCACCGGCGTCGATCTGGACATCCGGCTCCAAAATCGCTACGCTATTTGCATTGGAGTAATTGAAAATCCTTTGAGGTTTCTGATGGACCAGACATCGCGAACACCGAAGTCAGATGCTGATAGCAGCAACGAAGCCGACCGGTGGGCCGACCGGGAGAAAAAGCGCCGCAAGGCCTGGTTGGAGGGGCCTACTGAAGAAGAAAAGCAGGAGTGGCTTGAACATCGCTCACGGCGCAAACGACATGATAGTTCGAGCGAAGACGAAGACATTGAGCATGGGCGCCGCATCGCCGCTCGTTGGGAGCGGGATGTTGGATGGGCGGTCACCGGTCTTGTTAGTCGTTTGATGGACTCCCGTTACGCCATGTTGGGTAACCTGGTCCGGGAGGGGCGCGAAGTCGAAGACGATTATCTCGCCTCGCGACGTCGTCGAAAACGTGTTTTCTCGGATGACGACGTTTAGGCTTTTTGCGTCAGCGCTCAGCTAGCGTATCCAGATGTTTTCGGCCAAGGGCGCTCAAGTGGCAACCGGGCGCGTTCGCTTTGAAGTTCAAAAGCTTTTCCGCTGAAACGGTTTAGGGGCGAACGCGCCACGATCTCTTGGAACGCCGAACTCTTGGAATGCCGAGGCATCTTGCGATTCGTACATTCCAGGAGCCCCAGGAAGATTGAGAGGCGTCCCGCCGACGGGCGCATCAAGAACCATTTCGTCGTCAATGGAACTAAGAAGCGGAAAAGCCCAGCGCCTCGCTGACGCGTCCCAAAGACGCGATGGTCGCGACGTCGAGTGAGCCGCACAAATGCGGGCCGGCGAAGCCGGACAGCGCGAGCACGATGGTCTCGGCCGCGCAGGCGACCAGCACGTCCGGTCGGTCACGCTCGCCGAGATGGCCGAGGCTCGATCCCGCGGGCGCCCGGACGAGGCCGGTGCCGACAACCCGCACGTCGGG
>Ga0066789_10000222_pt1 | contig 20862 bp, 16 predicted proteins | sample OrgsoiDNA2013049_FD_70960 | JGI IMG/M metagenome (GOLD analysis project Ga0066789, IMG submission 70960) | Permafrost soil microbial communities from the Arctic, to analyse light accelerated degradation of dissolved organic matter (DOM) -... | ecosystem: Environmental > Terrestrial > Soil >...
ACAGGCCCGTCGTTGGTCAGCGAAACCTGCATATGGGCGCCGAAAACGCCGGTTTCGACCCTTGGGTGCCGGGCCCGCGCGGCCTGGATCAAGGTGTCGAACAATTGTCGGCCCTGCGCCGGAGCAGCAGCGGTCGAGAATCCGGGCCGCAGGCCCTTGTGAGTATTCGCGGCCAGGGTGAATTGCGGCACCAGCAGCAAAGCGCCCTGGACCTCAAGCAAGCTCAAATTCATCTTTCCGGCCTCGTCCTCGAATACCCGGTACTGAAGGAGCCGATCGAGGAGCCGCAGGGCGTTCGGTTCGTCGTCGGTCGGGCGCACCCCCACCAGCACCATGAGCCCCAAGCCTATGGAGGCGACGCATTGGCCGTCGATCTCGACGCGGGCTTGCGTGACGCGCTGCAGCAATCCGATCATGCCGCGCTTGCCATGACGCCTAGCGCCGCCTGGCGGATCTCTGGGCCGCAGCGCGTGCGGGCTTCGCACGGATCGTCCCGCCGGCATTCGCCCGGGCACACAGCGCCCGAAAGCCGGCGGCGACGTACGGCGCCAGCCGCTCATGGACGCTGTCGAGGTCCGACGACCGGCACAGGCCGCCGGATAAGGTGTCGATGCGCCCGGTCTCGGCGAAGGTCAGAGTCAACGCCCCCGTCAAGAATTGGTAGCCCCAGTAGACCTCCCGCGCCGAGCAGCCCGGCAGTGCCTCGCGCAACACGGCGATGAACTTTTCGACCAGCGGGTCGAAGTGCTGCGTCATCAGCACGGGCGCCCATTCCGGAGAATTATTGACCTGCGCGACCAGGGCGAAATAACTCTTCCATCCCGGGCCGCCGCGCGCCGAACGCTCCAGCAAGGGGTAGGTGAAGGCATTGACGATGTCCTCGAGCGTCGGCACGCCGGGCAGCGCCGCGCGCCGCACCTCCTCCAGCATCGCGAGCCGCTCCGGATTGAGCAGCTCGGCACGCCGCTGGAACACGGCCGTGAACAGCTCGCGCTTGCCGCCGAAATGGTAGCTGACGAGAGCCACATCGACCCCCGCCTCTTCGGTGATGTCGCGGACCGAAATTCCATAGAAACCATGGCGTGCGAACAGGCGCTCCGCTGCGTTCATGATCCGTTCCTTGCCGGGCTTGGGCCCGGCCTTCTTACCTGTCATTTTGCGGCGTGCAACGACCATCCGTCTCATTCTCCAGGGTTAGCGCCCCCGCCGCAACGGGCATGCGAGTCCCCCTTGACTATTCCTCAACGATCGTTGAATACTTCCTCAACGACCGTTGAGGGCGCGGCGATAATACTCAAGGGCGGCCCAAAGAGGCCAGCCGGAAATTCCGGGGAGAGATCATGAACAAACCAATTGCGAACTTCCTTGCCAGGTTGACGGCGGCGGTGGCCGCCGCGGCGTCACTGCAGTGCGTGCCGGCTCGCGCCGAGACATCGCCGTCCGCGGCTCCCGCCGACGGACTGACCGAGATCGTCGTCACCGCCCGGCGCCGCGCGGAGAATCTCCAGGACGTGCCCGTCGCCGTGACGGCGATCAGCGCCGCCGCGCTGGAGCAGCAGGCCGTCACCTCGCTCGGCGACCTGAACAGTTTCGTGCCGAACATGAAGATCTCCAGCGACCGCGCGACCAACAGCACCATCAACGTCTACATACGCGGCGTCGGCCAGAGCGATCCGTTGTGGGGCTTCGAACCGGGCGTGGGCGTGTACATCGACGATGTGTACCTGGCACGGCCGCAGGCGGCGCTGCTCGACGTATACGACGTGGATCGCCTGGAAATACTGCGCGGACCGCAGGGTACGCTGTACGGCAAGAACACCATCGCCGGCGCGATCAAGTACGTCACGCGCGACATCGTCGGGCCCGCGTCCCTCACCGCATCGGTCACCGGCGGCGATTACGGCGAGCGCGACGTCAAACTCTCCGCCTCCACCCCCGTCATTGCGGATCACGTGTATTTCGGCGTCGCGGCGGCGTACCTGCACCATGATGGTTACGGGCAGGTGGTCGCGCAACCCGGAACCACACCCAGCCCCTACAACCACATCGGTGAAGATGTCTCGAACCGGGACGTGTTGGCAGGGCGCGCAAATCTGACGGTGCTGTGGGGCGAGACGTCGAAGCTCAAAATCGTCGCCGATACCACGCAGGACGATTCGAATGCCTCCGGCGGCGAGCGCCTCAACAACGCGTTGGCGCCGCCCTCGGTGAGCCGCTACGACACGCGCACCGACATGCCGGTCAATCACGACCGCTACTTCCGCAACGGCCTGGCCGCGACCTACACGCAAGAGTTGGTGCAGAACCTCGATCTTAAGCTGGTGGGTGCGTACCGCGACGGCCACGGCAGGCAGTTCATCGACTTCGAGGAATTGGACGCCAATCTATTCCAGGTCCCGGCGCAGTACAGCGAGCATCAAGCCTCGGGCGAAAGCCAGTTGACCTTCACCAACGACATCGTCAAAGCGGTCGGTGGTCTCTTTTACATGAACAGCACAGCGTGCGGCACGTACAACGCAAGCTTAGGCGTGCTGGCCACCGCCCTTGACCTCTACCTGACTTCCATTGTCGACGGCTGCGTGCAGACGAAGAGCACGGCGGTGTACGCCGACACAGCCTGGAAGTTGACCGACCAGCTCAATCTCGACGCCGGCCTGCGCTGGAATCAGGACCGTAAAACCGCCTCGGTCTATCAAGCTCAATACGCGAGCATCGGGCCGACACAGCTCACGGCCAACGAGACATTTTTCGATCCGTCGAAGCCGCCTACCGGATTCTTCCTGTTCCCGACGCCCGCAGCCGGCATACTCACGGACTACTCCAACAGCCGCACTTTCTCGAACGTATCGCCGCGCCTCGGCGTCGATTTCCATATCACGCCGCAAGTGATGACCTACTTTTCGTACAGCAAGGGCTTCAAGAGCGGCGGCTTCGACATGCGCGGCAACGCCGCCGTCTATCCGCAGACTCAGAACGGCTTCAACTCCGAGACCGCGGATAGCTACGAGCTTGGGCTCAAATCGACGCTGCTCGCCGACACCCTGCAGTTGAATCTGACCTTGTTCTACGATCCATACAAGAATGCGCAGATCGGCGTGCAGCAATTCGTCGACACCGGCGGCGTGCCACAGAACGTCACGGCAGTGTTGAATGCCGGCAAGCAAATCAATCAGGGCGTGGAAATCGAGTCCGCCTGGCGGCCCATTAAGGCGCTCACCCTCGAGGTCAATGTCGGCTACCTCGACTCGTACTATCAAGATTTCCTGATCGGCTGCAGCGCATTGACCCCGGGCTGTTCGGTCAACTCACCGCCGGTAAACGTTGCCGACTTGAATCGACCCGTCAACGCACCGACCTGGACGGTTGCCACCAAGGCGGCCTATACGTGGCAGCTGCCCGCGGGCGCCTTGCTGGCTCGCGTCGGCTGGGATTGGCGCAGCTTCATCAAAGTTGCGAATTCGACCGCCAGCGTGACCGACCAACCGGCGTACGGCCTGGTCGATGCCGGCCTCGCGTTCACGACCAACGGCGGCGCGTGGCGGTTCTCGCTTGACGGGAAGAATCTGCTGGACCGCTGGTATCGCGTGGCGGGTTATGATTTCGGCGGTACGGGCACCGGCCTGCTCGCCAACGTCAGCCAGATCGGCTTCTATGGGCCGCCGCGCACGTATTCGGGTACAGTGACCTACCACTTTTGAGAATGCCATGCAGGCCAACGAAATACGCCTCGAGGACAGGGTCGCGATCGTCACGGGCGCGGCAAGCGGCATCGGCAAGGAAATCGCCCGCACCTTCGCGCGCCAGGGCGCCAAGCTTGCTATATTCGATCTAGACGCGGCGGGCGCCCTACGGTGCGCGGCGGACCTCAATCGCGAGGGGCGACGGGCGATCGCCGTGGCCGTGGACGTCACCGACGAAGTGCAGGTCGACGCCGCCATGGCGACCGTGGTCGAGGCTTTCGGACGAATCGATGTACTGGTGAGCAATGCAGGCATTCAGATCGTCGCGCCGCTCGAGGATTTCGAGTTCGCCGACTGGAAGCGGTTGCTGGCGATCCACCTCGACGGCGCCTTCCTCTGCACCCGCGCGGCTCTCAGGCAGATGTACAAGCAAGGCGGCGGCAGCATCATCTACATGGGCTCGGTGCATTCGAAGGAGGCCTCGCTGCTCAAGGCGCCCTATGTCACCGCCAAACACGGCCTCATCGGCCTTGCCAAGGTGGTCGCCAAGGAAGGGGCGAAGCATGGCGTGCGGGCGAACGTCATCTGCCCGGGCTTCGTGCGCACGCCGCTGGTCGATAAGCAGATCATGGAGCAGGCGAAGGCGCTCGGCATATCCGCGGAGGCGGTGGTCCGGGAAGTCATGCTTGCCGAAACCGTCGACGGCGAATTCACAACCGTCCAGGATGTCGCCGAAGCGGCGCTCTTTTTCGCCTCGTTTCCGTCCAACGCATTGACGGGTCAATCGCTGGTGGTCAGCCATGGCTGGCACATGCAGTAATGGAGATCGACTGGCAGAGCCAAGACGGCCTTAGCCTTTACGCTCGACTCTACGCAGGGCCGCATGCCGGCGCGCCCACGGTGCTCTGTCTGCACGGGTTGACGCGCAACAGCCGTGATTTCGAAGATCTGGCTCCGCACCTGCAACGGCGTTATCGCGTCATCGCGCCCGACTTACGGGGCCGGGGTTTCTCGGCTCGCGATCCCAATATCCAGAATTACCAACCCTCTATCTATGTTCAGGACATCCTGGGTCTGCTCGACGCGCTGGCGGCGCCGCGCGTCGCGGTCGTCGGTACCTCGCTCGGCGGCATGCTCGCCATGAGCTTAGGTGTAGGCCAACCCGGCCGCATCTCCGGCATCGTCTTGAACGATGTCGGCCCTGAAATCGACCCCGTGGGAGTCGAGCGCATCAAACAATATGCGGGCCGGCTGCCGCCCGCACGCACCTGGAGCCTAGCCGTCACCCAAACCAAGAATATGTTCGGCGACGCATGGCCGGATCTTGAGCCGGATCGCTGGCAAGCGCTCGCGCGACGCGGCTTTCGCGAGGATGCCGCGGGCATGGTCGAGGTGGACGCCGATCCAGGGATCGGCGAAGCCCTGCGCGCCGCGCCGGCGGCCACACTCGACCTATGGCCGCTGTGGCAGGGGCTGCGCGACGTCCCCACGCTCGCGATTCGCGGCGCCCGCTCCGACATTTTGAGCGCCGCCACCTTCGCGCGGATGAAGCGCGAGAATCCCGGCTTGCAGCAGTTGGAAGTCGCCAATCGAGGCCACGTGCCGCTGCTCGACGAGCCCGAGTGCATCGCGGCCTTGGACGCGTTTCTGTCGCGCATCTTCCCGGCGCCGCCCGCATGAACGCAGCCAAGGCGTCCCTGGCCTATCGCTCATATGTGCTCGTGGTCCTGGTCATCGTCTATACCTTCAACTTCATCGACCGGCAGATCGTCGGTATCCTTGCAGTCCCGATCAAGGCCGAATTGCATTTGAGCGATTCGCAGCTGGGATTGATGGGCGGGCTTGCTTTCGCTCTGTTCTATACCCTTCTCGGCATACCCATCGCCCGCCTGGCCGACAGAGTCAGCCGCACGTGGATCATGACCGTGGCGCTCGCGCTGTGGAGCCTGATGACCGCGATGTGTGGACTCGCCCAGAACTTTGCACAGCTCTTCATGGCGCGCGTCGGCGTCGGCGTCGGCGAGGCGGGCGGTGTCGCCCCCGCTTATTCCCTCATCTGCGATTACTTTCCAACGACAGAGCGCGCGAGGGCGTTGAGCGTGTACTCGTTCGGCATACCCATCGGCGCCGCCTTAGGGATCGTGCTGGGGGGGTTCATCACCAGTCTCATGAGCTGGCGCATGGCCTTCTTCATCGTCGGCCTGGCGGGTCTCCTGATCACACCGTTGCTCAAGTTCACGGTGCGGGAGCCCAAGCGCGGCGCGCTGGATGCCGCACGCGGCAGCCCCGATCGCGCCGCAGTCCGGAGCGCACCGAGCTTGCTCGAGGTCATCGCAGTGCTCGCCCGCAAACCGAGCTTCTGGGGATTATCGCTCGGCGCCGCTTCCGCCTCCATGATGGGATACGGACTGTTCTTCTGGGCGCCGTCATTCCTGGTGCGCAGTTTTCACTTGAGCCTGCTGCACGCGTCGTTGGGGTTTGGCGCGCTGGTTCTCGTCGGCGGGCTCATCGGAATTTGGTTCGGCGGTGCGCTCGCCGACCGTTACGGCGAAAAGCGCCGGGCCATGTATGCCTTCATTCCCGCGACCGCCTTCCTCGCGACCGTGCCGTTCTATGTGGCGGGCGTATTGTCCACGACGCTGTGGTTGAGCTTCGCCGTGCTGCTGGTGCCGACTGCCCTCGGGTTGGTGTGGCTGGGCCCCGTGCTCGCGGCCGTCCAGCACCTCGTCCCCGGCAATATGCGCGCCACCGCCTCGGCGCTGTTCTTGTTCATCAACAATCTCATCGGCATCGGACTCGGCACGACGCTCATCGGCGCCTTATCGGACGCGACGCGGGTGCGCTTTGGGTTAGAGTCGCTGCGCTACGCCATTCTGGCCGGCACGGGTTTTTATTTGGTTGCGGCGGCGCTGCTGTTTTTCGCGGGCCGGAAACTAGCGAAAGATTGGGTGTGAAGGCTCATTTGCGCCACAACGTGGGAGTGAACAGCACCAAAATGGTGAATACTTCGAGACGGCCGAGCAGCATCGCCGCCGAGCACACCCAGGTCTGGAAATCGCTCAAGACCCCGTAGGTGCTCCCCGGGCCGACCAACCCCAAGCCGGGGCCGGCATTGTTGATGCAGGCAATGATGGACGACAGAGACGTCATGAAATCCAAACCGCTGGCGAGCTGTACGAAGATGAGCGTCACAATGCTCATGAAGTAGAGAAACACGAAGGCCAGCACCGCAAACACCACGCGATTGGCGATCACCGTCCCGCCGACTTTGAGCGGACGGACCATGTTCGGATGGACCAGCTGGTTGAGCTCGCGATTCGCCTGCTTGGTGAGCACCAGAGTACGGATCATTTTGATGCCGCCACCGGTCGACCCCGAACTGGCCACGATGCAGCTCAGGAACATCATCCACATGGGCGCGAAGATCGGCCAGCGCGAATAGTCCTGAGTGTGCAAACCGCTGTCGACCGCGATCGACACCAAGTTGAATGTGGTGTGGCGCAACGCGGTGGGATAGTCGGCGTAGCTGCCCTTGAAGTACAAGAACCAGGATATGCCGATGCAGCTCACCACGAGCACGCCCAAGATCGCCTTTGCCTCCGCGTCCCGAAAATAGGCCAGGACCCCGCGCTGGCTCCAGGCAAGATAGTGAGTCGCGAAATTCAATGCGCCCAAGATCTGAAATACCGTCAGCACCATCTCGATGGGCAGTGAATTGAAGTGCCCGATGCTGGCGTCATAAGTTGAGAAGCCGCCGAGCGCGAGCGCCGAGAAGCCATGACAGACGGCGTCGAACCAGTTCATCCCCGCGAACCTTAAGGCAACGATGCAGGCCGCCGTCAGTCCGGCATATACCGCCCACAGCAGCTTGGCGGTCTGACCGATGCGCGGCGTGAGCTTGCTGTCCTTCATCGGGCCGGGCATTTCCGCGCGATAGATCTGCATGCCGCCGACTCCGAGCATCGGCAGGATGGCCACGGCCAGTACGATGATGCCCATGCCGCCGAGCCAGCTGAGCAAGTGGCGCCACAAATTGATGGAGCGGGGAAGGAATTCGAGCCCCGAGAGCACCGTGCCGCCGGTGGTGGTCAAGCCTGACGCGGCCTCGAAATACGCATGGGTGAAATTGATGGGCAGAAAGTGCCAGAGCGGAAAGCCGGCGACCGCCGGCAGAGCGACCCAAGTCAGCGCAACCAGCAACAAGCCGTCCCGGGTCTTGAGTTCGCGCTTGAAGCGCCGGGTGGCGAGCCACAGCGTTGCGCCGAGAACGAAAGTCGCCAGTGCGGAGATGACAAAGGACCAGAGAGCCGCATCGAGCGCCCACACGGCCAGCACCAGAGGCGCCAGCATGGTCACGGAGAACACCATCATGACGAGGGCAAAAACGTGCGCAACCGGCAGTAGAATGTCTTTCACAAAAAGGAGGCGGAGCCTTGAAATAGCTTCTCGACGGCTTCGATATGACGGCGATCCGTCAAGAAGAGGATCAAGTGATCGTCCGGCTGCACGGTGGTGTCGTGATGCGCGATGATGACGTCCTCGCCGCGGACCACGGCGCCCAAGGTCGTTCCCTCGGGCAGGGAGATATCTTCGATGCGGCGCCCGATGACCTTCGAGCTGTCTGCGTCGCCGTGGACCACCACCTCGAGCGCCTCGGCCGCGCCGCGCCGCAGCGAGTGCACGCGCACGACGTCGCCGCGCCGCACGTGCGCCAGCAGCGAACCGATCGTCACCGTTTGCGGCGAAATCGCGACATCGATCGAGCCGCTTTCGATCAACTCCGCATACGAGGGTTTGTTGATCAGCGCCATCACCTTGTGAGCGCCCAGGCGTTTGGCGAGCATGGCCGAAAGGATATTCGCCTCCTCGGAGTTCGTCAGGGCGGCAAAAACATCGGTGCTGTCGATGTTCTCCTCGAGCAGCAATTCCTCGTCCGCCGCATCGCCATGCAGTACGGTGGTGCTCTTCAATTGTTCCGAGACTTTTCTCGCCCGCTTGCCGTCCCGCTCGATGAGTTTTACCTGATTCCTGTCTTCCAATTCGCTCGCCAGGCGTACGCCGATGTTGCCGCCGCCCGCAATGACCACGCGGCGCGCGGGCGCCTCTTCGCGGCGCAACTCCTTCATGACCACGCGAATATCCTTGCGAGCGGCGAGGAAAAATACCTCGTCGCCATCCTCGATGACCGTGTCGCCCTCCGGCTTGACGCTCTTGCCGGCCCGGTAGATGGCGGCGACCCGCGCGTCCGCCGAGGGAATGTGCTCGCGCAGGGTACGCAGCGCCTGACCCACCAAGGGACCGCCCTGCAAGGCACGAATGCCCACCAAGCGCACCCGGCCATCGGCGAAATCCAGCACCTGCAAAGCCCCGGGATATCGAATCAAACGTGCCACATACTCGGTGACCAGCTGTTCGGGGCTGATCCAGACATCCACCGCAATCGCGTTCTCGCCGAACAATCTGTCCCGTTCGGTGAAGTCGGCCGAGCGCACACGCGCAATCTTTTTCGGCGTGCGGTACAGGGTCCACGCAATATGGCAGGCCAGCATGTTGACCTCGTCGCTGTTGGTCAGCGCGACGAGAATATCGGTGGCGGCGATACCCGCGGCCTCCAGAATGCGCGGGCTCGCCGCATTGCCGTTCACCGTGCGAATGTCGAGTCGATCCTGCAGATCGCGCAAGATCTCCTCGTTCACGTCGATGACGGTCACGTCATTCGCTTCCTCGCGGGAGAGGTGATACGCCGCCGTGCGGCCGACTTGTCCTGCGCCCAATAAGATGATTTTCACAGCCGCATTACTCTACACGAACGAGATTGGCGTAAGACAGCATCAACCACTTCGTACCCTGCCCCTCAAAATTGACCTGGATGCGGGCATGCGGTCCGTTGCCCTCGAAATTGAGCACCACCCCGTCGCCGAACTTCGAATGCCTGACACGGCTGCCCATGCGCACGCCTGCAGCGGGCGACTCATCGAGGCCCGTGCTGCGTTTGACGAATACCGGCCTCGACACCTGCAATCGCGGCCGGATTTCCTCGATGAGCTCAGCCGGCAGCTCGCTGATGAAGCGGGAAGGCTGGCCGTAGGTATCCACGCCATAAAGACGGCGCTGCTCGGCATAGGTGATGTAAAGCTGGCGCATCGCCCGGGTTGCGCCGACGTAGCACAGGCGGCGCTCCTCCTCGAGGCCTGCCAAATCGGCGACGGAGCGCTGATGCGGAAACAGGCCGTCCTCCATACCGGCGAGAAACACCACCGGAAATTCCAGGCCCTTGGCCGAATGCAGCGTCATCATCTGTACGCAATCATCATAAGGGTCCGCCTGACCCTCGCCGGACTCCAAAACCGCATGCGCGAGAAAGGACTCGAGAGGCGATAATTCGGCCTCGGCTTCGCTTTCCGGGGAAAATCCCCGCGCCGCGCTCACGAGCTCCAGCAAATTCTCGATGCGTCCTTCGCCCCGTTCGCCTTTTTCCTTCTTGAAGTGCTCAATGAGCCCGCTCATTTGGATGACGTGATCGACCTGTTCGTGAAGTTCCAAACCCTGGACCTCACGCGCCAGCTTGTCGATCAGTCCCATGAAAGCCTGCAGCGCCAGCGCCGCCCTTTGCGGGAGCCCGCTTTGTACGCAGTGGAGCGCGCCGTTCCAAAGCGAGGTCGCGTGGCCCTTTGCAAAATCACGCACCGTATCCATGGTCTTCGCGCCGATGCCGCGGACCGGCAAATTCACCACCCGCTCGAACGAGGTATCGTCCGCGCGGCTGGCGATGAGGCGAAGATATGCAAGCGCGTCCTTGATTTCGGCGCGCTCGAAGAAGCGCAAGCCTCCGTACACGCGATACGGCATGCGGGCATTGAGAAATGCCTCTTCGAAGACTCGTGACTGTGCATTCGAGCGATACAGCACGGCCACCTCGCGCCGCGCGCCGCCGTGAGCGACCCACTCGCGGATCCGATTCACCACGAAGTCGGCCTCATCGCGCTCATTGAAGGCCGCGTACAGCTTGACGCGCTCTCCGTCCTCGCCGCTGGTCCACAGGGTCTTGCCGAGCCGCCCCGCATTGTTCGAGATCAGAGCGTTGGCAGCCTTCAAAATGGTGCCGGTCGAACGATAGTTCTGCTCCAGCTTGTACAGCACCGCCTGCGGGAAATCGCGCCGAAACTGCTGCAGGTTCTCCACCCGTGCGCCGCGCCATCGATAGATGGATTGATCGTCGTCGCCCACGACGAACGGCAGCCCGTTAAGCCCGGTAAGCAGCATCAACCACTGGTACTGAATCGCGTTGGTGTCCTGGAACTCATCCACCAGCACGTGTCGAAAGCGAGTGCGATAGTGCTGCAGCAGAGCCGGATTGTCGCGCCACAATTCGAACGCGCGGAGCAGCAGCTCGGCAAAATCCACGGCTCCGGCGCGCTGACAAGCCTCCTCGTAGGCCTGGTAGATCTTGATCAGCTGGCGGCGCGTCGGATCACCGTCATCCTTGATGTGTTTGGCTCGACGGCCTTCGTCCTTCTGTGCATTGATGAACCACAGGATCTCGCGCGGTATCCAGCGGGTCTCGTCCAGATCCAGCGCCTTCAATACCTTGCGCAAAACCCTCGCCTGGTCCTCGGAGTCCAGGATCTGGAAGCTTTGCGGCAAGTTCGCTTCACGCCAGTGGATGCGCAGCAGCCGATGGGCGAGTCCATGGAAAGTGCCCAACCACATGGCGCCGCCCGGCAACCCCAACAAGGTTTCGATCCGGCTGCGCATTTCGGCTGCGGCCTTGTTGGTGAACGTGACCGCGAGGATGCTGTTGGGCGAGGCGCCCTCGACCTGGATCAACCACGCGACCCGGTGCACCAACACGCGGGTCTTGCCGCTGCCGGCGCCGGCCAAAACCAGGGCCGCTCCCAGCGGCGAGGCAACCGCCTGCCGTTGATTGTCGTTCAGCCCGTCGAGAAGATGAGATACATCCATAAGGGCGCGGATTGTAGTCGCTCAGGCAGTTTGCGGGCGGCTTTCCTCGGCAAACTCGATCAGGGCCAGCGCCAGGGACAGCACCACCGGGCCGGCAATGATGCCGATGGCGCCGAAAGCGGGAATCCCGCCTAGAACGCCGATGAACACCGCCAATGCGGAAATTTTTGCCCGCCCGGAGATCAGCAGGGGCCGGAAGACATTGTCGAGGCCGCCGAGCAGGATGCCCCACGCCAGCAGGAATATCCCATAGCCCCAGCGACCGTCGACAAACAGCCAGATCACCGCGGGACCCCAAACGAATGCGGCGCCGCCCACGGGCAACATGGAGAATAGTGCGGCCAGCACCCCGAACACCACCGGTGAGGGAAGCCCGGCAATCGTGAACCCGATGCCGATGAGGATCCCCTGCGTCAGGGCCGTGACGCTGGTGCCGATGACGATGGCGCGGGTGACGCCGCTCAATTGCCGGAACAGCCGTTCCTTGCGCGCATCGTCGAGCGGAATCAGGCGGCGCGCGCGAGACAGCATGGCATCGCCGTCGCGCAAGAAAAAGAACAGCAGAAACAGCATCACCGCGAATCCGAACAGCGACCCCAAGGCGCCGAGAAAGAACCCGCCGCTCAAGGAAGCGGCGCGCTGCAGAACCTCGCGGGTGGCTGAAACCAGCCAGGATTGAATCTGCTCCGCCGAAACGCCCGCGTGCGCTTCCAGCCAGACATTGATGCGCGCAATCCACGGAAATTGCTGCAGATCGGAAAACGATTTGATGTCGAGTTCGGCCGCGGACTTTTGCAGTTTCTGCAAGAGCGCCGAAATCTGCGTCACGAAATCGATCGACAACGCGCTCAAGGGCAACAGGATGACGACCGGCGCGACCGCGGTCAGCACGCCCGCCGCAATCCCTCTGCCCGAGAATCGGCGCCGCAGGCGCAGATTTAAGGGGTACAGCAGGAATGCGAGAAACCCAGCCCAAGCCATGGGACCCACAAACGGCACGAAAATCAGGATCAGGGCATAACCCAAAACGAAGGCTACGACGAGCGCGAAAACGCGCGGATAAAAGGTCGCTGCAGATGGCATCGCGCCATCCTAGCACCCGGCCTCAAGGAAATAAGCGGCGCGGCGCGCGGCGTGCCCGGGCGGCCCCGCCGTCTCCTAAAAATTCCTGCGTAAGCGTACCATTGCGGCCCAAGGAATCTCGCCAACGGACATGCAATGACATCAATTACCGTCAACAATCAAATGGTTAACGTCGACGCCGAGCCCGATACACCGCTGCTCTGGGTGCTGCGCGATCACCTCGGAATGACCGGCACCAAGTATGGTTGCGGCATGGCTCTGTGCGGCGCCTGCACCGTGCACGTCGACGGCGCCGCGACGCGCTCCTGTGTGCTGCCCTTGCGCGCCGTGGCGGGCAGGTCCGTCACGACGATCGAAGGGCTATCCACGGACCGCGGTCACGCGGTGCAAAGGGCTTGGCTCGAGATCGACGTACCCCAATGCGGCTATTGCCAGTCCGGACAAATCATGTCCGCGGCGGCGCTGCTCAAGGCCAATCCCAAACCCAACGATGCCGATATCGATGCGGCGATGTCCGGCAATATTTGCCGGTGCGGTACCTATCCAAGAATCCGCAGAGCGATTCACCGCGCCGCGGAACTGCTCGCAGCGGGCGCGCCGAAGTGAGGCCGGTTTCCGATTTCAGCCGCCGCGATTTCTTAGGGAAGGCGGCCACCGCCGGCGGCGGCTTGATAGTGGCGCTGACGCTTCCCCGGCTAGGGGCCAAGTCGAGTTTCGCGGCGGCGCGTGCCGCGGGTCAGGCGGGCAGTCAATTGAACGCTTGGCTAAAAATAGCCCGCGACAATTCCGTCACCATCATCGTCGATCGCTCGGAGATGGGCCAGGGTGTCTACACTGCGCTGCCCATGCTGCTCGCCGAGGAATTGAACATCAATTTCGATGCGATCCGAATCGAGGCTGCGCCGGTCGGCGACGCGTACATCAATCCCGGGAACGGGGGCCAGGTAACCGGGACCAGCAACAGCGTGCAGGACGCCTGGGAGAAGCTGCGCATGGCCGGGGCGGCCGCACGCACGATGCTGATCTTGGCTGCCGCCAATCACTGGCGGGTGGATCCCAAGCAGTGTCATGCCGAGAATGGCCGGGTCTTGAGCCCCCAGGGCAAGGTTCTGACCTACGGCGAGCTCGCCGACGCGGCCGCGCGGCTGCCGGTTCCCAAGGACGTGGAATTAAAACCCAAGGCCAATTTCCAAATTATCGGCAAGTCGCTGGCCCGCATCGATACAGCGGGCAAGGTCGACGGCAGCGCCGAGTTTGGTCTCGACGTCAAATTGCCCGGAATGCTGTACGCCGCGCTCGCGCAGAGCAGGGTGTTAGGCGGCAAAGTGAAGGCGCTCGATTCGGGAGCAGCCGAGAAAATGCCGGGGGTGCGCAAGGTGCTGCTCACGGCCGGCGGTGTCGTGGTGGTGGCCGATCATTTCTGGCAGGCCTTGAAGGCTCGCCAGGCGTTGAATATCACCTGGGATCCCGGCGCCAACGTGCAACTCGACAACGCCGCTATCCAGACTCTGTTGAAGAGAACGGCCGCGGCCGGGCCTGGCCTCACGGCGCGTGCCGACGGCGACGCGGCGGCGGCACTTAAGTCAGCGAAACAACGCTTGAGCGCGGCTTACTACCTGCCGCTCCTGGCGCACGCGTGCATGGAGCCGATGAATTGCACGGCCGATGTCAGGGCCGGCGGATGCGACTTGTACGTGGGCACGCAGGTTCAACAGGTCGCGCAGGCAACGGCAGCAACGGCGGCGGGGTTGGCGCCTGCCCAAGTACGGGTCCACACCACCTTGATCGGCGGCGGTTTCGGCCGGCGTTTGGACATCGATTTCATCCCCGCCGCGGTCGAGGCTTCGAAGGCGGCCGGCGTGCCCGTCAAGGTCATTTGGACCCGCGAAGATGATATGACTCATGACACCTACCGTCCGCCGGCCTACGAAGAGGTGAGCGGTGGTCTTGATTCCGCGGGGAAATTGATCGCCTGGACATTGCACATCACCAGTCCCTCGATTACCGAGCGTATGTTTCCGCCGGTCAAGGGGGTCGACGACTCGGTGATCGAGGCAGCAGTCAATAACCTTTACGACGTTCCGAATCTTGCGGTGACCTATTCGCGGCAAGAAATCGGTATCGATGTGGGTTATATGCGCTCCGTGAGTCACGCACCCAATTGCTTCGTGATCGAAAGTTTCATGGATGAGCTCGCCGCCGCCGCCGGCAAGAACCCCTACGATTTTCGAATGCAGCAACTCGCCAAAAAGCCGCGCCAGCGGCGCGTGCTTGAGCTCGCGGCCGAACGAGCCGCATGGGGCAAGGCACCTGCCGGCCGCTACCAGGGCGTGGCGCTGATGGAAGGCTATATGACTCACCTGGCGCAGGTGGCGGAAATCTCAATCGTGGGCGGCGAACTCAAGGTGCACAAAATCGTCTGTGTCGTGGATTGCGGCCAGATGGTCAATCCGAAGATCGTCGAATCGCAGATAGAAAGCGGCATCGTATTCGGTCTGTCGGCCGCCCTGTGGGGCGACGTGACGATCGCAGGCGGCAAGGTGTCTCAGACCAACTTCAACAATTATCGGTTGCTGCGCAACAATGAAATGCCCGAACTCGAGGTGCATCTTCTCGACAGCGACGCAGCGCCCGGCGGCATCGGCGAAGCCGCGGTGCCGTTGGTCGCCCCCGCCGTCTGCAATGCGATATTCGCCGCCACGGGCAAGCGGCTGCGTGCCTTGCCCATTGGCAGGCAAAAACTGCTGACCGCCTAGCGAGCAGGCTACATCGACTCGAGATAGAGGACGACGGATTGCATCTGGTCCTTGGTCAGATCCTTGATCACACCGTGCATGACGGGTGCGGTGCGCAACACGTTCTGGATCACGAGCAACTGCTTGAGCAGATATGGAGCGTGCTGGCCGGCGAGACGTGGAAATATGGCCTGCCCTTCGGCGTGGGCGCCGTGACATGAGGCACACGGCGGGATCTGGCGCGCCGGCACGCCCTCCTCGAATACGCGCTTGCCCTTGGCGACCAGCGCCGGGTCGCCGGCTTTGGCGGACGGCGCCGCGGGCTGTCCTGCATAAAACGCGGCAAGCGCGCCGATCATCCCGTCACTCAGCTGCGACGCCATGCCCCACATGTAGGCCTGTGCGTCGGGATCCGCGCGCGATTGATCCTTGAACGCCTTGAGTTGAATTTCGATGTACGCTGCCGTTTGCCCGGCCAGATTGGGAAACGTCGGCGAGACGCTGCGGCCGTTCACACCATGACACGCGCTGCAGACCTCCGCCGCGGTCTTCGCGGCCGTATGCTGCGCATCATTGGCGACGTCCGCACCCTGTGCGTAGGCGCAAAACATAGACGCGCCGAGCGCGATTACAAAGTGACTCAATCTCATGCTCTTCTCCCGCGTCCTAAAGGCTATCCGGCGTCAAAACAACACCCAACCCAACAAATACAGCGTGTTGTTGTCCGAGGCGTTGCGCCCGGCGCCGTCGTAGTTCTGCTTGCCGCCGTTGAATTTGTCGTAAGCTACGTACTGCAGTTGCAGCTTGGTGTTGAGCCACGGCAGGTAATTCACTTCGGCGACATAACCGCGCGAATCGGGGCTGTTCGTTGCGCTGCCGGACACCGGCAGCGGCGCGAGCGGCGTTCCTGATCCTGACGGATATAACCCCGTGTCCGAGGTGCCCGTGGTGTTGAAGAAACCGAGAGAGCCGCCGATCGTGCGTTGATAGCTGTATTCGCCGACCAGCTTCAGGCTCTTGAGATCATTGCTGCTGTTCTGCACGAATAGATCGTTGAAGCTGGCATCGAGCTTCTGCTTTTCGCTGATATATGTGGCGAGCACGGTGAAGAGATGGTCTTCGCCGATGAATTGATACTGGAAGTCGAGAGCCGTGTCGGTGTAGCGATCCGTCGGCCCCGCGAGCGGGGTCGGTGTGCCTGTCAGACTGCCCGGATGCATCTTGGCCTGTATGCCGTAGGTGCCGAAGGACATGCTGTAGCGGTCCCAGCGGTACTCATATGCCAGGCGCCAGTATGGCGATATGCCATGGATGACGTTGCTCTGCGTACTGTCGAGAGGATGGTTGCCGCCGCGGATGGCCGCACCATATATGCTGAATTCGGCGTAGATGCTGTTATTGATCCAGGTATAGACGCCGATGCCGGCGGCATTCTGACCGATGCCGCCGGCGCCGGCCTCGAGCTTCGTCGAGGTGATGGGCGTCGGCGCCACGCTGCTGCCCGAATAGGGGAAGCCCCAGGCCGCCGTGGTGTTCCAGACATCCTGCACCGTGGGTCCGTTGTTCACGGTGACGCCGATGAGTACGTTGGGATGAGCGGAGCCGGGCGCGCCGCCGAAATCCAAATGCTTCGCGTAACGGATGTCGGTGTTGTCGAAACCGAAACTGTCCCCGACCCCGTCATAAGTGAGCTGCACGAAGGCGCCCAGGCCGTCGGCGATTTTACCGGCATAGAAGAAACTGGCCTGCTGCGGAAACAACACGTCGCCGTCCTTTGCCAGCGCCCCCGGCACGTTGGCATCCGCAAGCGCGGCCGCGGTGTGCGTGTAGGAGATCTGCAGCATCATACTGAGGGGCGGCAGCGAATTCAGCGCGAGGGTTTCGCGGTTCTCGACCGTAATTCCCTTGATTTGCCTGATGTTGTCGAGCACATAGCCGTTCAGCTTGAATTCCCGGCCGAAGGGCGTGAGCTCGGGAAACACGGTGTGGCAGGCGGCGCAGGCCATGCCGGTCTGGCGAGCGAAGCTCGGTACGGCCAGGGCCGGGGACGCCAGCGCGACGCACGATCCGATCCCCAGCGCTTGAAGCAAACGGCGGCATACCAACATGATCGCACCCCAACCCGTGAAGAAAACACTGTTGGAGTTTTGGGTGAAGGGCGTCCGGCGTCCATACGGGATTGCCGACGCGCATTGCGCCTATTGCTGATCTTGAGTCGCCGCGTCTATTCCTTGAACAGGAAGTAGTGATCGAGGATCAGCGCTGCGAACAACAGCATGAGATAGGTGATGGAAAATCTGAACGTGCGTATGGGCAGCTCCGGCCGGCGTCCCCGTTGCAGCGCCAGCACGTAGTAAAGAAAGCGGCCGTTCAGCGCGAGGGCTGATCCCAGGTAAATGAAGCCGCTCATGCCGGTGAGATACGGCAACAGCGTGGTCAGCACCAGCAAAATGGTATAGAGCACGATTTGCAGGCGGGTGTACGGGATGCCGTGGGTCACCGGCAACATGGGAATGCCGACCTTGGCGTAATCGTCGCGCCGCGCGATCGCGAGGGCCCAAAAATGCGGCGGGGTCCAGGTGAAAATGATCAGGAACAAGAGGAGCGCATGCGGGTCGATCGAATTGGTGACGGCGGCCCAGCCGAGCACCGGCGGCGCGGCTCCCGCGGCACCGCCGATCACGATGTTCTGGGGAGTCGCGCGCTTCAGCCACATCGTATAAACCATGGCGTAACCGATCAACGAGCAGAAGGTCAGTGCGGCCGTGAGGCCGTTGACGAGCAGCCAAAGGATCGACATGGATGCGAGTCCGAGCAGCGCGGCGAACGCCACGGCGTGGCGAGTCTGCAAATGCCCCGTGGGCAGTGGCCGCCGGCGCGTGCGCGCCATTTGCTCATCGATGCGGCGGTCCAGTACATGATTGAAAGCAGCGGCGGATCCCGAGGCCAACGCGATACCTAAGGTGCCGAAAAGCAGGGCGGGCAGCGGCACCAGCCCCGGCGATGCCAGCACCATGCCGACCACCGCGGTGAACACGATCAACAGGCTGACCTTGGGCTTGGTGAGCTCCAGGAAATCCCGCCATCGGCTGCCGCCGGCGAGGGTGATTGGGGGGCTATCGCGAAGGGTCGACACGATGCAAGGGTATCATGCCGATCGCGGCGGCCGGCCAAAGGGCGCGCAGCAAAGTCGCCATGCCGATCACGAGATACGCGGCACCTGCATTGTGCAGAGTCGCCAACCCCAAGGGGACGCCCCAATGCACCATCGCCGCACCGATCGTTATCTGAATGACGACGGCGAGTACCAACAGGCGCCCGGCCCGCGCGAGGCGCCGCTCGCGAGCGCCCACGGCGGCGAGGATTCCAAGGCTGATCAACACCGAACCTGCCAGCAGCGCGCCCAGACGGTGCGTGAAGTGAATGGCGACGCGCGCGGGATTCGCAAGCACCCCGCCTTCGTAATCGATATCGAGCCCACGCCACAAAACGAAGGCATCCCGATAGTCCATCCGGGGCCACCATGAGTGTTGGCAGGTCGGAAAATCGGGACAGGCAACCGCGGCGTAGTTGCTGCTGGTCCAACCGCCGAGCGCGATCTGCGCGATCAGGACGGCAAGACCGACCAAGGCATACTTTCGCAAGGCGGCCTCCCGCTGTGTAAGCGCGCGCGTCTCCGGCGTCAGCGACAACCACCACAGGAGTCCCAACGTCGAGAGACCGCCCAGCAGGTGCGCGGTGACGATCAAGGGTTTGAGCAGCAGGGTCACCGTCAGGGCGCCGAGGGCGGCTTGCAAGCAGACGATCACGAAGGCCAGCACGACCGCAATTATCGGTTGGCCGCGGTCCATTCGAAAGCGCACTGTCCATACGAGCAAGATAGTAATGACGATGACCAGGCTTCCGGCGAAATACCGATGAGCCATCTCGTGCAGTGCCTTGCCGAAATGCGCGCTGGACGCCGCTGCAACGCCGCCGGCGTTGGGATAAATATGCCCGTAACAGCCCGGCCAATCCGGGCAACCCAAGCCGGCATCGGTGAGGCGTACCCAGGCGCCGAGCACGACAACGGCCGCGGCGAGCAAGGCGCCCGCCAATGCCAATCGCCTGAACCAGACCAAACGCCGTTGCGGTGCCACGCGTCAGGCTCCTAACCTATGGAGGAAAGCCGCAGCAAGCGCTTCAGGTCTTCGAGCATGCCCTTGGGTTTGACGCCGCCGGCATAGAACATCATGAGATTGCCCAGAGGGTCGACCAGATAAACGCGCGGCGCAGGGGCCGTGCCCGCACTCTCTCCCGGGAGAAGCGCGAGCAGGGGCGCCGCTGCCGCGCTCGCGCGAATCACGATCAAGTCCGGATGCTGCTCATGCAGAAACTCTGCATCGCAGCAGCCGCCGTCGGCGATGAACGCGCGCTGCACCCGTTTCATGTCGCGAGCCAACGCCAGCCGAACTTGCCGCGTGTCGTACAGACGCGCGCGGCACGCTTCCGCGCAGGGACCGGATTCCACGAACAGCAGTGTCCACTTGCCCCTCAGGAAATCCGGATCGGTGTTCCCGGACCCTTGCAGCGGCAAAGCCAGCGCCGGCAGCGGGCGCGCCGGCTCGATCAACACGCCTGCGTTGACGCGGCCGCCGGGGTGCCAGGCAGGACCGTAGTACAAATAGAAGGCGAGGCCCAAGGGCGCAAAAAACAGCAGCGCCATGCCGATCAGCACGCGCCGCTGACGGCGGTCTTGGCTGCCCGGATTGGTCATATCGAGCGCCGCAAATTGGTGACGACGTAGATGACTGCCAAGGTCAGCGCCAGAGCGAACCATTGCATCGCGTAGCCTAAGTGGCGCATGGGCGGAAACCCGGGCGCAGACCAATTGCGGACGTATCCATCGGGCTCGACGGGGTCGAGCAGCACCAAATCCGCCGCTTGGGTCCAGGAGGATTCGCGCAATAGCCCTGCTATTTCACGGCGGCTGGGAAAGCTCGCGACGACGGGATAGGGAGGGGCAAGCGCTGCCTTGGTCCCCACCCGGATGCCGGGACTCGGCATATTGTCGGCGCGGCCGTGCATCACCCGAGAGTCGCCGGCAACGGCGATGGCCGGCCGCTCGGCGCGGCTCGACCCTAAGGGTACCCATCCGCGATTCACCAACACCCAACCGCCGCCCGTCAGGGCGAACGGCGTAATCACGAAATAGCCGGCGCGCCCGGCATTGACCATGTTGTCGATCAAGACCTGCCGGTCCTGATCGTAGCGGCCGCCGGCCTCGATGTGTTGGTACCGCCTTACGGGAGGTGTCCCGAGATCGATCGGCCGCGCGGCGTCGGTTCCCGCCGCGAACGAATCGAACAGCACGCGCTTCTCGTCGGCGCGGCGCAACTGCCAGCGGCCGAGCGATATCAGCA
>Ga0066789_10000224_pt1 | contig 20836 bp, 12 predicted proteins | sample OrgsoiDNA2013049_FD_70960 | JGI IMG/M metagenome (GOLD analysis project Ga0066789, IMG submission 70960) | Permafrost soil microbial communities from the Arctic, to analyse light accelerated degradation of dissolved organic matter (DOM) -... | ecosystem: Environmental > Terrestrial > Soil >...
TCTGGGAACAGTTGCTCGCCGACGTGCGCGCAACCGATCCCGACGTGATCTTCCTGGCCGAAGCCTTCACCCGGCCGGCCATGATGCTGGCGTTAGCGCAGGTTGGGTTTCATCAGTCGTACACATATTTCACCTGGCGCAACACCAAGCCCGAGCTGGAGAGCTACCTGACCGAGCTCGCACACGAAACGTCCGACGTCCTGCGACCGAACTTGTTCGTGAATACGCAAGACATCCTGCACGCCTTTCTCCAGCAAGGCGGACCACCCGCGTTCAAGATCCGGGCCGTCATCGCCGCGACCGCCTCGCCGACCTGGGGCGTGTACTCCGGCTACGAACTGTTCGAGAACACTCCGCTCAAGGCCGGCAGCGAGGAGTACCTGAACTCGGAGAAGTACCAGCTGCGACCACGCGACTACGCCGCTGCTGCCGCAGCGGGCCGCAGCCTTGAGGGCTACCTGACCAGGCTGAATCACATTCGCCGCGACCACGTGGCGCTGCACAGGTTGCGCAACCTGGCGATCCATAGTTCCGACAACGCCCAACTGCTGGTCTTCTCGAAGCGTGCCAGCACTGCCACGGACGACGACACGGTGCTCGTCGTCGTGAACCTGAACCCGTTCAACGTGGCGGAGGCCACCGTCGCGCTCGATTTGCCTGCGTTGGGATTCGACTGGCACAGCCGTCTCGACGTCACTGATCTGCTCAGCGGGGCGCACTACGAATGGGGTCAGTACAACTACGTGCGCCTTGATCCGCACGAAGAGCCGGCGCATATCTTCGTCGTGCGCCCGGCCGCGCCTGCGCTTGCGCCGCGATCTGCGGTAGAGCCGCGGCGCCGATGACGCAGTCGATACCCGATCCCTTCGACCGGTCCGTCGACCCGCGCTGGTACAAGCGGGCGGTGTTCTACGAAGTACTGGTCCGCGGTTTCGCCGACAGCAACGGCGACGGCACCGGCGATCTCAAGGGCCTGGTGTCGAAGCTCGACTACCTGAGCTGGCTGGGCATCGACTGCATCTGGCTGCTGCCGATCTTCCAGTCACCGCTGCGTGACGGCGGATACGACATCTCCGACTACTTCACCGTGCTGCCCGAGTTCGGCGATCTCGGCGACTTCGTCGAACTCGTCGACGAAGCACACAAGCGCGGTATGCGCGTGGTCGCCGACCTCGTGATGAACCACACCAGCGATCAGCATCCGTGGTTTCAAGCCTCGCGGGCCGACCCCACCGGGCCCTACGGCGACTACTACGTGTGGTCAGACACCGACCAGCAGTACCGCGACGCACGTATCATTTTCGTCGACACCGAAAAATCGAACTGGACCTTCGACCCCGTGCGCGGCCAGTACTACTGGCATCGGTTCTTCGGGCACCAGCCAGACCTCAACTTCGAAAACCCAGCTGTGCAGGACGCCATGCTCGGTGCGTTGCGATTCTGGCTCGATCTCGGCATCGACGGCTTCCGGCTCGATGCCGTGCCCTACCTCTTCGAGGCCGAGGGCACGAACTGTGAGAACCTGCCGCGCACCCACGACTACTTGAAGCGCGTTCGCAAAGAGATCGACACCGACTACCCCGACCGCGTGTTGCTGGCCGAAGCGAACCAGTGGCCGGCCGACGTCGTCGAGTACTTCGGCGACGGCGACGAATGCCACATGGCGTTCCACTTCCCTTTGATGCCGCGCATCTTCATGTCGGTGCGGCGCGAGCAGCGGTTCCCCATCTCCGAAATCTTGTCGCAGACGCCCGAGATCCCCGATGGCTGTCAATGGGGCATCTTCTTGCGCAACCACGACGAGCTCACGCTCGAAATGGTCACCGACGAAGAGCGCGACTACATGTACAGCGAATACGCCGGTGACCCGCGCATGAAGGCCAACATCGGCATCAGACGCCGGCTCGCGCCGCTGCTCGACAACTCGCGCGACCAGATGGAACTCTTCACCGCGCTGCTCCTGTCGTTGCCCGGTTCGCCGGTGCTGTACTACGGCGACGAGATCGGCATGGGCGACAACATCTGGCTCGGCGATCGCGACGGCGTGCGCACCCCGATGCAATGGACGCCCGACCGCAACGCCGGCTTCTCGACGTGTGATCCCGGCCGGCTCTATTTGCCCGTGATCATGGATCCGCTTTACGGCTACCAAGGCCTGAACGTCGAAGCGCAGATGCGCACGTCGACCTCGCTGTTGCATTGGACCCGCCGCATGATCGAGACCCGCAAGCGGCACCCGACCTTTGGCTCGGGCAGCTTCGCCGAACTCGGCGCATCGAACCCGAGCATCTTGGCGTTCGTGCGCGAGTTTGGCGATGACCGGGTGCTATGCGTGAACAACCTGTCGCGCTTCCCGCAGCCGGTCGAACTCGACCTTCGCCGATTCGAAGGTGTCGTGCCGGTCGAGATGCTGGGCGGCATGCACTTTCCGCGCATCGGCGAACTGCCCTATCTGCTGACCTTGCCGGGCCACGGCTTCTACTGGTTCACGCTGCCGTCAAGCCGGCCGGAGGACAACGCGTGAATGACTCCCTGAGCGACCTGCCACATCAGCCCGCAATCGAGGCGATGCTCGAGCAATGGCTGCAGACCCAGCGATGGTTCGCCGGCAAAGACGCTGGAGCGCTCGCAGTTCGGGTGACCGCGCATCATGTTTTGCAGGCGGGCGACCCAGCGTTGCTGCACCTCCTGATCGACGTCGCGCAAGGCTCGACAACGACTTATCAACTTCTCGTCGGCACCCGCCGCGAATTGCCGCAGGGTCTTGAGCACGCCGTCATCGGTCGCGTCGACGACGGCACGTTCTTGTACGACGCGATGCACGACCACGACTTGATGGGCGCGCTGCTCGAATGGGTCGATGAGGACGAGACTCGTGATGGCATCGTCTTCAGCCGATTCCCCGACGCCAAAATCGATCGCGCGGCCGCGAGCCTGGTGCTCGGCGGCGAGCAATCCAACAGCTCAGTGGTGTTCGGCGAGCAGAGCATCATGAAGCTATTTCGCATCGTCGTGCCCGGCCTGAACCCCGATCTTGAGGTAACCCGCGCCCTGACCCAATCGGGCAGTCCGCACATCGCCGCGCTCCAGGGCTGGATCGAAACCGACATCGGCGGCACGACGAGCACGCTCGGCGTACTCCAGGAGTTCTTGCGAACCGGATCTGACGGATGGGCACTGGCTCTGACCAGCGTTCGCGACCTGTTCGCCGAAGGCGACCTGCACGCCGACGAAGTCGGCGGTGACTTCGCCGCAGAATCTGAACGCCTCGGGCTGGCTACCGCCGACGTGCACACCGCGATGGCCGAAGCGTTGCCGACCGCAGTAGCCGACGAAGCCGCGATCGCCGAGTTGGCCAAGTCGATGCGCCATCGACTCGATGCGGCCACCGTCGCCGTCCCCGCGTTGGCAGTGCACGCCCCGAAGATCGCTGCAGCGTTCGACGCGCTGGGCAGGGGGCACGCGCCGTTGCAGTTGCAACGCGTGCATGGCGACCTGCACCTCGGTCAGGTGCTCCGAACGGACGCCGGGTGGGTGCTGCTCGATTTCGAAGGCGAACCGGGCGCGCCGATGCACACCCGCACCGCGCTATCGAGTCCGTTGCGCGACGTCGCGGCCATGCTGCGGTCGTTCGACTACGCGGCTCGGTACCTGCTCGCCGACAGCGATATGGAACACCGCGACAAGCATCTCGGCGCGCCGCAGGGGCCCGGGCAACTCGAATACCGCGCCGGCGAATGGTCGGAGCGCAATCGCGACGCGTTTTGCAACGGGTACGCCAAGGGCAGCGGTCGCGATCCGCGCGATGACGAAGCGCTGCTGCGCGCGTTCGAACTCGACAAGGCGGTCTACGAAGTGGTTTACGAGACTCGCAACCGCCCGAGCTGGGTACGCATCCCATTGGGCTCCATCGAACGTCTCGTGGCGGCGTGACCACGGGCGCCGGGCCGCCGCCGGCCGAGGAGGGCATCGTGGGCAAAGCAACCGCGAAAACAACCGGGCGGACGCCGGGCCAGCTGATGCCTGCGGCTGTGCCCGACGCAGAACTCGATCGCCTGGCCGACGGCGCCCACCACAATCCGCACAGCATTCTCGGCGCGCATCTGCGCGACGACGTCGTCACCTTCCGCAGCTTCCGGCCGAACGCGCGCGCGGTGACCGTGCTGGCTGACCTTGTTCGCATCCCGCTCGAACACGAGCGCGGCGGTATCTGGGTGGGCGCGTGGGCCAACCCGAGCGTCCCCGACTTCCGGGTCGAGGTTGTGTACGACGACGGCATCGCGCATGTGTTCGACGAGCCGTACCGATACCTGCCAACGCTCGGCGATGTCGACCTGCACCTGATCGGCGAGGGCCGCCACGAGCAGCTGTGGGAAGTGCTCGGCGCGCATGAACGGCAATACGACACCCCGAACGGTGTGATCACCGGCACGTCGTTCGCGGTATGGGCCCCGAACGCGCGCGCAATGCGGGTGGCCGGCGACTTCAACTACTGGGATTCGCAGGCATACCCGATGCGATCGCTCGGGTCGAGCGGGGTGTGGGAACTGTTCATTCCCAACGTTGCCTCGGGCACGCGCTACAAGCTCAACGTGCTCGGCGCCGATGGGCAGTGGCGCGAAAAGGCCGACCCGATGGCCTTCGCCACCGAAGTGCCACCCGCGCAGGGCTCGGTCGTGTTCACCTCGACGCACCTGTGGCAGGACGGCGAGTGGTTGGCCGAGCGCGCCACTCGTGACGCGGTGCGGTCGCCGATGAGCATCTACGAGGTGCACCTGGGCTCGTGGCGCCAAGGCCTGAGCTATCGACAACTAGCCGACGAACTTGTGGCGTACGTGCGCGATCTCGGCTTCACCCACGTCGAGTTTCTGCCGGTGGCCGAACACCCGTTTGGCGGCTCCTGGGGTTATCAGGTCTCGTCGTACTTCGCGCCTACTTCACGCTTCGGCAACCCCGACGATTTCCGCTTCCTCGTCGACGCGCTGCATCAGGCCGGCATCGGCGTCATCATCGACTGGGTGCCCGCGCACTTTCCGAAAGACGCCTGGGCGCTGGCCCAGTTCGACGGTACCCATCTCTACGAGCACGCCGATCCGCAACTGGGTGAGCACCCCGACTGGGGCACCTTGGTCTTCAACTTCGGCCGTCGTGAGGTGCGCAACTTCCTGGTCGCAAACGCGGTCTACTGGGCTGAACAGCTGCACATCGACGGTCTGCGCGTCGACGCGGTCGCCTCGATGCTGTATCTCGACTACTCGCGCAAGGCCGGCCAGTGGCGGCCGAACATCTACGGCGGGCGCGAGAACTTAGAGGCCGTGTCGTTCCTGCAGGAGATGAATGCCACCATCTACCGCCGCGTGCCCGGCGTCGTGACACTCGCCGAGGAGTCGACCGCGTGGCCGGCCGTGTCGAAGCCGACCTACGTCGGCGGCCTGGGCTTTGGGTTCAAATGGAACATGGGCTGGATGCACGACTCACTTCAGTACCTGAGCCTCGCGCCGATCTACCGCGGCTACCACCACAGCGAGATGACGTTCTCGATGATGTACGCGTATTCCGAGAACTTCGTGCTGCCGATCTCGCACGACGAGGTGGTGCACGGTAAGGGTTCGCTGCTGCACAAGATGCCGGGCGACCGGTGGCAGCAGGTCGCGAACGTTCGCGCCTTCCTCGCCTACATGTGGGCGCATCCGGGAAAGCAGCTGTTGTTCATGGGTTCGGAATTCGCCCAGGACAACGAGTGGTCGCAGGACAGCTCGCTCGACTGGTGGCTACTCCAGTACCCCGAGCACGCAACGGTGCAACAACTGGTGCGCGACCTCAACGCGGCCTATGTCGCAGCGCCGGCGCTGTGGCAGACCGATGTCGATCCGGGGGCGTTCCGCTGGATCGACGCCAACGATGCGAGCAACAACACCTTGTCGTTCGTGCGCCACGCCCCCGACGGGTCATCGATCGCCTGCATCGCCAACTTCTCGGCCATTCCGCACGAGGGCTACCGCCTCGGTCTCCCCCACGCTGGCCGCTGGGACGAGATCGTCAACACCGACTCGCACATCTACGGCGGCAGCGGTGTCGGCAACTTGGGCGCTGTCGAGGCCACCGACGAACCGTGGCACGGGCTCCCGGCGTCCGCGATCGTGCGGATCCCGCCACTGGGCACCATCTGGCTGAGGGGATAAGCAACCCCCCGAAACCGTCAGGGCGGCCGGTTCGCAGCCGATCCTCCTGGTAGGAGGTACGGCAACCGTGACAGTCATTCGTCGGCTCGTCGGCGGCCGGTGGTTCGCGCGGCTCACCGTTGCGTTCATTTCGGTGTCGCTGATCATCGGCGCCGTGCTGGCCCTGAATTCGTCGCAAGCGGCCGGGCGCCGGAACATCCAGACCCAATTCGCCTCGCGCGCGGCCTTGGCCGCCAAGTTCATCGGCACCTACGCGACCGAGCTGACCGAGCGCGAATCGCTCATTGCGACCAGCACTCTCCGAGCAACCGATCCGACAGCGGCCTTCAACGCCAATATCGCGGCGTTTGGGTTCCAGGACGGCGTCTTGCTGGATAGCGCCGGGCGAGCGATTGCGGTCTGGCCCGCCACTCCCGAGCTGATCGGCCAGCAGTACGGAGCGCAGTTCGCCCCGCTGCGGCGCGCCCTGCTGGGGGAGGTCGTGGTGTCCGACGTGGTCGTGACGAGCTCAGCTACGCCACCGATGGTGGGGTTTGCCATCCCGTTCGACACACCATCGGGCCGGCGCGTGCTGAGCGGCGCGTACTTGATCAGTACCACCCCGCTCGGCGCATTCATGAACGACTCAACCTCGCTGACGAACGCACAGCTCTACCTCACCGACAGCACCGGCGTGGTGTTCGCGACGAATGGCAGCGCCCAGCCGTCGACGACGCAGTCCCTAGCGCAGCTGAATCCCGCGCTCGGCGAGGCCGTGACCAAGGCCGCCACCGGCACCTACCGCTCTGGGTCGATGTCGTACTCGTATGTCAAGGCGGCAATCCCCGGAACGCCGTGGTCGTACGTCATCGCGGCCCCGACCAGCGCTGTGTACGCGACCGTCAACGGCAGCCCGCACTGGCTTCCGTGGTTGATTCTCGGCGGGCTATCGCTGTTGATCGCGATTGCGGCCTGGCTCACGATCCGCCTGCTCGCCGGCCGTCGCAGCAACGCTGACTTGATCACCCGGCTCGCGATCCTTGCCGGGACCGACAAGCTGACCGGTCTCGCCAACCGGTTGCACCTGACCGAAGAGCTCGAGCAGGTGCTCGCAGACGCCCGACAGCACGACTTCCCGGTGTGTGTCTTGATGATCGACATCGATCACTTCAAGAATCTCAACGACACCTACGGGCATCGAGCCGGAGACGTAGCGCTTCGTCACGTCGCCGACCGCTTGAGCACGTCGCTGCGCCGAGGTGACCTGCTCGCCCGGTGGGGCGGTGAGGAGTTCCTTGCCGTGCTTCCGAATACCGACATGGCACACGGCATGGCGGTCGCCGAACGCATGTGCGATCTCGTCGCCGGCGTCCCCTTCGAAGTAGGTGCGGACGGCGGCCTGGTTGCGGTCCAGACCAGCGTCGGGATCGCCGAGTTCGCCGACGACACGGTCGACACCTTGGTCGATCGCGCAGACCTCGGCCTCTACGAGGCCAAGGCGGCCGGACGCAACACGGTCCGCGCGTCGGTCCGAGCAGGCTCGGCTAAGCGGTAGCGTTCCCGTCGTGCGTCCGTAACTTGCGCGAAATCCTTTCTTCCTAGGATCTGCGAGATGGCTGACATCTTCGACGACTACGTCCTGGCGCAGGCCTGGGACGAGATGTTCGAGCTGCCTGGCGTGCCCCGCCCCGCGTATGAGGTGCTGTTTTCGGCCCTTCAGCCGCTTGAATCCGATGACCTGAACTTCCGGGCCGAGCAGTTGTCGCGCATGTTCACCGACCGCGGGGTGACGTTCGCGATGGGTGGCGAGGAGCGGCCGTTCCCGCTCGACCTCGTGCCCCGGGTAATCATGGCGTCGGAGTGGGACGCCGTGACCCGAGGTGTCGCCCAACGGGTGCGCACTCTCGAAGCGTTCCTCGCCGACGTCTACGGTTCCGGCCGGGTTTTCGACGACGGTGTGGTGCCGCGTTCGCTGGTCTCCTCCTCGATCCACATGCATCGGGCCGTGCACGGATTCGATCCGCCGAACGGCGTGCGAGTGCATGTCGCCGGCATCGATCTCGTGCGCGACGAAGCCGGCGCGTTTCGGGTGCTCGAAGACAACGTGCGGGTGCCGTCGGGCGTGAGCTACGTCATCGAAAACCGGCGAGCCATGACCCAATCGATCCCGGCGGTGTTCAGCGAGCACCGGGTGCAGCCGGTGCACGAGTACCCGGCCCGGTTGCTCACCGCACTGCGGGCCGCCGCCCCGGCCGGCATCAGCGACCCGACCGTCGCGGTGCTGACTCCCGGCATCTACAACTCTGCCTACTTCGAGCACGCCCTGCTCGCCCGACTCATGGGTGTCGAACTGCTCGAAGGTCGCGACCTCGTGTGCCGCAACAACAAACTGCGTATGCGGACGACGGATGGCGAGCGTCCGGTGCACGTTATTTACCGTCGCGTCGACGACGAGTTCCTCGATCCGTTGCACTTCCGCAGCGATTCACAGATGGGTTGCCCGGGGCTCATCAACGCGGCTCGGGCCGGCAACGTGACGATCGCCAACGCGGTCGGCAATGGTGTCGCCGACGACAAGTTGCTCTACACCTATGTGCCCGAGCTGGTGCGCTACTACCTGAACGAAGAGCCGGTGCTCGACAACGTCGAGACATACCGCCTTGAGGATCCCGGCGTGCTGCACGACGTACTCAGCCGCCTGCACGAACTGGTGGTCAAGCCGGTCGACGGTTCTGGTGGCAAGGGCATCGTCATCGGGCCACAGGCGAGTGAGAAGACTCTCGCCGAGCTGCACGACGTCGTGCAGTCGAACCCGCGCGGCTGGATCGCCCAACGGCCGGTCGCGCTATCGACCGCGCCGACCCTGATCGGTGACCGCCTCGTACCCCGGCACATCGACCTGCGGCCGTTCGCCGTGAACGACGGCAACGAGGTGTGGGTGCTCCCTGGCGGGCTCACCAGGGTTGCGCTGCCCGAGGGCGCCCTGGTGGTCAACTCGAGTCAAGGTGGCGGCTCGAAAGACACCTGGGTGCTGGCCGACGAGGCTCAGCGTGTGCCGGTGCAGCGGGCCGCCGATCTGGCTGCGTTGCCGTCGCGATCGTCCGACGTGCTGGCGACCGGCGTCCGCGATGCTGGGCCAACCGTGCAGATGGCGCAGCAATGAACGCCAACCGGGGCGGCGCCCCATGCTGAGCCGGATCGCAGAATCGCTGTTCTGGATCGGCCGTTATGTCGAGCGGGCCGACGACACGGCCCGCCTTCTTGATGCGTTCTTGCGCCGAGTGCTCGAAGACCCCTGGACAGACGAAGACGCAGAATGCCGTTCGTTGCTGGCAATTCTCGGCGTGCCGGCACCGCGTGACGTCGTGCAGAACACGGCCGAGATCATGCGCAAGGTCTCATTCGACGAAAAGACTCCTACCTCCATCGCCGGCGCAGTATCGGCCGCGCGCGAGAACGCGCGCGGCGCCCGCGAAGCAATCTCGAGCGAAATGTGGGAGTGCCTCAACGTCACCTGGCGGGCCTTGCCCGAACGACGCCGAGCCGCTGCGCGGCTCGGGCCCAACACCTACCTCGACTACGTGCGCGAGCGCACCGCGATGTTCTCCGGCCTCGCCGAATCAACGCTGTCGCACGACGACGGTTGGCACTTCTTGGTGCTCGGCCGCAGCCTCGAGCGGGCCGACATGACCGCGCGCTTGCTGTCGGTTCAACTGCTGACGGCCGATCAGCCGGTCACCTGGGTCACCGTGCTTTCGGCATGCGGGGGCTACGAGGCTTTTCTGCACACCTACGGCGGCATGGTCGACCGCGGCCGGGCCGTGCAGTTCTTGGCGCTCGACCGCTCGTTTCCGCGGTCGGTGCTGCACTCGCTGTCAACCGCGGAACAATGCCTGGCCGCACTGAATCCGCAACCGGAGCGTGGCCTTGTTGCCGACCCGGCCCGTCGAGTGGTCGGGCAAGCTCGCACCACGCTCGAATACGTCGACGTCGCCGACCTCATTCGCGACCTGAGTGAGCACTTGGTGCCGGTGCAAGAGGCCTGCGCGAGCGCGAGCCAGGCCGTATCGCGCCGGTTCTTCACCTACGCGACCCCACTCGCCTGGGCCGAGGAAATGGTCTGATGGTCTGGCGCTTGCGGGTCGTGCATACGACGCGGTTCCACTACGAGACGGCGGCGCACGCGTCGTACAACGAAGCGCGCCTCACTCCCCCTACGTTGTTGACTCAGACAACTCTTGAGTCGCGCATCGACGTCGAGCCACCGACGGCCGTCTACCGCTACCACGACTATTGGGCGTCGCAGGTGTCGGCCTTCGACCTCGACGACGATCACTCCGAACTCATGGTGCGAGCGACCAGCACGGTCGAGACCACCGACGCGATTCCGAGACACGAGCCGCCCATCGCCTGGCTCGCGTTGCAGCACCCGACGAACACCGACCGCTTCGCCGAATTCCTCGCGCAGACCACCCGCTCCGCCGTCGATGACGAACTGGTGGCGGAGGTACGCGAGCTGGTCACGGGTCTCTCGCCGACCGCGACCGCACTTCGCATCGCGTCGTGGATTCACGACGCGGTCGAATACGTGCCCGGTTCGACCGGTGTGCAGACGAGCGCCCGCGAAGCGTGGGAACGCCGCCAAGGCGTCTGCCAAGACATCGCGCACCTCACCGCCGGCCTGCTTCGCCGCTTCGGCATTCCGGCCCGCTACGTCTCGGGATACGTGCACCCCAAACGCGATGCGGCGATCGGCGAAACGGTGAAGGGTCAAAGCCACGCGTGGGTGGAATGGTGGGACGGTGAATGGGTCGGTTACGACGTGACGAATGACCAGCCAGTCGGCGTCCATCATGTTGTTGTTGCTCGTGGTCGCGACTACGGCGATGTGGCGCCACTCAAAGGGGTTTATCAGGGTAGGTCGCACAGCCGGTTGGCCGTCACCGTCGAAGTGACCAGGCTCAGTTGACCGTCAGCGGCGCCTACCTCGGCTGCGACATGTTGCTGGAGATCACCACGCCGGCGACGGTGGTATTCAGCATCGCTCCGTCGACCACTGCTGGTGTCCTCGACGTCGAAGAGCTGACGGTCACCTGCGACGACCTCCCGTTCGAGGCGACCGTGCGGCACGTGGTCGGTGACTATGGCACGCGGCTGCACAAGCTCGACCTTCCGCCGGGCCGCATCGGCGTGCGGTACGAGGCGCATCTCACCCCAGCTGACGCCACCACAAATCAGGCGGACGACGAGGTCGAGCTGCTCACGTATCTGCGACCGAGCCGGTTCTGCCCGTCAGATCGGTTGGCCGGTCTGGCGAGCGCGGAGCTCAGCTACCTGCCGAAAGGCCAAGAGCGCCTTGACGGGCTGACGATGTGGGTGGCCAGGAGGTTGGCCTACGTCGTGGGGTCAAGCGGCCCACTCGACTCCGCAGTCGAGACCTTGCTGGCCGGCCAGGGTGTGTGTCGCGACTACGCGCATCTGATGGTGGCGATGGCACGAGCTTTGGATATGCCGGCTCGCTTCGCCTCTGTGTACGCGCCCGGCTTGTTCCCAATGGATTTCCACGCGGTGGCCGAGATCTACGTCGACGGCCAATGGAACGCCGTCGATGCGACCTACCTCGCGCCGCGGCCCAGCCTCGTGCGCATCGCCACCGGGCGCGATGCTGCCGACACCGCGTTCCTCACCACGATCGACGGCGAGGTGGAGCTACTGGACGTCGTCGTCAAAGCCAGCGTCGACGGCGAGCTGCCTCGAGACTCGTACACCGACAACTTCTCACTTGCGTAGTACGACGTGCCGAGTGCACATCAGCTCTCGGAGTCGACCAACCGGGTCCGGATCCAGTCCAGCGTGACCTTCAGGCCTTCCGCGAGGGAAATCTGCGGTGCCCAGCCAAGACCGTCCACCGCGGCCGCACTATCGAGTGTGATTGCTTGTAGTTCACCGAGCCTGGCCGCCGCGAGCGTCGGCTCGTCGGGCGACGCGGCGGCCCGCGCGATTGCGGTATGCAACTCACGTACCGAGGTGCCAACCCCCGTTCCGATATTGAAGCGACGACCGTCGCCGACATCGCCGACTGCCCGCGCAAATGCGTCGGCAACGTCACCCACGTATACGTAGTCGCGAATCGAGGTGCCGTCACCAAAAATGCTCGTTGGCTGGCGCTGCAGCAATGCGCTACCGAAAATCGCGACCACACCGGCTTCACCGTGCGGATCTTGGCGTGGGCCGTACACGTTCGAGAGAGCAAGTGCAGTGGTCTGCAGCCCGTACAGACCGCGGTACATGGCGAGGTAAACCTCACCGCACACCTTCGAAGCTGCGTAGGGCGACAGTGGGTTGACCACAACCGTCTCGTCGACCGGCAGTTGATCGGGCTCTCCGTAGATCGACCCACCCGACGATGTAAAGACGACCTTGCGAGCCCCGACCGCCCGCGCCGCCTCGAGGACGTTGATCGTGCCGAGCACGTTGAGGCGGGCGTCTTCGATCGGATCTTGCACGCTAACGCGCACATCGATCTGAGCGGCAAGGTGGCAGATTACCTCGGGTGCGACCGCTGCAACGGTCTTCGTCAGCTGCTGATCGGTCACGTCAGCTTCAATGAAGGAGAATCGGCCGCTGCGCTCGGCATCGGCCAGGTTTGCGCGACTGCCACGCGAGAGGTTATCGAGGCCGATGACGTCGTGGTCGTTCGCGATGAGGCGATCGACAACATTCGAACCGATGAAGCCGGCCGCGCCGGTCACAAGAATGCGCACGTCTCGACGATAGCGGCTCAGTGATATGCGTCGCAGAGCTTCAGCGGTATTGCGAACTTGGCGGTGCTACACCAGCGCCCTGGTTTAGAACAGTGCGCGGCTCAATGCCGCGCGCGCTTTGGCGACCGAAGGGTCGTCAGGCCCGGCGGCGTCGAAGAGACTCAGCAGCTGTAGGCGCACACGATCGCGGTCAGCGCCGGAGGTGCGAGCAACCACCGCAACCAAGAGCGCAAACGCTCGATCGAGATTGCCCTCCAACATCTCGACATCGGCCGCCGCCAGTTGGGCATCGATGTCGTCAGGTAGAGCGACGGCGGCAGCTCGGGCGGCATCGGCGTCGAGATGTTCGGCCCGGCTGAACAACCGCACGCCTGCAAGTGCGCCGATCGCCATCGGATCAGCCGGAGTGTTTGCCAGGATCGCCTTGTAGCCAGCTTCGGCCGCGGCGTAGTCGCCGCTTTCGAAGGCGGCCGAAGCCGCGGCAAATGCGGGATCGACGGGCGGCGGGCCGGCCTCCGCTGGCGGAGCGCCGTCGGCCGCGCCGGTTGCCGCGACCAGCTCACTGATCCAACCGCGTACTTCGGCCTCGGGCACCGCGCCGGTGAACTCGCCGACGATGCCGCCCTGCCAAATCGCCTTGACCGCCGGGATGCCCTGCACGCCGAGCGCGGTCGCTAATCGCGGGTTGGCATCGACATCGATCTTGGCCAGCACCCACGATCCGGCGCCTTCGGCCGCGACCCGCTCAAGGATCGGGCTGAGTTGCTTGCACGGCCCGCACCATTCCGCCCACAGGTCGATCACGACCGGCACGGTCATCGACCGCTCGAGCACGTCGGCCTGGAACGACGCTTCGGTCACGTCAATAACGGACGTCGGCGACCCGGCGTCCCCGCCGTTCGAGGCAGCGCCGTTCGATGCGGGGACGGCGGCGGTCGCCGGCCGGCGCGCGAGCGAATCGAGCGAAACGGCGCCGGCGAACCGTGGCGGAGTAGTCATAGGTCAATCATCGCCGACCCAAAACGAGATCGCGACGTGGCCCGCCAATCACCACGGGCTCGGTTCGGTGTAAGCCCCCCACTCGGCCACGAGTAGGCCACAGATCTCGCCGAGGGTGGCCTCCGCGCGGGCCGCATCGAGCATCGGAGGCACCAAGTTGCCGTCGGATCGGGCGACTTCGAGCACGGTACGCAGCGACGCATCGACCTTGGCCTGATCGCGTTGCGCCCGCCTGACAGCGAGGGCCGCGCATTGCTCGCGCTCGACCTCGTGCGATACCCGCATGATCTCCAGCGGCCGCTCGAACTCGTCGGTGAACACGTTGACGCCGACGACGTGCCGCTGGCCGGACTCGAATGCCTCCTGCTGGCGGTAAGCAGCGTCAGCGATGAGGCCGTTGAACCAGCCGTCCTCGATGCCACGCAAGATGCCGGCCGTCATCGTGGTGCCACCACCGAGCGCCCGGATTTTCGCAAAGAGCTTCTCCGCCTCGGCCTCGACTTGATCGGTGAGCGCCTCGACGAACCACGAGCCGCCGAGCGGGTCGACGACGTTCGTCACGCCCGTCTCCTCCATCAGCACCTGCTGAGTGCGCAACGCGATCGACGCCGCCCGCTCGCTCGGCAACGCGAGCACCTCGTCGAGAGCGTTGGTGTGCAACGAGTTGGTACCGCCGAGCACAGCGGCCAGCGCTTCGATCGCCGTCCGGACGACGTTGTTGTCGGGCTGCTGCGCGGTCAGCGACACACCGGCCGTCTGGGTGTGGAATCGCAGCCACTGCGCCTTCTCGGTCTTCGCCCCATAGACGTCGCGCATCCAACGCGCCCAGATCCGGCGGGCCGCCCTGAATTTCGCGATCTCCTCGAAGAAATCGATGTGCGCGTCGAAGAAGAACGACAGCTGCGGCGCGAACAACTCGACGTCCAGGCCTCGTGAGAGCCCTAGTTCGACGTAGGCAAATCCGTTGGCGAGTGTGAACGCGAGTTCTTGGACGGCGGTCGAGCCGGCCTCCCTGATGTGGTAGCCCGATACCGACAGCGGCTTGTAGTCGGGCATCTCGTTTGCGCAGAACTCCATCAGGTCGCCGATGAGTCGCAGATGCGGCTGCGGCGTGAACAGCCATTCCTTCTGCGCCATGTACTCCTTGAAGATGTCGGTCTGCAGCGTGCCGTTGAGCTCCCCGTGCGCGACACCTTGACGTTCGGCCGCGGCGACGTACATGCAGAAGATCGGGACGGCGGGACCGCTGATCGTCATCGACGTCGTGACGTCACCGAGCGGAATGCCGTCGAACAGCAACTCCATGTCGGACGCCGAGTCGATCGCGACTCCGCAGTGCCCGACCTCACCTCTGGCTTGCGGCTCATCGGAATCGCGGCCCATCAAGGTCGGCATGTCGAACGCGACCGACAGACCGCCGCCGCCCGCACCGAGGATCATCCGGTAGCGCTCGTTCGTCTGCGTGGCGTTGCCGAAGCCAGCGAACTGCCGGATCGTCCACGGACGCCCGCGATAGCCCGTCGTGTACAGCCCGCGCGTGAACGGATACTCCCCGGGCCAGCCGATCCGCGCGACCCGCGGATCCTCAGCGCCGTCCGGCGGTCCGTACACGGCCTCCAGGGGCAGTCCGCCCAGTGTCGACCGCATCAACGGTGAGCCTGGTGTCAACCGAGACTGGCCGTCCTCGCTCTCTTGAGCATCGGCCATGCCCCGACGATCCGCGCTGTGCCGTGCGTCCACGCCTGCCTCCAGCAGCTTCGCCTTCGATAGTAGGACGCCCGACTATTTCTCGGCGTGCGCCAGTCCGCGGTGAGTCGCCTGCGCCCAGCCGCAGAGTGCGCAATACGGCAACTACGTCGGCTCGGGCCGCTTCAGCAAGCGAGTCGAGGCCAAGAGCGCGCGGCTCAACGCGCGCGCGCCTTGGCCACCGAAGGGTCGTCCGGCCCGGCCGACGGCACGCCGATCACGGTCACCGTCGTCGTCCATGTGCTTGGTGAATCGTTTGCCGCACCTACGCCGCCGTTTACGGGTGCCGACATCACCGGCCTGAGTCTCGTCGCTTTGGCGCTTATCGGCGTCGGCATCGTCCTCACCGCAGAGCGGCGCGGCGCCTACCGCGCTTGAGCCGTCGCCCGTCCGCACGGCCGAATGCGAACGACGTCCCCGATGCGCGCTTTTCGACTTACCGCGACCTGTCGACCAGCTCTTCATCTGGAGTTAATCTGATTTGCTGGCGTTCGCCGAAACATGGGTCGCAGTATGGTTACCCGACCAGGGCGAGACGTCCCTGGACTCAAGGTGCAGGGTTCGCCGTCCCGATACCACGGGTGAGGTTGTTCAGCTTCGGCCCTCCGAGGGCGTTACGAGGCCCCCTGCCTGAGCATTGGTGGATTCATATGTACCAGCGGAAAAGGATGCGTCATGCCTGGCTTGCGGCAAAGCACCTTAAGGCGCGCAGCACTCGATCTCGTCTGTCGTTGGCGCTAGCTGCGCTTGTCACGGCTCCAGCGCTTATGGTCGTGGCCCAACAACAGCCCGCGCTCGCAGATGCCCCGACTCAATGCCACAACGACACCACGCTCCCCCGCACGTACACGCACGGCAGCCCAAAGACCGGCCTACCAACCCGGCACGGCTACTACTACCTGGACGTAAAGTTCGGTCAAGGTTGCGGAGTCGGCGCCGACGGACTCGTACATCTGTATGCGACGGTGCGACCGTTGTCCATTGTCGGTCCCCATACGTCCACGAATCCCGACGGCGGAATGATGTATTGGACCACGTTCCACTACAACACCAGCACCGAACTCACTGTCGACAACTCGCCTCACGTCACCACGACAGGCGAGAAAATGCCGTGCTTGCCTGGCGGAAAAACAGTCCAGACGTGTACATGCATTGACGGCCTCGGAACCATCGTGGCGATGAGATACGACGGCCCAGACGTTTTCGGTCTGAGCAAGGGCAAGGACGCCCGCTTCAGGATCGCCAACGAATCCGGTGAAGTACTGACCGACTTCGCGTCGATTCGCGTCGTGAAGTCTTCAACCGCCACGACCTGACCGCGTCCTCACTTCGGCTTCAACCGAGCGCACCTGTGACGGGGTGGCCTGCACTGTTTCGGCGCAGGCCACCCCGCATCTCACCGGGCAGCCTCTAACGCACGGTGTTCACCCAGACAGACGCGTTGTTGGTCGTGACCGGGTCATACACGCCGGCCGTCACGTTTGCGTTGGCAGTATTGGATCCCGCCTGATCGGCCTGGAGCGTCAGCTTCAGATTGACGTGACTTACCTTCGCCAGATTCGCGACCGACCAAGTGACCGTCCCCGCGGCATACGTCCCTCCGCTCAGAGCGGATACAAACGACGTACCGGTCGGCAGGGTGAACGACACCGTTATCGGTGACGCCACGGACGACGGCCCGAGGTTTGTGACCGTCACCGTGTACGAGACCTGAGTGCCCACAGACACTGTCTTCGGGCCGGTCATCGCCGTCGCCAGATCGGCCGAGGCGCCAACGTTCAACGTGAACGCCTGCGTGATCGGTGAATTGACTCCGTTGATCGCCTTGAAGGTCAACGCCACCGGTCCAACGGCAGCGTTCGGGTCGAGTGTTCCAGCCAGCGTTGCGGTGCCGTCACCGTTCGAGGTGAACGTCAGGCCGGCCGGCACCGTGCCACTCGCCACCGACAACGACGCCGGCGGCGAGCCGGTCGTCATCACCGTGAACGAGAACGGTTGACCGACATTTCCGGTCGCGCTAGTACCGCTGGTGAAGGCAAGGCCGCTGCCCACCGTCATCGTCAGCGTTGGACTGTTCGCCGGGATGTCGATTCCGTTGTCTGCGGACACGACGAAGGTGTACGTCCCTTGAGTTGTCGGCGTTCCCGCCAATACTCCGGAGATCGTGTTCAACGCCAGCCCAGGAGGCAGCGCGCCCGACGTCACGGCGTATGTGGGCGCCGGTTGGCCGGTGGCGACGAACTTGTAACTGAACGGCGCACCCAGATCTGCCGAGCCAGGCGGGTTGTCCGAGGCGAACGACGGTCCGACTGGCATCGCGGCTACGTGGACTGTGATCACCGGCGACGTGATGGAGCTACTGACACCGTTCGATGCCACGACCGTAAATGTGAAGTCGCCAGCTTGGGTCGGCGTACCAGCGAGAATGCCCGTGCTGTCGAGGTCGATTCCCGCGGGCAATACGCCGCCGGCTCCGACGCTGAAGGTGGGCGCTGGGTCACCGGTGGCCGAGAAGCTGTAGGCGAATTTTGACCCCACGGTCGCATTGGTCGCGGGTGTGTCCTGCGTCCACGCGAGCGGCTGCGGTGCCGGCGGCACGGAGACGTCCGACGTCGGCGGGTAGATCGTGACGACCGCTGTCGGCGATGCCGCCTTCGTGACCCCTTGTGCCGCTGACAGCGTGAGCGTGAACGTGAGCGGCGCGCCGCTCGCGGGCCCGCCCTTGAGAAGCTGCACCGGCAACTGGAACGAGGTCTGACTAGCCGGGATCGTGACCGACTGATTGATCGCGGTGTAGTCGACCGCAGCCGTGGCTGACCCGTCCGTCGACTTCACGGTGATCTTCGTGCTCGTCGTCGTCGGTGCTTCAAGGACGATCGGTACGGTCACCGTCGTGTTCTCAGACGGGCTGCGCCAGACGTTCGCCGGCTCGACGAGAATGAAGTTGTGCACTACCGGAGTGGTGTTCAACCACGCAATGCCGTTGACCGCTGAACCTTGCGCCGCGGGGATATTCGGATCGAGATAGAACTTTTGATCGGTCAAGGTACCGGTGGCCGCATTGACGGTGACTGGGAATGTCGTCGTCGTGCCCGCAGGAACGGTACCAGGAGCGTTAGTGACCGCGACGTACGTCCCGGCGCCTGATTTCGCCGATCCATCGTGCGTAGTGAACGTCGTCGTAACCGGCGCCACCGCGCCCGGACCAAGGAAGACCGGGAAGTTGGCAGACGTCGTTCCGCTGGTCGGAACGGCGACGTCGACGTTGCCGACGATGACCGTCGGATTCGGTGGCGCGGTGCCTGTTCCGGCGAACGTCACCAGCCGCACCCCGCCCGAATCAGTGGCGTTCAACGTCCACTCGGTGGACGACGGGCCGCTGGCGGTCGGCGTGAAATTCACGCGTGCCTGCACGCTTTGGCCAGGCTGGATTACCGTGCCCTCCGCGAGAGCGGAGATGGAAGCGGCATCGGCCGTGAACCCACCGGCGCCTTGCGGCGGCTTCGACTTGGTCAGAGTCAACGGAGTGCCACCGATATTGCGCAGACTGAACGTCTGGGTGGCGGTGACACCCTGCGGCACCTGACCGTATTGCAGCGATGACTGCGATATTTGAAGTTGCGGCGCGGTGCCCCCGGTGCCATCAAGGGAGATCGACGTGTTGCCACCGTCGGTAGCAATCGTCAACTCGTTGGTGTACTCACCGACGCTGTCGGGGGCGAAGGTGACCGTCGCGGTCACGCTGCCTCCACTTGCGATGGTCGCACCTGCCGCCGGCATGCCCGAAACGACGTATGGCGCCGTGGGCAGGTTGACTCCGTTGACGTGCAGAGTCGCCGCGCCATCGTTGGTGAAGGTCACCGTGTTTGATGCGGAACTGCCGACAGTGACGCCGCCGAAGCTGACGCAGCACGGATACACCACAAGATCAGGACCGGCCGGCTCGCCCTGTCCGCTTAGTGGGATCTTGGCTGTTGCGCCCTCGGAGGTGGTCGCAATCAAGGAACCGCCCGCCGCGCCGGCAGTGCCTGGAGTAAAGGTGACGGGCATGCTGAGCGTGTCACCTGCGTTCAGCGTCGCCGGCAACGCCGGAGTTGATGCGCCGGCGGTGAACCGGCCGCCCGCGGTACTCAACGCCGTCACTGTCAACGGCTGGTTGGCCGTGAAGGTCGCTGTCGCAGTCGACGACGAACCGACGACGGTCGTCGGGAAGTCGACGGCCGGTCCAGCGAGTGCGGCGTTCAGCGGCGTTCCGAAGATCAGCACATGACCATCGCGCGTGCCGACGTAAATCTTGCCGTTGTCGGCGGTCGGCTGGGTGAACTTGTTGGCGGTGCCGACCGGCGCGCTGAAGACGCGTTGGAGAACGCCATTCACCGGAACCGGCAGATATGCCTGGAGTTGCCCACCGACGCCCGTCGCGTCCGGCTCCCAGATGGTCCACACCAAACCCGAGCCTGACGCCATGCCGTTCGACGTCACTATCGCCGGGCTCGACCCATAGCCGAAAGCCTGGTTGCTTCGCCCTTGGAGAGCGAGCGTCGGGTTGCCCGACGCATCGAGGCTGGTCTTGTATGCGCGCAGCGCACCACTGCCACTACCGCCCTGCGCGGTGACCATATAGACCCATCCGCCGTCGCCGGGCCAGACCGACGGCTTGCCCCACACTCCGTTCGCCTGCAACGTGTTGATGGTTGCGTCGGAGCCGGCAGGTCCTTGTTCGAAGCCACCCATATTCGCGGCGTCGAGCAAGAACACGTAACCCGCTTTGCCGACCTGAACGATGACGTGCGGATGGGCTGCGGTGCCGAATGGCGAGCCGGGCAACGTGTCGGTGCCCGGAAGTTCGATCGGGGGGCCCGACCCGATGTCGGAGTCGTCATGGTTCAGGGCGGCACCGTTGTACGGGCTGAAGAAGTCGGTGGGCATAAGGGTGCCGCCAGATTGAACGGTGAGTCGCACGACGCTCTGCGCAAGAGTTCCCGGGGCCGTGCTGCCGACGACCGGCGTGGTTGGCGTGTGACCGTTGCCGCTCGCGACGACGATTTGGCCTGGGCCATCCGACAGCAAGCCACCGCCGGCCTGCCAGATTCCGCCACCGGCGGGGCCGACGCCGCCGGTCTGAGGTACGCCTGCCTCATCGGTCCAGCGCGCTTTGGTCACCCC
>Ga0066789_10000225_pt1 | contig 20821 bp, 14 predicted proteins | sample OrgsoiDNA2013049_FD_70960 | JGI IMG/M metagenome (GOLD analysis project Ga0066789, IMG submission 70960) | Permafrost soil microbial communities from the Arctic, to analyse light accelerated degradation of dissolved organic matter (DOM) -... | ecosystem: Environmental > Terrestrial > Soil >...
TCAGGCGGTTGGTGAAGTCCGCGGGACTGCTGGCCTCCAACGCGATCGACAGGACAGAGACCCCGCCCTGCTCGTAGTCGTCGCGGGCGAGGTTGCCAACCTGGTCCTGAACCTGCTGGCTGTCATGAGCATTCTGGGCTAGCGCATCGCCGGCCTTGGCCGCGTTCGCCTCAGCGACCGCAAGCGCTGTGGCCACCGCTTCGTTGCGGCGGTCAGCTGCGCTGCGTGCGGCGTCAGCGGCTGTCAGTGCCTGCTGAGCGCCGGGCAGCTCCGCCTTGGTGCGCTGCAGCTCCACGAAGGCTTGGGCCAGGTTCTGGGAGGTGTCCTCGAGCTCGGTGCGCAGCTGGGCGATGCCGGCATCGAGCTTCTTCTTGTCACCGACGGTGTCAGCCGAGCTGAGGGCTACCAGCCCCACGGTCAACGTGGCAGACAGGACCACACCAAGAACCACGAGCCGCACAAGGGCGCGACCGCGGACGGGGCACGTGGTGGTCAGAACTCGGTTGACTATCAACATCGGTACCACCGGCACCCTGAGCACCCACCGACCTCGGACGGACGACCCGGCGGCATGTCTAAACCCTCAGATAGCGACGCAGCGTGACCCAGGCGGTCAGGATCGCCAGGCCGGCAGCGGTCGCCACCAGCCAGGGCGTCACCGTCCACACGTCCGCCGTCGTGATGAAGTTGATCGGCAGCCTCGTGCCCAAATAGCCGATGCCGTACCGCACGAGCGCCCACAACACGCCGGTCGCCAGAGCCGAACCGACCACTGTCGCGACCAAGGTCTCGAGGATAAACGGCAGCTGGATGTTGAACGCCGAGGCCCCGACCAAACGCATGATGCCTGTCTCTCTGCGGCGACTGAACGCCATCTGGCGGATGGTCGTAGCCACGAGCAGGACCGAGCACAAGACCATCAAGGAGGCCAGGGCCAGCGCCCCGAAGGACAGACCCCGCAGCAGGTTGAACAGCGGGTCGAGGATCCGGCGCTGGTCCTGGACGTCACCCACGCCGGGCGCGCCGGTGAACGAGCTGGTGATGACGTCGTACTTGGTCGGGTCCGACAACTGCACCCGGAAGCTCTCCGGCATCTGGCTGGGCATGATGTCGCGATACGTCGGGCTGTCCTTGTACTGCGCCTTGAGGCGGTCGTACGCCTGAAGCTGTGACTCAGGGAAGACGCTCTTGACCAGCGGCCTCATCGCGTCGAGCTGTCTGCGAATCTGGTTGCGCTGGGATTCGGTGACCGCGCCCGCCGAGCAGTTGGGTAGGTCGGACCTGGCGGTGCACAAGAAGATCGACACCTGGACGCGGTCGTACCAGTAGCCCTTCAAGGCGTCGACCTGCCGTTGGTCCAGGAGGCCGATCCCGAGAAACAACACAGACACCATCGTCACCAGCGCCACCGAGATAGCCATGGACCGGTTTCGGCGCAGGTCGATCCAGATCTCGCTGAGGATGAACTGCAGGCGCATGGCTCTCCTTGTGTCCCTTCTTCGGCTTCAGCGTGCCTTGTGGTTGCGAACAGTGGCCGCACGCCGGGCGGGCACTGCGCCCATTGCTCGGCTAACGCTGCACCTCGTAGACGCCTCGCACCTGGTCGCGGACCAGCTCGCCGTTGTCGAGCTCGAGGACCCGCTTGCGTAGCTGATCGACGATCCCTTCGTCGTGGGTGGCCATCACGATCGTCGTGCCGGTGCGGTTGATCCGGTCCAGAAGGCGCACGATGTCCAGGCTGGTCGTCGGGTCGAGGTTGCCCGTCGGCTCGTCGGCCAGCAGAATCGCGGGCTTGTTGACGAAGGCGCGAGCGATGGCCACCCGTTGTTGCTCACCACCGGAGAGCTGGTGCGGCAGCCGCTTCTCCTTCCCGCCGAGCCCGACCAGCTCGAGGGTCTCGGGCACGACCGCCCTGATCGTATGAGGCGACGTGCCCAGCACCTGAAGGGCAAAGGCGACGTTCTGGAAGACGTTCTTGTTGGGCAGCAGCCGGAAGTCCTGGAAGACCGTGCCGATCTCGCGACGAAGTGCCGGAACCTTGCGACTGGGAAGGGCGGACAGCTCGCGGCCGGCCACGAGCACGTCGCCAGCGCTGGCTGCCTCCTCGCACAGGATCAGTCGCAGCAGGGTGGACTTGCCCGAACCGGACTGGCCCACGACGAACACGAACTCGCCGCGTCCGACCTGCAGCGAAATATCCCTCAGCGCCGGTTGGCTGGAGCGCCGATAGGTCTTGCTCACGTTCTCGAAGCGAATCATGGGTGCCATACGCCTCTGAAGCTTGGGGACAGGCCCCGCCAAGCGGGGTGACCTACGGGCCCAGAAACCTGCTCCGCAGATACAAGCTCAAGGGTACGACGGCTTGCTCGGCCAGCGGGGACCGTGAGATCCCTCGGCGTTGCGGCCCTACGCCTCGTCCCGCTCGGCGCTGCGTTTCCAGCGGATCCCTGCCTCGATGAAGCCGTCGATGTCACCGTCGAACACGGCGCTGGGATTGCTCACCTCGTACTCGGTTCGCAGGTCCTTGACCATCTGGTAGGGGTTCAGCACATACGAGCGCATCTGGTCCCCCCAGCTCGCCTTGACATCCCCGGCCATGGCCTTCTTGACCGCGTGCTCCTCGGCCTGTCGCTGCAGCAACAGTCGGGACTGCAAGACTCGCAGGGCCGCGGCCCGGTTCTGGATCTGAGACTTCTCGTTCTGCATCGAGACCACGATCCCGGTCGGGATGTGCGTCATGCGGACTGCCGAGTCAGTGGTGTTGACCGACTGACCGCCCGGGCCGCTGGAGCGAAAGACATCGACCTTGATCTCGTTGTCCGGAATCTCGACGCTGTCCGTGGGCTCGATCAGCGGGATGACCTCAACGGCGGCGAACGAGGTCTGGCGCCGTCCCTGGTTGTCGAACGGCGAGATACGCACGAGACGGTGGGTGCCGGCCTCGACTGCGAGGTTGCCGAAGGCGTACGGGACCTTGACCTCGAAGGTGGCCGACTTCAGCCCGGCCTCCTCGGCGTACGACGTGTCGAGCACCTCGGTGGGGTAACCGTGCCGCTCCGCCCAGCGCAGGTACATCCGCATGAGCATCTCGGCGAAGTCGGCGGCATCGACACCACCGGCACCGGAACGAATCGTGATGACAGCCTCGCGCTTGTCGTACTCGCCGTTAAGCAGGGTACGAACCTCGAGCTCGCCGACCGCCTTCTTCAGGCTGGCCAGTTCCGTCTCGGCCTCGGCCATGGTGGCAGCGTCGCCCTCTTCGGTGCCCAGCTGGACCAGCACCTCGAGCTCGTCGATGCGGTGGTCCATCCCGGTGACCCGCTCGAGCTCGGAGTTGGCCCGTGACAATCGGCTGGTGACCTCTTGTGCGGTACTGGGATCGTCCCACAGGTCGGGAGCGCCGGACTGCTCCTCGAGCTCGATGATCTGCACTCGCAGTGAGTCCAGATCGGTGACCTGTCGCACCGACTCCATGGTCGCGCGCAGGTCCTTGAGCACTAGTCCGAAGTCAACAGCCACGAGAAGTCAGACTACGCGACCACTACCCCAACCCGGACCGTGCCCGCGACTGGGCGGCGATCGTCACCGAAGCGCTGAAAGCTGCCACGACCGAACGACCAAGATGTCAACGGGGACCCTACTGCGGCGGACCTCGGTCTGACTGTCCGAGCTGCCTGGGCGATCGGTCCGTACCGACGAAAAGATACCGTGAGGTCAGGGCTCAACGGCGAGGTGGCCAGGGGACCAACTGACGTACCCATCCGAGTCCCAGCAGTGACTTTTGCGCTGGTGCAGCCGTTCCGGATCGGCCTCAGAGGTGAGGGGGCGCGGGAATCCAGCCGTCTGTGTGCTCATCGGGAGTCGGCTGGCCCCTCCGCACCCGCGAGCGTGCCGTGTCCACCCAGGCCAACACCACCAACCCCGGGCGACCTGTCAGACTCGCGGACACGCAGGGCCCGGGACGGGCCTACCACCGAGAAACACAGCCTGCCGCTCGCCCTGACCAGGCATGTTGACATACCCCTGCTCAGGGATGGGCCCACTCTCAGATCTCGCCGCTGGAACGGGCCCGGCACTGCCAGCCAGATTATGGATGGGCCAAAGGAACGTGACGGGAGCGCAGGGCGTCAGAAGGAGTATGACCAGAGCCGTAGCCGCTGCCCTCGCCGGAGTCCTCGCGATGGCTTCCCTGACCGCTTGTGGCTCGGTGCAACAGTTGGGTCACGGCTCGGCGTCCAACCCCACCGCACCGATCTCCACATCTGCCACCACGACGACAAGGACAAACCCGATGCCTACCCCACCGACGGGACCGCCAGAGGACATGAGCGCGCCGCCGACCACGACCGGCAGTCACTCAAGCGTGCGAGTGAGGGGGACAGTGTCCGACGGGGTCGAGCCGGGCTGCATGTTGCTGACGAGCAAAGGGGTCGTCTACCAGCTGATCTGGCGGCACGGGACCCCGGTCACCGGGCAGCAGATCGAGGTCGAAGGCACCCTCCAGCCCGATCTGTTGACCACCTGCCAGCAGGGCATCCCGCTGGTGGTCGACAAAGTCCTGGGCCAGTGAGGGCCAGCCCTGCGATGGCCCGACACGATGAGCCAACCGGCCTCGGTGCGCTGCACATCTGCGCCGGAGCAGCCCCGTGACGAAGGTCACGTGTCCGGCGCGCACATCGGGAGCCGGTCGCCGTCACCAAGCACCATCTGTGGCACTGCGTTCGGTGGCGCGGGACCGCCGGACCCCCATCTGATCTCAGATCAGGTGTCCCGGCTCAGGAAGGTGCGCCGTTTCTGCTCTCTGCCACGACAGCCCCGATGCCGACGGCCGCACTGCCCAGGATCATCGTGCCGACCAAACCTCGGCCGGCCTGAAGCATGGCCCACCCCAGGGGCAGGAGCACCAACAGCCAGACGATCGTGGCTGTACGGGGCCAGTGCAAACCCCGCCACAGGCCTCGAGCCACGACCCCGAGGCCGACCGCAAAAAGGAGCGTGAACACGCTGAACATCACATGACTGGTATTGCTCAGGCTGGCGCTCTGGGTTGCCGCGGGCAGGAAGAGCAACGCGAAGACCGCGCATCCGAGGGCCTGCGACCCGATGATCGCAGCGGCGACCAGACCCGGCCTGCCAGCTTGCCCTGGGGCAGTCCGCTCTGGCGGGACCGACTCATTGGTGCTCACAGCAGCTCAGGCTATCGGCCCACCTCACACCCCTAAGAGCCCGAGAGCCGGCGCTCTTGACGCCTGTGAGAAACTTACTAATGTCTGCGCCCGAAGAGCGCCGAAAAACACTTGCCCGAACATGATCAGATCTGTGAGGCTTGGAACACGGGGGTCAGTAAGGACGTTGACCAGATGCATGTACGTTCCACCTCCGCCGGTTTCGAGCGCGCGCCCACGACGGTTAGTGAGTACGATTCTCATGCGTTGACGTTGACCCTTTCACGACCGCTGTGACATCTACCGATGCGCCGCCTGAACTGACTCGCATGATGCTGATCCACCAGACCTCGATTCAAGGAGCCCGATCCTGATGACTTGGCGCAACCGCGCTGCCTGCCTCGACGAGGACCCTGAGCTGTTCTTCCCGATCGGGAACACCGGCCCTGCTCTTCTCCAGATCGAAGACGCAAAAGCCGTCTGCCGTCGCTGCGAGGTCGTTGAGACCTGCCTGAAATGGGCAATCGAGTCCGGCCAGGACGCCGGAGTCTGGGGCGGACTTTCCGAAGACGAACGCCGTGCCCTCAAACGCCGCAATGCGCGCGCCCGTCGCGCCGGCTGAGATACAGCGTGTCCTTTGGTTGAATCTAGCTGGATTTGATGGGTTCGATGGATTTGATCGACCGAAGCCGTGCGACGAACCGGACACTGGTTCCGTGCGGCTTCGCGCTACCCCAGGTGATCCGTCCGCGCAGGTCCTGAACCAACGAGGTGACGATCTGGGTGCCCAGTCCGGACGCGGCCGGGTCGAACTCGTCAGGCAAGCCTGACCCGTCATCGGTGACCGTCACGGTCAGGAGCTCGTCGTGCTCGTCGCGGCTGCGCTCCGCCGTTACGCGGACAACACCCCCGGTCCCCGACAGCCCGTGCTCGATCGCGTTGTGCACGAGCTCGGTGACAACCATGGCCAACGCTGTGGCATCATCGGCCAGCAACCGGCCAAAGGACCCGCTCCGCTCGGCCCGTACCGGCACATCGCGGGTGGCAACCTCGACCACAGCAGCCAGCCCTCGTGCGACGATTTCGTCGAAGTCCACAGTCTCGTCGAAACCCTGGCTCAAGGTCTCGTGGACCAACGCGATGGTGCCCACCCTGCGAACCGCCTCATCCAGCGCAGCACGTGCCTCACCATCGGAAAGCCGCCGTGACTGCATTCGCAGCAGCGCCGCCACGGTCTGTAGGTTGTTCTTGACGCGATGGTGGATCTCGCGGATGGTCGCGTCCTTGGTGAGCAGCTCGCGCTCGCGCCGGCGGAGCTCACTGACGTCACGCAGGAGCAGGATCGCGCCGGTCCGCTGACCAGCCTCGGTCAGGGGGATCGCCCGCACCGACACGCTCGCGCCACGCACCTCGACCTCGGTGCGCCACGGAGCCCGCCCGGTCACGACCAGTGCCAGCCTCTCATCCACGGGTTCTTCGTCACGCAGTACCTCGGTGGTGATCCCGGCCAGCGAGGTCCCGACGACGTCACCCACATGCCCCAGACGATGGATGGCCGAGACGGCGTTCGGGCTCGCGTAGTTCACCGTCCCGTCTGCATCGAGGAGAATCACACCGTCACCGACCCGGGGCGCACCCCGACGTTGACCCGTGGGAGCACCCAGGGTGGGAAACTCCCCCGCCGCGATCATCCGCGCGAGCGCGTCCGCACTGGCCTGATAGGTCAGCTCAAGGCGGCTGGGGGTGCGCATCGTGGCCAGGTTGGTATGGCGGGTGAGCACGGCCAGCGCGCGTCCCTCGCTCACGACGGGGATCGCCTCCTCCCGGATGGGCATGTCGTCACGCCACTCGGGGTCGCTTCCTCGCACGATCCGCAGCTCGCTGTACGCCTGGTCCAGCAACGGGCGCCGCCCCCGGTCGAGTCGCCGGCCCACGACGTCGTCGAAGAAGACCATCGGTCCGGTGGTTGGCCGGATGTGGCCCGCGGCGTACCACCCGCCCCCGGTCGCCGGAACCCACAGGACCAGGTCCGCGAAGGAGAGGTCGGACAGCAGCTGCCAGTCGCCGAGGAGCAGATGAATCCACTCCACATCGGCGGCGTCCAGATCGGTCTGCTCACGCAGCACATCGTTCAGGGTCGACACAGCGCCGAGCGTAGTCCGGCTACTCATCCCTTCTGTGTCTGCCCGGATCAGGTTGTGGCCGACCCGCTGCGAATGACTCCACGCAAGATGCGCAGCGCGACCGAGAGGGCCGAGATCCCTGGGTTCTCCAGGCGCTGTATCCCGGCGAGCGCCGCATTCGCCCGGGCGAGGGACTCGGCGTTTGCCTTCGACCAGGCCGCGGTGCGTTCCTTGGGCGCCGAGCCGGACGTACTGCTGTCCAGCACAGCCGTGGTCAGCGACTTGAGCACGGCATACAGGTCGTAGCGCAACGCGCCGCGGGCCAACGAGTCCCAACGGTCGTCGCGGGGCAGCCTGGTCACCCGGCTGAGCATCAGGTCGATGCCGAACTGCTCGGAGGTGGCAAAGTAGACCGGCGCGACCTCAGCAGGCTCACGCTCGGTGTCAACGCTGATCTCCACGATGTCCAGCAGCGAGAACTGGTCAAGCAAGCTCGCCGCCCGAACTGCCATGTCCGTTGGCGCGCCCAGCTTTTCGAGTTCCTTGGTTCGACGCTCGAGGCGCTTACGTTCGGCGCCCTGCAGCAGTGTGGACATCTGCGGCCCCAGCTCGGCGACCGCCGCGCTGAAGCGCTCAACCTCCGCGGCGACGTTGAGGGTGGACGGACGGTTCTGCAGGAACCAGCGCACCACTCGGTCCAGCAGGCGGCGGAACTCCAGGTACAGCGCCGTCTGCGTCTCGGTGGACACGACGTTGTCGAGCTCCTCGACGCTGGCGACGTAGCCGATCATGTCGAAGACCTCGCGGCACACGACAAAGGCGCGCGTTACTTGCTCGGCCGTGGCCCCGGTCTCGTCAGCGGCCCGGAAGGCGAAGGTCATGCCACCGCGGTTGACCATCGAGTTGACCACCGCATTGGTGATGATCTCGCGACGCAGCGGATGGCTGGCGAGCTTGTCCTGGTACTTCTCCCGGATCGGGTTGGGGAAGTACTTGGTCAGCGTCGCCTGGAACCATGGTTCGTCCGGCAACGCACTGTGGAGCAGGTCCTTCTTGAGCCCGAGCTTGGCATAGGCGACGAGCACCGAGAACTCCGGGCTCTTCAGACCCAGCCCGGCGTCGTGACGCCGCTCCATCTCGGTGTCGCTGGGAAGGAACTCCAGCGCGGGATCAAGATCGCCACGCTCCTCCAGCCAGTGGATGAGACGCCGGTGCACCGGCAGCATTATGTGCTCCTGGGCGCGGGCATTGCCGAGCAGGGTGTTCTGCTCATAGTTGTCGCGCAGGACCTGACGAGCGATGTCCTCGGTCATCGACGCCAACAGCGCGTTGCGCTGCTTCAACGTCATGTCACCTTCCCGTGTCATTGCCGTCAACAGGATCTTGATGTTGACCTCGTGGTCGGAGGTGTCTACGCCAGCGGAGTTGTCGATGGCGTCCGTGTTGATGTGCACGCCCGCCAGTGACGCCTCAATGCGTCCGAGCTGGGTGAAGCCGAGGTTGCCGCCCTCGCCGACCACCGTGGCGCGCAGCGCCTTTCCGTCGACGCGAATGGCATCGTTGGCGCGGTCCCCGACCTCGGCGTGCACCTCAGAGGACGCCTTGACGTAGGTGCCGATCCCGCCACTCCAGAGCAGGTCGACCGGAGCGGTCAGGATGGCCTTCATCAGCTGCGCCGGGGTCATCGCCTTGGTGCCCGGGGGCAGACCCAAGGCCACTACCACCTGCCCACTGATCCGTACCGACTTGGCAGACCTTGCGATGACCGCCCCGCCCTCGCTGATCAGTGACCTGTCGTAGTCCCCCCACGAGGATCTGGGCAGCTCGAACAGCCGCTTGCGCTCCAGGAACGACTTGGCCGCAACCGGGTTCGGGTCCAGGAAGATGTGGCGATGGTCGAAGGCGGCCACCAGCCGGATGTGCTCGGAGAGCAGCATGCCGTTGCCGAACACGTCACCACTCATGTCGCCGATGCCCACTGCGGTGAAATCGGTCGTCTGGGTGTTCACCCCAATCTCGCGGAAGTGCCGCTTGACCGACTCCCACGCTCCGCGAGCCGTAATGCCCATGGTCTTGTGGTCGTATCCGGCCGAGCCTCCCGAGGCGAACGCGTCATCCAGCCAGAACCCGTAGGACTGTGCGACCCCGTTGGCGATGTCGGAGAAGGTCGCGGTGCCCTTGTCTGCGGCGACGACCAGGTAGGGGTCGTCACCGTCGTGACGCACGACCCCGTCGGGGGTGATCACCTCGGTGCCGATGCGGTTGTCTGTCACGTCCAGCAGGCCCGAGATGAACAGCTTGTAGGACGCGATGCCCTCGGCCAGCCAGGCGTCCCGGTCGACACTGGGATCGGGCAGCGCCTTGGCGAAGAACCCGCCCTTTGAACCGGTCGGCACGATGACGGCGTTCTTGACCATCTGCGCCTTGCCCAGGCCGAGGACCTCAGTTCGGAAGTCCTCCCGCCGGTCACTCCAGCGAAGGCCGCCGCGGGCAACCCGGCCGAACCGCAGGTGCACGCCCTCCACGCGAGGGCTGTAGACCCAGATCTCATACTTCGGCCGCGGCGCCGGCAGGTACGGCACCTTCTGCGGGTCGAGCTTGAAGGACACGTACGACTTGTATGCTGCGTCGCCATCTCCAACGCGGACAGGGCCGTCATCGGCCCTCTTGTCTGCGCGCTGGTAGTAGTTGGTTCGCACGGTGGCCTGGATGACACCGAGGAAGGCCCGGATGATCCGGTCATGGTCGAGGCTGGCGACATTCTCCAGGGCGCCGGTGATCGCCTCGACCAGGTCCGACTCGGCTGCTTCCCGCCCACTGTTATCGGCACCCGTTGCCCCTGTTGTGGCTGCCGGGTAGGCCGGGTCGAACCTCGTCTCGAACAGCGACACCAGCTGTGCCGCAACCGAGACGTTCGAGACCAGAGCTGCCTCGACATACGCCTGGCTGAAGGTCGACCCGGTCTGACGCAGGTACTTGGCCACGGCCCGCAGGATCACGACCTGGCGCCAGGTCAGCTGGCCGCCAAGGACCAGGGCGTTGAAGCCGTCACTCTCGGCGCGACCGTCCCAGACGGCGGAGAACGCGTTCTGGAAGAGCTCCCGAAGCCCTTCACGGTGGCTGCCAACCCATGCTTCGGGGCCCGAGGCCTTGAGGCCGAAGTCATAGACGTGCACCGCGACCCCGTCGGCGCGGTCGATCTGGTAAGGGTGCTCGTCGACGACCTCGACGCCCAGGTGGGTGAACAGCGGCAGGATTGCGGTCAGCGAAAGGCGGCCGCGACGATAGAACTTGAAGCGACGTTCCGCCGGCGCGCTGGCGGGCTCGTGATAGAGGTTCACCCGGGTGGCGTCGTCGCTGTCGAGAAGCTCGAACTGGCGAAGGTCGACCACGCCGACCCGAGGGGTGAAGTCCTCCTTGTACGCCTCCGGGAACGCCCTGCCGTAGAGCCCGATGAGTCGAGCCCCCGCCTCCTCGCCGTACTCGCTGCGGGCCGCGTCGTTCAGGTCCTCGTCCCAGGTCCGGGTGGCATCGATCAGACGCTGTTGCAGATCCTTCTCGTCGACAACCGGGATCACCTCACCGGCAGCGACCCGGACCACGAAGTGCAGGCGGGCCAGCACCGACTCCGACACCCGCGTGGTGTAGTCCACGCTGGCACCGTGGAAGGCGCTGCGCAGGATCGCCTCCATCCTCAGACGGACGACCGTGGTGTACCGGTCACGGGGTATGTAGATCAGACATGACACGAACCGCCCGTACTCGTCCGCGCGCAGGAACAACTGGCTCTTGCGGCGCTCCTGAAGATGCACCACCGAGGTCGCGATGTCGTAGAGCTCGTCCGCAGTGGTCTGGAACATCTCGTCACGCGGGTAGGTCTCAAGAATCTCGAGCAGGTCCTTGCCCGAGTGGCTGTCGGCGGTGAAGCCGCTCTTCGCCAGAACCTGGTGGACCTTGGCGTCAATGATGGGAACGCGCAGCACCGACTCCGTGTAGGCGCTCGCGGTGAACAGTCCCAGGAAGCGCTTCTCACCCGTGACGTCTCCGTTGGCGTCGAAAACCTTGATGCCCACGTAGTCCAGATGAGTCGAACGGTGCACCGTCGCGCGGGAGTTGGCCTTGGTGAGGATGAGCAGATGCGGTTCGCGGGCCTTGGCCCGTGACTCGCGACTAAGCCGCTCGAAACTGCCGGAATGGGCCTGGTCGTAGCGAAGGAGACCGAGCCCGGTGCCGGGGATCGCACGCAGGACCTCTTGGCCTTCCGGACTCTGCAGGGCGTACTCGCGATAGCCCAGGAAGGTGAAATAACCATCGACCAGCCACAACAAGAGACGCCTGGTGCTGGCGATCTCCTCGGGATCAACCTGTTGCGGCGGGTCGGTTTCGAGATCAGCCGCGATCTGCTGGCACTCACGCGCCATCTTGGGCCAGTCCTCGACCGACTCACGCACGTCCGATAGGACGCGTCGCAGTCCCTCCGCCAGCGCTTCCTGCTCGGCATCACCGCCCTTGCGATCGATCTCGATATGCATCCAGGACTCGAGCCCGGCGCCGAACTCGCCGTCGGTCATCGCGTCCGTGTCGAGGATCTCCTGCAGCTCACCGACAGCGTCGCGACGAACGAAGAGCTGCGGGTGGACGATCAGGTGAACCGCCCGATCCTGGCGCGAGAGCTCGGAAATCACCGAGTCCACCAGGAACTCCATGTCGTCGGTGACGATCTCAATGACCGTGTGGCCGCAGGACCAGCCGTGCTCCTCCACCGTCGGGGTGAAGACGCGCACGTTGGCCGTACCCACCGGACGGTTCACCGCCAGCTCCTGGTGGGTCAGGGCTGCCCCCAGAAGGTCCTCGGCGCCGCGCGCAAGGAGGTCCTCGGTGGCCATGTGCCGGTAGTACCGGCTCAGGAACGGCTCGAGGGTCTGACCTCCCGCCTTCAGTGCCAGCTCCGCCGCGGAGTGAATGACCTGTGCACGGGACTGCTCAAGCAACGCCGACATGGCTGAAATCCTTACCAAAAGGTCTGCCGTGATGCACGCCGTTGTGCAACTCGTCGAGCCTATCGCTGTAGGCACGACACGAATTCGCGGGGCGTGCTCGGACCTGGCAGACCCGCCTGTGCCCAACTTCGTAAGCGTTTGGGCTCCGCGGCCATCGGCGCTCACCAGGCACGCCGAGTATCGCCGTAACCCGGCCCGTCCGATACCGCCGACGAAATGTTGACCCGGTCGAGGTTGGCCCGGCCAAAGCCCAGGAGGCAAGGCCGCAATTGATTACCCCCCGAACGTGGTGGACCGGGGTTCCCTCTGGGCTGTCGCCCCATGAGCTCCTGCCTCCTGCACAAGCGCGAAGGGTGAACCCCTGCCGACCGATATATCGCCTCCGCGGGCGTCCACCGGCGTGCCGGCTGGCTCAAAGATGGGCTCAGATGAGCGCAAGCCAGGTTTCGACTCCTGACCCTATTTCAGATGGCCGGTCCTCAACAGCTGTCCCCCGGAAGCGGCACGCCAGGTCCGCGCAGGTCTCGTGTGGGAAGTCTCGGCCGGCGTCGGACACCTTGGGGTGCTAACAGCCGACCTGACCCTGGCCCGGTTCGCCCAAGCGCGCTGCCTGCGGACGTGGATGCGCCCCGATGGACCTGGCGAGGACGCCGGTCAGGGCCAATGACCACGAACAAGCGTCCTGCGCCACCCGAACGCCGGACCCGGTGCAGGTCGCGGCCTGCTTGCTGGACCCCTTCGGGCATGCCGCGGGCAAGCTTGCGATTTCCGAGACGCGCACGCACCCGAACCTGCCGACAGCATCACCGCCTGCTCGCCGTCCTCAACGAGGAAGCCACCCACCGCAGCGCGCAGGGAGCAACCCATTCCCGTCGGCCGTGAACGGCAAGGTTCTTCCTGCCCCACCTTCGCTCGTGCGCGCAGTCGGTGGAGGCCAAGTAGGTCCGCCCAGGGGATGCTTGTCAGCACGCGGGCGGGACGCACAACCACCACAGCGCGCTCCTGTGCCAGCGCCGATCCTGGCCCGAGCGCTAGGTTGTGACGATGAAGATCAGCGCCACCCTCGACTACGCCGCGACCCCCCAGAAAGTCTTCGCCATGCTCGCCAACGAGGACTTCCAGGCCCGCAAGTGCGCCGCCCATGGAGCCCGCAGCCACGCGGTGTCCGTCGGGACCCAAGGCGACCGAACCACCATCGTCAGCACCCGTGACCTGCCCACAGATGACTTGCCCTCGTTCGTCAGGAACATCGTGGGCGACACCCTGACCGTGACCGAGACCCAGGACTGGGGCCCGCCCGGCACTGACGGGACTCGCAGCGGCACGCTCACTGTCGACATCGTGGGTGCGCCCATCGACCTGAAGGGAACCCTCTTGCTGGCACCGGGCGGTCAGGGCTCGGTCGAGACGGTCGAGGGTGAGCTCAAGGCCAGGATCCCTTTGATCGGTGACAAGGTCGAAAAGGCTGCGGCGCCGGCCATCCAGTCCGCGATCAGGGTCGAGAGCGAGACGGGCGAGACGTGGCTCGCGACCAAGAAGTGAGAATCGAACGCAGCGAGGATCCCAGCGATCGCGGAGCCGACCGAGTGTTGTGGCCCGCGCGCTGAGACCCCTCAAGCGTCAGCCCATATGCGGGTACTCGTGCGTCTTCGCCGGCACGAAGGTCTCCTTGATGGAGCGCGCGCTGGTCCAGCGCATGAGGTTCTGCGCGGAACCGGCTTTGTCGTTGGTGCCCGACCCGCGACCACCACCAAAGGGCTGCTGGCCGACGACAGCCCCGGTGGGTTTGTCGTTGATGTAGAAGTTGCCGGCCGCAAACCGCAGCCGCTCGGCGGCGTCAGCGATGACGGATCGGTCCTGGGCCAGGATCGATCCGGTCAGCGCGAAGGGCGCCGCCGACTCCATCTGGTCGAGCACCTTGTCGTAGTCAGCGTCGGCGTAGACATGGACGGCCAGGATCGGGCCGAAGTACTCGGTGCTGAAGGACTCATGGGCCGGGTCATCGATCTCCAGGATGGTCGGGCGCACAAAGTACCCGACCGAGTCGTCGTAGGTACCGCCGGCAACGACGTTGACACCAGCGTCGCCATGAGCCTTGTCGATCACTTCGCGGTGCTTGGCGAACGCGCGTTCGTCGATGACAGCGCCCATGAAGTTGGACAGGTCGGTGACGTCGCCCTGAGTGAGGCCATCGGTGATCCGGACGAGGTCGGCCTTGATGACCTTCCACAGACTGCACGGCACATAGGCGCGTGAGGCCGCTGAACACTTCTGACCCTGATACTCGAACGCGCCGCGAATCATCGCCGTTCGCAAGACATCCGGGTCGGCAGAGGGATGGGCCAGAATGAAGTCCTTGCCACCGGTTTCACCGACCAGACGGGGATAGGTGCGGTACTTCTGCAGGTTGGCGCCAACCTGCTGCCAGAGGTACTGGAAGGTCGGGGTCGAACCGGTGAAGTGGATGCCCGCCAGATCGGGGGAATTCAGCACCACTGTGGAGACGTCGGCGCCGTGGCCGGTGACCATGTTGATGACGCCGGGCGGCATCCCAGCCTCTTCGAGCACCTCCATGGTCAGCTGGGCGGCGAGCTGCTGGGACGTCGACGGCTTCCAGACCACGGTGTTACCCATCAGGGCCGGGGCGGTCGGCAGGTTACCGGCGATGGCGGTGAAGTTGAACGGCGTAATCGCGTAGACGAAGCCCTCAAGCGAGCGGTAGTCGACGCGGTTCCACACGCCCCTGGAGTTCGCCGGCGGCTGTTGGGCCAGGATCTGCCGGGCGAAGTGGACGTTGAAGCGCCAGAAGTCGATCAGCTCACACGCGGCGTCGATCTCGGCCTGGTAGCAGGTCTTGGACTGGCCCAACATCGTTGCGGCAACAATCCTTGCCCGCCATGGGCCGGCGAGCAGGTCGGCCGCCTTGAGCAGGACGGCGGCGCGGTCCTCAAAGGACAAGGCACGCCAGGCAGGCGCCGCCGCGGTGGCCGCTGCGACGGCAGCCTCAGCATCGGCCACCGTCACGTTGCGCATCGTCCCCAGGACCCTTTTGTGGGCGTGTGGCTCGCGCACGTCGATCTTCTTGCCGGTACCGGTGACCCGCTTGCCACCAATGATGTGCGGCAGGTCGGTGCGCCTGCTGCCCAGCTCGGCCAGAGCCACCTCGAGCTCAGCGCGTTCCTTACTGCCCGGCGCGTAGTCCAGAACCGGCTCGTTGATCGGGGCGGGAACCTGGGTCACAGCATCCATGAGGGCGAACATCTCCTATAGGTCTCTCAGCGTTGAGGTCGCCGCCCATCGTGCCACGCGTCAAAGGAGGGCAAGGACCACGGGCAGTTCCGTCACGTCGTACCACAGCAAACTGTCGTCCTCGCAGTGCTCGTCATCCACATGGAAGGACGCGATCCGATTGAGAGCCACGGAGCCCGAGATCGACACCGCCGACTCGACGGTGGCGTCGGCAGGGCCAGCCGAGCGCACAAGGTCCGACGTCACATCCGCCGCAGCCACGATGCGACGGCTCTCGCCTGCGGTGAGCAGCGATCCCGAGGTCTGGGCGGCGTCGTTCAGCGCGAAGTACTCCCGTTCGTCCTGACCTGCATTCGGCGCGGTGGCCCGCAGGGACTCTGTCACGGCATGGGCAAGAAACGGCGCTCCGTCCACGGCACCATGGGCTCCAAGGCTGCGCAGCCCAGAAGCGTTAAGCGGTATGTAGATCCGGGTCAAGGTCGTCCGACCTCCTTCATGGTTGTGCCGCTCTGGGAGTGGATCGGGGTCGCGCAAAGCGACCGCAGAGGTGCGCAGTGAGGTCTCGATGACCACAGGCCTACGGGTGAGGTCCATGAGGTTGCCACCGATGGCCTCGAGGTCTTCTCGTCCGGGGCCCAGGATGGTCACCTCCGTGCCAAAGCGATGAACGGTGGTCGTCTCCCGCAGGACCCTGAGTGTCACCCGGTTGCGCCACTGCCGCTCAAGGCGCGTCGCCCACTGGGTGGGTGCGTCCGCGTCGAAGCTCACCTGTGGGGCGAGCACGAACACCTCGTCCAGACCCTGACCCGCGAGCAGGTCGAGGTTGGTCGAGGACCACGCACCTCCGTCGATGAACCGGTGGTCGCCGATCCGCACGGGTTGGTACCAGCCCGGGATCGCACACGAAGCCATCACCGCTTCGGGCAGTGCGGCGGGCCACGCGCCCGGCCGCCCGAAGGCCACCCGATCGCCGGTGTCGTAGTCGAGGGCAACAACGGTCACCCCTTCCCGGGCGACCCAGCCGTCTGGAACAACGTGAGAGATCAGTGCTCCGACGGCGTCGAGGTTGCCCCTACCCTCGGGCAGGAATGCGGACAGGACCGCCGTGGGCGGCAGCTGGTGCAGCTGTCGAGCCTTGCGAATCAACAGCTCTCGCGAGCCGAGGCCCGGACGCGAGCGCATCGGACGCTCGCCGCCGGTGGCCTCGTCGTAGTCAAAATGAAAGCCGGTCAACGGGCCTGACTCGAACTGGTCCCCGCGCTGGTGGTTGACCAGATCAGCAACGCTGACACCAGCGCCGAGCAGGGCAACCAGAATCGACCCCGCGGACGTGCCGACGAAGGCGTCGAAGTCGCGCACATCCACGCCTGTCTCATCCTGGAGCGCCTGGAGAGCACCGACCATCCACGCCGCGCCCAGGACGCCACCACCACCGAGCACCAGGCCCCGCCGGGTGGCCCCGCTCATCTGAGCGAGTCCCTGATCCCGACGAGTTCGGCTAGTGAGTCGACAAGGCATTGCCCCACGACGTCCAGGTCAGGCATGGCGTCACGGTCACTGTTCAGCCCGAAGTACACACCGCCGTCGTAGGACGTCAGGCCGATCGACACCGCCTGCCCGCGAGCAAGCGGCATCACGGGGTAGGTGGACAGCATGCGGGCGTCACCGAGGTACAGGGGCTGTTGCGGACCGGGAACATTGGTGATGATCACGTTGAACAACCGTCGGGACATCGCGCTGCCCAGTCGAGCTCCCAGGGAGTGCAGCGTCGGTGAGGCGAACCCGGCCAGGCCGGCGAGGGATTCGGCACCAACGGCATGCCCGCCCGCCATCTGCTGACGCATCGCAAACGCGATCTGATGCAGCCGCATAGACGCACTCGGCTCGCCCACCGGCAGATCCACCATGCAGGCCATGACGCGGTTGCCGAGTCTGGCGCTGCGGTCGGTGTCATAGACGCTGATGGGGACCATGGCACGGACGGTCGTCGCGCCCTGGACCACCTCGCCACGAGTGAGCAGCCAGGACCGCAGCGCTCCCGCGATCGTTGCCAGGACGACATCGTTGATGGTCACCTCGTCGGCGAGGTGACCGCGCGCGAGCCGGCTGCGCACGGTGCGGTAGTCCGCCAGATCTGTGCCGACCATGACGTAGCGCCGCGCCTCACCGATCTCGGCGTTGAGGGGGTTGACCGGTGCCGGGTGGACGGCCGTTCTTGCGACCGTCGAGACGACAGCGCCAACTGCCGAGAACACCGGCCCACCAACGGCTTTGACGTCCGTGATGGCGCCACGCACGTTGTCGGCGAACTGGCTCGGGCGGCGAACCGCGTCCACGAGGGCCGAGGCGACGAGCTCGACATCGCTGGGCCCACGGGCAGGAAACCACATGTCGGCGATCGACTCTCCACCGTCCTTCTTACCGTCGACGATCAGGGCAGCGATGTCGACGGCGTTGATCCCGTCGACGAGTGCCTGGTGGGACTTCGTCACGATGGCGAGGCGGCCCCCCGCAAGACCTTCGACGAGGTAGACCTCCCACAGTGGTCGTTGACGGACCAGAGGCCTGGACTGGATACGCGCGACGAACTCCTGCAGCTGGTCGTCACTGCCCGGCTGCGGCAACGCCGAACGGCGGACGTGATACGTCACGTCGAAATTCTCGTCGTCCACCCAGACCGGGTTGGCAAGTCGCCCAGGGACCTCGCGAACGCATTGCCGGTAACGGGGCACGACGGAGATCCTGTTGGAGATCAGCGAGACCAGGTGCTCGTAGTCAAACCCCCGCTCCGGTGGCTGGAAAACCATGACGGAGCCGACATGCATGGGTGTGGTCGACCCCTCCATGTAGAGGAAGGACGCATCAAGGGCGGTCAATCGGTCGGACACGCCCTCATCGTGTCAGACCAGTGCGACCCGACCTCCAGAGCATGACGAAGTTGACCCTCCCCCAACCCTGCAGGCCCCCCGCACCAACGATGTCCGCGTGCGGGCGGGGGCATGGACGACGCCAACAACCCGGTTCCGCAGGGAGTCCGGCCATGGCTAGCCCGGCGCTGAAGGACCGGGATCTACCACCGGACGCGCGACCGGTGGTTCCTGGTTCACTGCCAACAGCGCAGGGGCCAAACCTGCCGACTGGCATTTCCTGCCACGTGCAGACACCCCACCAACCCGCGGCATTCTTGATGTTCTCAGCGGGCGTTGACGTCCCGATTGTCGGGGTGGGCCAAACCCTGACACGTCCACCGACACGTCCACCGCCGCGTTCGCAGACTCAGGCGTTGGCAGCCGGCGCCCGCCCGCCCTACAGTTCTTGTTCCTCGGATGGAAACGCTCCAACACGGCGATGGTGCGACCGCTGCGCCGGGCCGGTAGGGCAGCAGGCTCGCCCCACCCGGCGGCCGATGGCTTTGGCCAGCTTCCGGTTCTTGACCACGCTGGCACCTCCGGGTCCTCCAGGTCGATCCCGTCGAAGCGGCGCACCACCGGCTGCTCGCGCCTGTCCATCCGCCCTGGGTGGGCGATCCGCCCAACGTTGGACGGGACGAGGAAGTCCTTCGCCCAAGGTCCACCGGACGCGAACCCCGATCGACCAGGTCCACCAATTCCCGCAGGAGCCACCATGATGCATAACGGTCCTTGAAGCCGCATCTCGTCCACAGCACAGACAAACCTATGCGCCTCACAGCAAGTGCTCGGTTCATCATGCGTATAGAATCATTCACATGGGTCGCACCTTGATGCCAGACAGCGAGCCAAAACCTCTCGCACCTCAAGGAGCAGACCGAATGACCCAGCGCTTCATCCAACTCTCCGACGTCTCAGAGATCCTGGACATCTCATCAACCCAGGCCTACGCGCTGGTGCGTTCCGGTGAGCTCACCGCCATCAAGGTGGGGGGCCGTGGCCAATGGCGGGTCGAGGCGACCGAGCTGGAGAACTACATCCAGCGAATGTATTCCGAGACCAAGTCATTTGTCGCGGCCCACCCGTTCGGAGCGCCGGCAGAGAGCGCGGAGAATACCGAGAACACGCAGTAGGGCCTGCGAAGCTCGGATGTCTCAGGTCCCGAACTGGTCAGGAACGACGCCGTCGAGGTGAACGCAGTCAACGCTGGCTCGCGGTGTTCCCGGCGCGCCACCGAACGTCAACCGATGCCAACGGGTCAACGGGGGTGGTCGATGCGCGTCTCGTGGTGGTGAGCAACTCCGGGATCCGGGCGCCGGCTTACAAGGTGACCGGTGACGACCGCCGTCAGGTGGGGTCCGGGAGCTGCAGGCCGGCCGGACGGGTCAGCGTCTCTTGTTCCTGCTCCTGCTCTTCTTGCTGCCACCCCGAGGGTCCGCAGCCTTGCGTGACACCGTTGTCTCCACGTTGACCTGGTCACGCTCCTGCACCGAGCCGTCGTCGCTGGGCGCTGAGTAGTGCATTTGCGCCGGCGCCGCCGGGGTCTGCAGGCCCTTGGCGCGGATGGCCCTGGCTGCCTCAAAACCGTCGCTCGGTGCGGCCTGAACGGTGTCCTGAATGTCGTCGGCCTTGACCTCAACCTCGACGTTGAACAGGAAGCCGATCGACTCCTCCTTGATCGCCTCATTCATCGCCTCGAAAAGCAGGAATCCCTCGCGCTGGTACTCCACGAGCGGGTCACGCTGGGCCATGGCGCGCAGACCGATTCCCTCCTGCAGGTAGTCCATCTCATACAGGTGCTCGCGCCACTTGCGGTCCAGCACGGACAGCACGACACGGCGCTCCACCTCGCGGGCAACCTCTTCACCCAACGCAAGCTCACGCGCGTCGTAGGCGTGGTGGGCGTCAGAGGTGAGCTCCTCGCGCAGCAGCTCTGCGGTGATGTTGCCGTGGCCACCGACTGCATCCTCAATGTCCGCAATGCTGATCGAGACGGGGTAGAGGGTCTTGAGGGCCGTCCAGAGCTTCTCGAGGTCCCAGTCGTCGACAAAACCCTCAGCGGTCGCCGAGTCGACGTAGCCGACAATGACGTCGTTGATGAAATGGCGGACCTGCTCGTTCAGGTCCTCGTTCTCGAGCACACGCAGGCGCTCGGCATAGATGACCTCGCGCTGGCGGTTGAGCACATCGTCGTACTTCAGGACGTTCTTTCGGATCTCGGCGTTGCGCGCCTCAACCTGGGTCTGTGCACTGCGGATCGAGCGGGAGACCATCTTGGACTCGATCGGGACGTCGTCCTCCATCTTGGCCGTGGTCATGAACCGGTCGACCATCGCGGCGTTGAACAGCCGCATCAGGTCGTCCTGCAGCGAGAG
>Ga0066789_10000226_pt1 | contig 20805 bp, 21 predicted proteins | sample OrgsoiDNA2013049_FD_70960 | JGI IMG/M metagenome (GOLD analysis project Ga0066789, IMG submission 70960) | Permafrost soil microbial communities from the Arctic, to analyse light accelerated degradation of dissolved organic matter (DOM) -... | ecosystem: Environmental > Terrestrial > Soil >...
CCCTCGATGTCCTGCATCACGAGGCACGACTCGTTTTCTTCATCGGCAAGAAGTAGTCGCACGCGTACCGCACCGAGCGCGACCGGTCGTGCGCATTCAGACTCAAGTACGGCCATGCGCTCTTCGCCCACGAGCCCGGTGCCGACCCGCACGTCAAGATGCACCCGATTCTTGACGACCTTGCCTTCGGGAACGCGCTGGAAGAACAGTCGGGGGCCGACGCCTGACGGATCAACGCAGGCGAACCAGGAACCCTGCTCCTCAGACGGCAGCGCCCGTTCGTAATCGGCCCAGGTAGCAAACTCTTCCGGCGGCGGCGGCACGACGTACCCCAGCACCTCACACCAAATACGAGCGAGGCGCTCAGGTTCTGCGCAGTCGAAGGTGACTTGGATCTGCCTGACCGACGCCGTCGTCATAGTGCGGCAGTACTCAGCCGCCGACGAGGTTGGCGAGCGGATCTGACTGCGACCCTCGGCCAAACGCGAACTGACGCTCGGTGCGCCAGATGCCGTCGTCCCCGCATTCGAACAAGCCGAGCTCTGCGACGGCGAACCGCGCTTCGTAGTTGGCCATCTCGGTGAATGCGCGATCGAGCGCATCGGGCAGCACGTCGTGGGCCACCGTGACGTGCGGGTGGTAGTGAAACTTGGGCGGGCTGGCGAGCGGACCCGTGCGCACCACGCGCTCGAGGCGCTCGCAATCGCTAATGCCAGCCGCTAGCGCCACGAAAACGACGGGCGACACCGGACGGAAGCTGCCGGTGCCACGAAGGTGGATGCCGAAAGGCCATTGCTGCGCGGCCACCGACTCGAGATGCGTCTCGACGGCGGCCAACTCGACGTCATCGAGAATGGTCGGCGGGATCAACGTGATGTGCGGCGGAATCGCCAACGCCAGTGGATCGCCGAGCCGTTCACGCCAAAGGGTAAGTTCCGTGCCGAACGGTTCGGGCAGACCAATCGCCACACCGATCGTGTGTTTGGATCCCACAGGCTCAGACCCCTTCTGGCAAGAAGCCGACGCGGTCGCGAACGCGCTCCATCGTGTCGACGGCCACCTCGCGGGCCCTCTGCGCGCCCTTGGCCAGTATCGCGTCGAGTTCGGCTGGGTCGTCGGCATACTCGCGAACTTTCGCCTGTACCGGCGTCACAAAGTCGAGCACCGCCTCAGCAAGATCGCCCTTAAAAGCACCGTAACCCTTACCGGCGTAGGCGGCTTCGAGCTCCTCGATCGACTTCCCCGTGAGGGCAGCGAAGATCGTCAAGAGGTTGCTCACGCCGGGCTTGGCTTCGGGGTCGAACCGGACATCGCCGCCGCTGTCGGTCACGGCTGACTTGATCTTCTTCAGCACCCGGGCCGGCTCGTCGAGCAGGTTCAGGGTGCCGGCGTCGGGCAGCGACTTGCTCATCTTCGCGGTCGGATCCTGGAGGTCGACGATGCGCGCGGTCTCCTTCACGATGTACGCATCGGGCAGGGTGAACGTCGGCCCGAAGCGGGTGTTGAACCGCTGCACGAGGTCGCGAGTGAGCTCGAGATGCTGCCGCTGGTCCTCGCCCACCGGCACCCGGTCGGCCTGATAGAGCGCGATGTCGGCTGCCTGGAGGATCGGGTAGGTGAAGAAACCGACACCGACGTTCTGCGCGCGAGCGAACTTGTCCTTGAACTGCGTCATCCGGCTGGCCTCACCGAACCCGGTCAGGCACGCGAAGACCCACGCCAGTTCGGTGTGTTCGCGCACGTGGCTCTGGATGAACAGCGTGCAGGCGGCCGGGTCGAGACCGACCGCCAAGGCTTGCGCGGCCGAGCGGCGGCTGCGTTCGCGTAGCTCCGCGGGATCCCACTCGACGGTGATCGCGTGCAAATCGACAACGCAATAGAACGCGTCGAAATCTTCTTGCAACGCGACCCACTGACGCAGGGCGCCGAGGTAGTTGCCGAGGTGGAAGGAATCGGACGTCGGCTGGATGCCGGAGAGCACCCGCGGGCGCGCGCCCTGGCCGGGCATTGACGTTGTCACCAGGTCATTCTCCCAGTCGGCTCGTGTCGGCGGGCCCCATTCCGAGACGTGGCGCGCTGACGCGGACCCGGGCCACTCGGCGTCCGTCTAATTCGGATACTTCGAGCCGGCGACCGTCGATATCGACGACCTCACCGAGCTTGGGCAGGTGGCCGAGCTCGGCCATCAGAAATCCGGCCAGCGTTTCGTAGGGACCTTCGGGCAAGTTGAGTCCCGTCTGCTCGGCGAAGTCGTCGGTGTTCAGCAATCCGTCGACTACGACATCGCCGCTGCCGAGGCGGTGCAGGCCGCCGCCTTTCACGTCGTACTCATCGCGAATGTCGCCGACCACCTCTTCGACGAGGTCTTCGAGCGTCACGATGCCGGCGGTGCCGCCGTACTCATCGACGACGATGGCCAGGTGCTCGTGCTCGCGACGCATCTCCGACAACGCCGCCAGCACGTTCAGGCCGTCGGGCAACATCTTGATCGGCCGAAGCAGATCGGAGACGCGCACCGTTCGCGGATCGACTTCGGCGCGTGCCGTCACGAGATCGCGGATGTGTACGAACCCCACGACGTCGTCGTGCGAACCGCGCACCACGGGGTACCGCGAGTGCGGGCCAGCCGCAACCAGCTGTAGCGCCTGCGCAACCGTCGTCCCGGCATCGAGGAAATCGACTTCGGTGCGCGGCACGAGCACTTCGCGCAGCCGCCGATCGCCGGCGGTGAAGACCTCGTCGATCAGTCGCCGTTCGTCACGACCAAGAGACTCATGTGTCGCGACCAGGCCGCGCAATTCTTCCTCGCTGATCGCCTCTCGCCTGGCGTCAGGGTCGCCGCCGACAAGACGCACAATCACATTCGTCGACAGCGACAGCAGCCAGATGACCGGTCGCATCAAACTAGCGAACCGGTCGAGCGTAGGAGCAGCTAGCTGCGCAGCTCGCTCGGCACGTTGCAGCGCCAACCGCTTTGGCGCGAGCTCGCCGAGCACCAACGTGACGAACGAAATCCCCAGCGTCACGAGCAAGAATCCGAGGATGCCAGCGGGCCGGCGGTTCATTCCGAGGCTCCGCAGACCATCGGCTGCCGAAGCCGACAGCGTCACGGCGCCATAAGCCGACGACAACAACGACGTGAGCGTGACGCCGATTTGCACACCAGCGAGAAACCGGTTGGGGTCGGCGGTCAACCGCGCAACCGCTGCACCACGGCGGCCCTTAGAGGCCAGCCCGCGTACCTGGCTATCGCGCAGCGAGACGAGCGAAATCTCGGTAGCGACGAAGACGCCTTCGATCAGCACAAGCAGCAGCACGACAGCGATGTCGAGCCCCACCTTCATGTCCGTCAGGCTATCGGGCTGGGAGCCGCCGCACCGTGTAGCGGTAGCTCCTCCACACCGGCTGACCGGCACCGTCAGGCGTGACGCTGATGACCTCGCCGCCAGCGGCCTCGATCGCAGCACGCACCCGATGGCGCCGAACGCCATGCATGGTGATCGTCGCTGCCCACCCGAATCGCCGTTGTCTCAACCTTCTCAAGACAAACGCGGGGACGACGAGGCGAACCGCGTTGCGCAACGTCGGCGCCCGATGCGACAACTCCGAGAACACAAGGACACCGCCGGGTCGGAGCACACGGACCAACTCAGCGATGTACCGCGTCGCCGCCTTCGGCGGCACGTGCTGCAGCACCATCGTCGAGTAGCCGAAGTCGAACGACCCATCACCGAACGGCAACGAGGCGGTCGTATTCACGACGTACGAGACTCGTTCACCGAACGCGTTTCGGCTGCGCGCGCCATCGACCATCGATTGCGCGATATCGACGCCCACCACCGAGGTGAAGTGCGCAGCCAGGGCCTGCGTGAGCCGGCCGAGTCCGCAGCCGAAGTCGAGCGCGTCGTGCGTGGCGGCGATGAGCTGGCCAACCTCGCCCATCGTGAGGTCGATCTCGGCGCGACCACTTGCGAAGAACGGGTCGTCCGCCCATTCGCCTTGCCGACCAGGGTCGGACAGGATCGCCCAGTGCGGATCGCGCCTACCTAACGCGTCCCACTCAGCTGCATGATCGCGAGCCACCAGCGGACAGTAGCAGCGCAGCCGCCTCGGTTAGCCGACCTTGGCGTGCAGGTTTTCGTCGAGTGCGGCCAGGAAGTCCTCGGTCGTCAGCCACGGCGTCTCGGCGCTGACCAACAGCGCCAAATCTTTCGTCATCTTGCCGCTCTCGACCGTCTCGATGCAGACCTGCTCGAGGGCGTCGGCGAAGCCCACGACGGCAGGAGTCTGGTCGAGATTGCCTCGGTGTTGCAGGCCGCGTGTCCACGCGAAGATTGACGCGATCGGGTTCGTCGACGTCGGCTTGCCTTGCTGGTGCTGGCGGTAGTGGCGGGTGACCGTGCCGTGGGCGGCCTCGGCCTCAACCGTGCGGCCATCAGGCGTCATGAGCACCGACGTCATCAGGCCGAGTGAGCCGAACCCTTGGGCGACCGTGTCGGATTGAACGTCGCCGTCGTAGTTCTTACACGCCCAGACGTAGCCGCCCTCCCACTTCATCGCCGACGCCACCATGTCGTCGATGAGCCGGTGTTCGTAGGTGATACCAGCTTCTTTGAACTCCGCCTCGAACTCTGCAGCGAAGATCTCGGCGAAGAGGTCTTTGAACCGACCGTCGTAGGCCTTCAAGATGGTGTTCTTCGTCGACAGGTACACCGGGTAGTGCCGGTTCAATCCGTACCGCAGCGAGGCGCGCGCGAAGTCGCGAATCGAATCGTCGTAGTTGTACATGCCCATCGCGACGCCACCCCCGGTGAATCGGGCGACCTCGAACTGCATCGGTTCGCTGGCGTCGTCTGGTGTGTACGTCAACGTCACAGTGCCAGGCCCTGGCACCACGAAATCGGTGGCCTTGTACTGGTCGGCGTGCGCGTGACGGCCGATGACGATCGGCTTGGTCCACCCCGGCACCAACCGCGGAATGTTGCTGATGATGATGGGCTCGCGAAAGATGACGCCACCCAAGATGTTGCGCACGGTGCCGTTCGGCGACTTCCACATCTTCTTCAAGCCGAACTCTTCGACGCGCGCCTCATCGGGTGTGATCGTTGCGCATTTCACTCCCACGCCGTGCTTCTTGATGGCGTTCGCGGCGTCGACGGTCACCTGATCGTCGGTGGCGTCGCGGTGTTCGATGCCGAGGTCGAAGTAGTCGAGCTCGATGTCGAGGTAGGGCAGGATCAACTGGGCTTTGATGAAGTGCCAAATAATGCGCGTCATCTCATCGCCGTCCAATTCAACGACGGGGTTGACGACCTTGATCTTCGCCATCTGTTCTCCGCTACTCGAGGCTTGAGTTACAGGTCCGCGACGTCGGCCTGTTTGGCGCGCACCGCCTCAGCGGCTTCGTGCAGAGCGGCCAGCTCGGTCGGCGACAGCTGCGTCTCAACAACCCTGCGGACGCCGGATGCGCCGAGCTCTGCCTCGACGCCGAGGTAGACGCCATTGATGCCGTATTCACCGTCGACCCATGCGCATACCGGCAACACCGCGCCCGAGTCTTCGGCGACGGCCTTCGCCATGCGGGCCGCGGCAGCTGACGGCGCGTAGTAGGCCGATCCGGTCTTGAGCAGCGCGACTACTTCGGCGCCACCGTTTCTGGTGCGCGTCACCAACTCCTCGATCGATTCGGCCGAGAGCAGGTCGGTCAACGCACGTTGCTGCCCATCGATCGTGACGGTGCACTGCGACGGCACGGGCACCATGGTGTCGCCGTGCGATCCGAGGGTCAGGGTGCGCACGGCACTGACCGGAACCTTCAGCTGCTCGGCCACGAAGTAGCTGAACCGGGCGGTATCGAGCATGCCGGCCTGGCCCAGTACTTGGTGTTTGGCGAAACCGGTGGCGAGTTGGGTCAACGCGGTCATTTCATCGAGTGGGTTCGACACGACGATCACCACAGCGTCGGCAGCGTGCTTGGCCACGTTCTCGGCGACGCCACGCACGATCTTCGCGTTGGTCTCGATGAGATCCATGCGACTCATGCCGGGCTTGCGTGGCAGGCCTGCGGTTACGACGACGATGTCGGAGCTCGCGATCGCTTCGTAGCCGGAACCTTCGGGCGTGGTGGTCTGACCTACGACGCGAGTCTCGAAGCCTTCAATCGGGCGCGACTGATTCATGTCGAGCGCCAGGCCTTCGGCTTTGCCGTCAACGATGTCGGTCAACACGACAGTCTCGAAGATGTCGTAGGCGGCGAGTCGAAGCGCCGTTGTCGAGCCGTAGAAACCGGCCCCGATGACGCTGACTTTGCCCTTACGCGCACCGCTCATGTGAACCAGGCTCCAGGCTGACGAGGACGACAGGTGCCACCGGATCGCGAGCCCATCGGGTCGCCCAGCGGCGGCAGTACGCCCGTCATGCTATGCGACGCGTACCCGCGTACTGCGAAGGGTTGTGCGGGCCATGGCCTGCTTACCCTTCGTGATCATGAAACACCTGTTTGTTGGTCGCTACCTGACGCCCATGGCCGGGGCATCCTTCAACCTTCGGTGTGTTGGCGTTGCTATAGCGACACCAATGCTCCGAAGGTTGCTCTGGAGGACTCAGATGAAGCTGCGCTCCTCGAAATCGTGGTCGGGAATGTAGCCGATCCGCTGGTAGATCGCATTCGAGGTGGGGTTGGCCAAATCTGTGTAGAGCACGACATGTTCGGCACCAGCATGGAGGGCTGCCTGCGATGCGTGCGCGGTAACTCCGGCACCGTAACCATGACGCCGAAACGCGGGCGGCGTGTACACCGGGCCGATGCGCGAAACACCGTTCGCCGGGGCGCTGAGCCCCGCGAGCGAAACCGGTTCGTCGGTGACCCAGAACCAGAGCTGTCCAGCAGCGAGGCGGCGAACGACGAGGTCTGCAACCTCATCGGTCGGATGGTTCGGGGCTGCCTCGAGATGAAAGGCCCTTACCCAGTGCAGAACGAGTTCAGCATCGGCGGACGCCGCGAGCCGCGCGGAACCCCTGGCATCGGGCACCTGCAGGACGCCGAGCCGGTACAGGCGCATCGACGCATCAACAACACTGCCTGCGCAATCGGCCCACGCGGCGGCGAACGCGGTAGCGGCGGCGGTTTCGCCATTGACTCCGAGCAGTGGCCCGATCTTTGCAAGCGCAATTGCGAGCTCCGCGGCCGCCGCATTCGGCATGCGCGAAAGAACGAGTGGATGCGGTGGCGTGCGCATCGCGACGCCGACCACGACGTCATCGTCGACAACGGCGGCCCACACATCGTCGTCCGCTACTGGATGCATGCCGCTGAGGACACCGTCTACGCGCACACCGATCACCGTCGTGCTGAACGGGTCATCGGCGAGAACCCCGCCCGCCACCGAGACGAATTCGCGCGGGTTGTTGAACAACAGGACGTCCACGCTGCTCAGTATCGAGAGCGGCGGCGCCGCGCAGCAATGGATTTAGACCTTGCCGGCGGCGGGCGCAGCAGCAAGCTCAGGTGCGAGTGACCACGGTGAGCAGCATGAGCGAGCCGCCGAGCAACGACATGGTGAGTGCGTCGGTGAACCTACTGCGGACGGCGAGGAGCCCGGCTTGCCGGGTTGGAAGCACCAGCCTCATCAGTGCAGCCAGCACCAACGAGCCACCGACCAACAAGTTGCCCCAGCGGAAGTGGTGCAGCGCCACCACGATGAGGCCCGCGCCGGCACAGGTAAGAACCACTGCCAGTGGCAGCTCTCGCAGCGCGGGCCGGCGCTGCGGCTCAGCGCTCTCGGTGGCGATCATGTCGTCGGCGACCACGGTCAGGCCATCGTCAACGAGCGCAATCTCAGACGTGACGCGCGCGGGGTCTGACTGGAGCGTCATCGATCCCTCCTCGCCGTCGCCTGGTGCCGAGTCTACCGGTGGCGATCCCGCCCTAAACGCAGCCGAGTCGGGCCTCGGCCACGCTCAGCCGGCCGCGTCCTCCGCGGCTTCGACCACGTTGGTGAGCAGCATGGCGCGCGTCATCGGGCCGACGCCGCCCGGCATCGGGGCCAGCCAGCCGGCCACCTCGCGGACCGCAGCGTCGACGTCGCCGGTGTACCTCGTCTTGCCGTCGTCGCCGACCACCCGGGTGCTGCCGACGTCGAGCACGGCCGCGCCCGGCCGCACCATGTCGGCCGTGATCAGACCTGGCACGCCGGCCGCAGCGACGACGATGTCGGCCCGGCGCACGTGGGCCGCGAGATCTTTCGTGCCGGTGTGGCACAACGTGACGGTCGCGTTCTCGCTGCGCCGGGTCAGCAGCAGCCCGATCGGGCGGCCGACTGTCACGCCGCGACCGACCACCACAACATCCGCGCCGTTAATCGGGACGTCGTAGCGTCGCAGCAGTTCGACGCAGCCGCGCGGCGTGCACGGTTGCGGACCGGCCTTCATCAGCACGAGCCGGCCGAGGCTGCTCGGATGCAGGCCGTCGGCGTCCTTCGCCGGATCCATGGCCTCGAGCACCGCGAACTCGTCGAGGCCCTTGGGCAGCGGCAGTTGAACGATGTAGCCGGTGCACGTCGGGTCGGCGTTCAACTCGCGAACGACCGCTTCGACCTCAGCCTGGGACGCCGAGGCCGGTAGTACACGCTCGATACTGGCGATGCCAACCTCGGCGCAGTCACGATGCTTGCCCGCAACGTAGGCGCGACTCGAGGGGTCGTCGCCGACCAGCACAGTGCCGAGCCCAGGAACCACCCCGCGTTGACGCAGGGTCGCCACTCGGGTTGTCAGGTCGGCTTTGATGACCGCTGCGGTCGCTTTGCCGTCGAGAATGATCGCCGTCACGCGACCAGTCTTTCACGCGCCGAACGGCAGCTTGTTCCCGTTGAGGAACCACAACGCGGATGAGTACCAGATGACCACGATGATCGTGAACACCACGCCACCTGCGACCGGCAGCACCCAGCCGGGCAACCGGCGACTCCGGACCACGACCACCTTGGCGGCGAATGCTCCATAGAAGAGGCAGCCGGCGAGCGAGTGCACCAATACTCGGGTCGGCGACGTCTGGAAGCCGTATGCCCAGATGCAATGGACGGCGACCGGCACCGTCGCGGCGAACGCCAGAATTCCGCTGGCCCGGTGCAGCTTGCCCACCGGACGCGGCGCAGCTCGAATACCTGGCAGCCGGCCATAGATCCACAGCGCGCCTAAGAGTTGCAGTAGCGCGAGACCAAGGACGCCGGTGGCAATCTTCGACTTCAGGCTGAGAGTGTCCTGGCCGTGCGTGCCAAAGATGCTGAACCTGTAGTCGGTCTTGTGGTTGGCGGCGAACAGGGCGACCGCCCCGAATACGACAGCTCCTGTGAGCAGGACGACGATCAGGCGCCGCGACGACGCCGGCGACCGTGCTGATCCTGCGGCTGTGTGACTCATGGCAAGCGATCATGCACCCCAACCGTCGTCAGTGGAAGAAGTGTCGGGTCCCGGTGAAGTACAGAGTGATGCCGGCGGCCTTGGCAGCCGCAACCACCTCGTCGTCACGAACTGATCCGCCGGGCTCGACGACCGCCCGCACACCGGCCTCAATCAGCAACGACAGCCCGTCGGCGAACGGGAAGAATGCGTCCGACGCCGCGACGGCTCCGGCCGCTCGATCGCCAGCGCGTAACACCGCTAACCGAGCTGCATCGACCCGATTGACTTGTCCCATGCCGACACCGACGGTCGCGCCCGCGTTCGCCACCACGATCGCGTTCGACTTGACTGCCCGCACGGCCCGCCAGGCAAAGTCAAGGTCGGCAAGCGTCGACTCATCGGCCGCCACACCGGCTTGAAGTGTCCAGTTCGCCGAGTCGTCGCCGTCCGCGTCGATGTTGTCGACACTCTGCATAAGCACGCCGCCGCTGATCTGCCGGGTCTCGACGCTGCGATGCGCCGGATGCAGACCCGCACATTCGATCAGGCGCAGGTTTTTCTTTGTGCTGAGCAAATCAAGCGCCTCGGCATCGAACCCAGGCGCACACACCACTTCGGTAAAGACCTCGGCGATCTGTTCGGCCAACGCCAGCGTCACGTGCCGGTTGGTTGCAATCACGCCGCCGTAGGCCGACACCGGGTCGCACGCGTGCGCCTTGCGATGCGCATCGGCGATGTCAGTGCCTAACGCGATGCCGCACGGGTTGGCGTGCTTGATGATGGCGACGCACGGCTCGGTGAAGTCGTAGGCCGCCCGTCGCGCGGCGTCGGTGTCGACGTAGTTGTTGTACGACATCGCCTTGCCATGCAGCACCCGAGCCTGCGCGAGGCCGAGCGGGCCATGGTCGGCGCGGTAGAGCGCCGCGCGCTGATGCGGGTTTTCGCCGTAGCGCAACACTTCACCGCGATGCCAGCTGGCACCGAGCCAGGCCGGAAACCCGCTGCCATCGTCGGTAGGTGCGTACGCGTTGCCGAGCCACGACGCCACCGCGATGTCGTACGACGCCGTGTGCACGAACGCATCGACGGCCAACGACTTGCGACGCTCCAAGGTGAATCCGCCGTCGCGCACGGCATCGAGAACTTCGACATAACCAGCAGGCGACACGACGACGGCGACCGACGGGTGGTTCTTCGCCGCCCCGCGCACCATCGACGGCCCGCCGATGTCGATCTGCTCGATGACCGACTCAGCGGCGCCACCGGCGGAGGCAGTCTCGCGGAACGGATAGAGATTCGACACCAGCAGATCGAACGGCTCGACTTCGATCTCGGCCAGCTGACGCACGTGCTCAGGTTTGCGGGTATCGGCAAGCAACCCCGCATGCACCTTCGGGTGCAGCGTCTTCACCCGGCCGTCGAAGCATTCGGGAAAACCGGTGAGGTCTTCGACTTTGGCGACCGGCACTCCGGCCTCGGCCAACACGGCGGCGGTGGTGCCGGTCGACACGATCTGCACACCGGCCGCGGCCAGACCCCGCCCGAGCTCGACGAGGCTGGTCTTGTCGTAGACGCTGATCAACGCGCGTTTGATCGGACGTCGGCCTCCGTCGTCGGGCACAGAACGGCCGTCCGGCATGGAACTTGCGGTGCTCACGGGATGGTGACCTTTCGTCCGGAGATGGTCCAGCCGGCGCGCGCCATCATGCCGACAGTCTCCACGAGCAGTCGTCGTTCGACGACTTTGATGCGCTCGTGCAGGGCAGATTCGTCGTCGTCGTCGTACACGTCGACGCTGGCCTGCGCCACGATCGGCCCGGTGTCGACGCCGTCATCGACGAAGAACAGCGTGCAACCGCTGACTTTCACGCCGTAGGCCACGGCATCGCGCGGCGCGTGCACGCCAGGAAACGCAGGTGACAGCGCCGGGTGCGTATTCAGCACCGATCCGTCGAAGCGTTCCATGAACGCAGCGCCCACCAGTTTCATGAAGCCCGCCAACACCACCAGGTCGGGCTCTTGCGCGGCGACGGCCGCCGTCAGCGCTTCATCCCAAGCCGCGCGATCGGCGAAGTCAGCCAGGTCAACGACAAACGTCGGGACGCCGGCCCTGTCGGCCCGATCGATCGCGGGCGTGCCGACGCGGTCGGCGCCTACTGCCACCACTGTCGCGCCGTACGACTCGTCGGCGGCGGCGTCGAGCAACGCCTGCAAGTTGGTTCCGGTGCCTGACACCAAGACGACGACCCGCAGCGGGTACGTGGCCAGCACGGCCTCCTTCGGAGCGTGGACGCGGCGCCCACGATATCCGGCGGTCAGCCCAGTGCTTCCTCAGCTACGTGTTTCATCGAGCAGCGGTTCAGTCAGCCGCGCTTCGTCCACCACGGTGGCGTCAGCCGCTGGTGCAGCCACGGCAGCGCCCGGTGTCTGTTGGGTGTGCCGCCACCCGAGGAAGGCCGACGTCGCAGCAGCGACCAATCCGATCTCGACAGCGGCGGCCAGACCAACCTGCCAAGGGGACGACCCGAGCCGGGCCATGCGACCAGGCGCAAGCGACCCACTCGATAGCCACGCCAGCGTGCCGAGGATCAACCCCACCGCGCCGCCGGCCGCAAGACCACGTAGTGCGATCTGCGAAATCGGCTCGTGCCGCTCACCCTGACCGCGGCCGACCAGGCGCCCCGCGACCAGGCCGGCCAGTACCGGTGCGAGTGCGGCTAGCCAGGCAATGGCCGGCAATGCGCCGCCCGAGGGCAGCGGCGCCAGCAGCGGCAACGCGGGCACCGCACCCAGGTGCACGCCGCCAAACGCGACCGACGTCTTGGTGCCGACGGCAAAGCCCGGCCCGACCGCCAGCGCACTTGCCCACACGACGACATTGGGCAAGTAGGCAATCGAGGCAACCACCATGAGCGCGGCAGCCGCGATGCCGCCATGCAGCGAACCGACGAACGCAGCCGCGCGCTCGGCATGAGTGGCCAAGCCGACGGCGACCAGCACAAACCCAACCCCGATCACCGTGGCGGTCGCGAACAGCGCCGCCCTCAACACTGCTCGGACGTCGGCCGGTACCGCGCGTGCCAGGCCGCTCAGCTGATCGGTCTCGCGCAAGGCGCCGATCACGGCGAAGACGAATGCGAGAGTGAACGCCCCTGCCATGGCCTGCAGCGGGGCGGGCCGAACCTGCCCAGATTGGCCGGCGCGGGTGAGCAGCGCGGCCGCCACGCTGTAGGGCAGTGCGATCGACAAGCCGGTCGTCAGCGCATCGAATCGATCGTGGGCTCCCGATAGTCGCGCAGCCTGCCGACCAGCCCGCATGAGCAAGGCGGCAAAGGCCATCGACAATCCGAGCGGAACGATGCTGAACGAGCCGCCGGTCAGGTGCAGCCCGGTGTGGTGGGCCACCAACCACATCTGTACCGCCATAGCCAACGCGGGCCGCACGGCGTTGTCGTGGTGCGCCGCCGTGACCCATGCACTGAGCGTCACGCAGACCGGCAACGCGAGCCCGAGCAGCGCCGTCCACAAAGCCACGGCGATGCCGACAAACAGCCGCGGGCGTGCACCCGCCACCCGTCGGCGAGGTGCCGCGTTCTGCAGGAGTGTGCGCGCTGCCGCTGGTATCGGTCGCGTCAGCGTGTCGGTCATAGATTCCATGCTGGCAGTCACGACCCGGCTGGCCCGGAACCTGCGGCCGCCTCGGGGTGTCGGCGCTGCTGTTAGTCCGCCGTGTCGGCGCGGCGACGCTTGACCGTCGCAGGAGGCGTCCGGATGATGGCGTTGCCCGTGGATGTCAAAGCCCTGGACGTCAAAGCCGAAGAGAGGGACGCCGTGGCGCTGCTCGCCGTTGGGAGCATGCAGCCGTCGACCCCTGCGCGCGGCGGCCTGAGGTCAAGCGCGTGGCGGGTTTCGGTCGGCGTGGTCGGAGCGGTCACCCTCGCGCACCTCACGATTCCCGGTCGGCCAGCGACGGTGTGCCCGTTGCGGGCGTTCACCGGCATCCCGTGCCCGATCTGCGGTGGCACAACTGCCGCCGTCCGCATCGGGCATGCCGACCTGGTCGGAGCGTTGCGAGCGAACCCGTTCGTGGTGTTGGGCGCTCTCAGTGTGGCGTTGCTACCCGCGGTCGCGGCGCTTCGGCGGACGCGCTATTGGGGCGATCGATGGCAGGTACCGCCGCAGGCGCTGCTCGCCGCAGCTGCATTGGCGGTTGTCGGCTCGGAAATCTGGCAACTCTTTCGTTTCAGCATCATCTGACGCACCACCCGGCAGTGCCCGTGCACCAGCTATGAGGAGGAATCGTGTCCACACCGTCGGATCCGGGCTCTGGACAGCCCGACCCATGGGCCGTCCCACCCGCTGATGCGCCCGGCCAAAGTGCGCCGCATCCGCCGCCACCTCCCATGCCACCGCCCCCGCCACCCGGGTATGGCCAGCCGCCGGCCTACGGCCAGCCTCAACCGCCCGCGTACGGGCAACCCCAACCGCCCGCGTACGGGCAACCCCAACCGCCGGCGTACGGCCAACCCCAACCCAATTACGGTCAGGCTCCTTACGGCGGGCCGCAACCGAACTACGGACAGATGCCGCCGCCTGCATATGGCCAGTCCCCGTACGGCGCGGGATACGGCGACCCCGAACTTGTCGACCTCCCGGGCGCGGGTCCGACCCGGCTCGCCGGGGCTGGTCAACGCATCGGTGCGCGCTTTCTGGATGCCCTGATTCTGGGGGTGGTGATGGTGGCTTTGGCCGCCGTCCACCTCTACAAGCTCAAGGTCACGCACACGACCACAGACGTGAACGGCCATCAGGTCTCCAGCATCGACGCGGGACTCTACGGGAAGAACCTTCTGGTCAGCCTCGTCGTCTACTTCTTCTACGACGCCCTGCTCATCGGATTCCTCGGCGGCACGCTCGGCATGAAGATGCTCGGAATCCGAGTTGTGCGGACCAGCGGCGGCGGAGCGCCAGGCTTCGGCCCGGCCGCGATTCGATCTGTGCTCCTCACTGTCGTCGGCACCATGCTCTGCGGCGTCGGCTACCTCGTCATCGGGTTGTCGTTCCTATGGGACGGGTCAAAGCACCGGCAGGGCTGGCATGACAAGGCAGCCGGCGTCTACGTCGTACGCGGCCACTAGCGCTGGTTGAGAACACAGAACAGGGCCCGGACGGCTATCCGTCCGGGCCCTGTTCTCTTGCTGCGGTTGATACTGCGTCAGACTCCGGGAGTCCCCGGGTCGGTCGAGTCAGCCGGCGCCGCCGGAGCGGTCGGCGGATACGTCGGAGCTGACTGCGGCGGGTATGGAGTCGCTGGAGGCGCTTCACCTGCTGCAGCCGGCTTGTTCATCACAGTTGCGTCCCACGCCATCTTCTCGCCCGATGCTTTGAAATTGAGGATGGCGAAAACCACAACCGCAATGGCCAAGACGAAAATGACGTACGCGCCCCACTTGAGGCCAACGGAGACCCCCGGGCCACTCGCCGAGCTGTAGGTGAACCCACGCAAGAGCAGCAACAACGTGCCGAGCGTCGCAAGCGCCGCGACCAGCAAGTTGGGCCCGATCGGCAGGCTCGGAAGCGATGCGTTCGCCAATACCCGGGCAGCGACGATGCCGACGGCGATGAGGACCAAGAGCACGCCAAGGAATCCGTAGCTATGCCAAGCGGTCACGCTCGCGCTGGCACCCAGGCCACCAACGCCCTTGAATGACACGCCGTAAAATGGGACGAAGAATGAGAGAAGCAGGAACAGGATTCCTGCTCCAAGAATTCCCTGGTCGTTGCGATTGATCTGCTTCAGGTCGAAGCCGGGCATGTGCCCATCCTCCTCGAGACGTCACGGCAACTGTCGTGCCGTGCAAATGACGTGCCAACAGTGAGCCATGCAGCCGCCGGAAGCAAGACCCCAAGGGTTGAACGATTCCGGCACGTCGTGCATCGCTGGAAACAAGAGTCCGGTCTCCGCGGCGTGATACAAGGTTCTGTGAGGTTGTCGATCGAGGAGGCGTGATGTCAGAGTCGGCGGATCCAGGGCAGGCCTACCGGTCACCGCCGCAGGCCTACGGGCCGCCGCCGCGTGCCTTCGGGCGAGCGAGCAAGCCCATCACCGGGCCGGATGTGGCCGCCGTCGCCCTCGGCTTCATCGCCTTCATCGCGGCATTTTTCCCGTACGTCGGTGCTTCCGGCAAGATCGGCGGCTTCACGTTCAGCGTGAGCATCAACGCGTGGCACAGCTACGCGATAGTCGGGCTCTTCCTGTTGGTCGGTGCTGCCGTCGCCGTCGTTGTCGGCATCGCCGCAGCGTCGGCTAGTCCGCCCGCAAAGGCCGTCCTCGATTTGGTGGCGGCCGGTATGGCAGCGCTCGGCACCGTGCTCGTCGTCGTCCGCGCTCTTAGCTACAGCGGGGTCAGCATCGAATGGGGTGGCTGGATCTTGATCGTTGCCGGCGCGGCCGAAACGTTGTGCGCGCTCGCCAGCCTTTTGGTCTTGGCGGCCCGGCTGCGTCGCGACCGCGCCGCCGACAGTGGCGCTGCATCGTCGGTCGCGTCGTCCCCGGCCCCGAGCTAGAACGTCGTCAGCGCGAGGTCATGAGTTCGCGCATCAGTCGCGCGGTTTCGCTGGGCGTCTTGCCAACCTGCACGCCAACCTTTTCGAGCGCCTCTTTCTTCGCGGCCGCGGTGCCCGATGAGCCCGACACGATCGCGCCCGCGTGACCCATCGTCTTGCCTTCGGGTGCGGTAAATCCAGCGACGTAGCCGACCACCGGCTTGGTGACGTACGACTCGATGAAGGCCGCCGCCCGCTCTTCGGCGTCGCCGCCGATCTCACCGATCATGACAATCGCATCGGTGTCAGGGTCGTCTTGGAACGCGCGCAGGCAATCGATATGCGTAGTACCGACGACCGGATCGCCGCCAATGCCGACACACGTAGAGAAACCGATGTCGCGAAGTTCGAACATCATCTGATACGTCAAGGTGCCCGACTTCGAGACCAACCCGATGCGACCAGGCTTGGTGATGTCGGCCGGGATGATGCCGGCGTTCGACTGCCCAGGTGACGCGATGCCGGGACAGTTCGGACCGATGATGCGGGTCACGTTGCCGCGCGATGTCGTATACGCCCACGCGGCCGTCGTGTCATGCACGGGGATGCCTTCGGTGATGACAACGGCGAGGGCGATGCCCGAATCGATCGCCTCCAGCATGCCGACCTTCGCCGCCGGCGGCGGCACAAAACTCACAACGACGTTGGCGCCGGTCGCGGCCATCGCATCGGCGATACCGGCGAACACCGGCAACGAAACACCGTCAAAATCTACTGACGTACCAGCCTTTTTCGGGTTGGTGCCACCGACAACTGTCGTACCCGCAGCCAACATGCGGCGGGTGTGCTTGCTGCCTTCGGAGCCGGTCATGCCCTGCACAACCACGCGGCTGTTCCGGTCGAGAAAGATCGCCATCGACGCGCCCCCTACTTCGCCGCAGCGGCGAGTTCGGCGGCGCGCTTGGCTGCGCCGTCCATCGTGTCGTTCTGTTCGACACCCGGCAGCGTCGCGGCCGCCAGAATCGCGCGACCCTCGGCCGCACGATTGCCATCAAGCCGGACGACGAGCGGTGCGGTGATCTGTTCGCCCGCGTCGCGCAACTTGCCGAAAGCGGCGACGATGCCGTTCGCAACTGCGTCGCATGCGGTGATGCCGCCGAACACGTTGACAAAGACTGATCGCACCGATGGATCGGACAACACGATCGTGAGGCTGGCTGCCATAACGTCGGCCGAAGCGCCGCCGCCGATGTCGAGAAAGTTGGCCGGCCGCACACCCATGGCTTCACCGGCGTACGACACGACATCGAGCGTGCTCATAACCAGGCCGGCGCCGTTGCCGATGATGCCAACCTCGCCGTCGAGCTTCACGTAGTTGAGGTTCGCTTCTTTCGCGCGGGCTTCGAGCGGGTCGGTCGCCTCGGCGTCAACGAGATCGGCATGGCCGGGCTGGCGGAATGCCGCGTTGTCGTCGAGGGTCACCTTGCCGTCAAGCGCCAGCACCACGCCGTCCGGCGTCTTGACCAACGGGTTCACCTCGACCAGCGTCGCGTCTTCGGCGGTGAACACGTCCCACAACGCGACGATGGCGACGGCGGCCTGATCGAGAATCTCCTCGGGATAGCTGGCCGCGACGGCGATCTCTCGTGCCTTTGCGAGATCGACGCCAACAATCGGATCGATCGGAATTCTTGCTAGTGCGTCGGGCTTTTCGACGGCGATCTGCTCGATCTCGACGCCGCCCTCGCGCGATGCCATGGCGAGGAACGTGCGGTTCGAGCGATCGAGCAGGAAGGAGAAGTAGTACTCCTCCGCGATATCGCTTGCCTCGGCGACGAGCACGCGGTGCACGGTGTGGCCTTTGATATCCATGCCCAGGATCGCGGTCGCTTTGGCCTTCGCGTCGTCAGGGCCATCAGCCAGTTTGACGCCGCCAGCCTTACCGCGACCGCCGACTTTGACCTGCGCCTTGATGACCACGGTGCCGCCAAGATCGGCCGCGATCTCACTCGCTTGTTCGGGGGTTGTGGCCACACCGCCACGAAGCACGGGTACGCCGTGGGCGGCGAACAGGTCTCGCGCTTGGTACTCGAACAGGTCCAACGAGGGCCGTCCTTCGTGGCTGTTGCGACAGGGTGGTCACCACCTGCCTGATACCGCCGGCCGGTTCGGGTGTGAGGCTATCGAGCGAGCAGGGCTCACGCGGACAGGGGTGCCGACGGGAGTGCCGACCTGACGGCGAAGCTGTGGACGGACCGGTGCACAACCGGTGGAGAAGGTGCACAACCGGTGGAGAAGTCGGCCAATTCGGGGGACAACCGACCAAGTTCTGTGGACCGCGAAAAATAGAAAAAGTTGTTGTGCCGAAGGCCTTGCGGCTGGTTCCTGGGACCGCTAGAAATCTCCCACGTCACCGATCACGGCGGCGGCTCCGGGAGAAAAGTTCCGGGTAGCGAAGCTGGCGTCACCCTCGGGGGGCGCGAGCGCAGCGGCTCGGGATCTGGGTTCGGGAAGCAGGCTGCGGGGCAACCCGCGGTCGCGTCGAACGGGCACAACTGCCGGCTCGGTACCTTCAGCAAGGATCGGCTAAGGGCAACCTCAGCTGGTCGGCGCAGCTGGTGCCGGGATCGTGGTTCAGAAACCTCGGACCGCACGGCAGGAGGCAACTCCTGCAACGCGACTGACGGCGGTCGAGCCACGAGCGCCACTGCTGGTCGGCGGCAGGTCAGGCGGCAACGCCGGACCTAAGTGAGGCCCCTCTATCTCGTAAATAGAGGGGCCTCACGCTTTTGCCGATTTTGTCGCACCGCGTGGGTCGACCCCATCCCGACACGCCGCGTGCGCCGGTCGGGCGGGCCGAGACTCCGGGCCTCATCGGCCGCCGACCGGGGGACGGCCGATGCGCCGACCGGCCCAGCGGCGCTGGCGCCGGGTGGCCGATGACATGTCTCAATGGATACCGGCGCTACCAGCTTCGAAGGGCACCTCGTCGCCGCACAGTTCGGCGACGAGACCGGGTACGCCATGCTGTGGCGCGAACTCAATCCGCCGCTTCTGCGCTACCTCCAGGTTGCCGCCGCCGGCGCGGCCGAAGATCTCGCCTCTGAAACCTGGCTGCAGGTCGTCCGGGGATTGAAGGAGTTCCGCGGCGATGAAGCCGGGTTCCGCTCGTGGCTCTTCACCATCGCCCGGCACAAGGCACACGACTGGCACCGCCAGCAGGGTCGACGTCCGACCGCACCGCTCGACGACGTTGCGACCGCTGCGATCCAGGGGACCGACAACACCGAAGAGTCGGCGATCGCGGCGATGGGAACGCAAGCTGCACTGAAGCTCATCGCCTCGTTGCCGCCCGATCAGGCGGAGTTGCTGATCTTGCGCGTCGTGGCCGGGCTCGAGGTGGCCGACGTGGCCCGCATCGTCCATAAGAGCCCCGGAGCCGTGCGTGTCGGCACCCATCGGGCGCTGCATCGGCTCCGGCAACTCCTCGCGGATGACGTGTTCGAGCGGACCTACGCGCCCGAGGTCGTCACACTATGAAGTTACTTCGTAACGCTAAGTGGTGGTCCAGCGTTCTTCGTCGCGAGATGCCACCGCCCACCTTTCGGCGCCGCTCCGTCGAACCGACCGACTTCCACCAGCTCGACCAGCTGGTGGCGACCGGCACGGTACCCGCCGGATTGGACAGCGATTGGGAAGCGGTCTCGGAGGTATTGCGGGACGCGAAAGCTCCCGCAGTGCCGGCCGAGTTGACCGGGGAGACGGCCGCGTTGTCGTCGTTCCGGCGAGCGCAGATCGGCGTCCCGTCCCGTCGACCCCACCAGAGGCCCCGCATGTTGTCTGCTTTCATCACCGGAAAACTGGCCGCGTTGGCCTTGTGCACCACCGCTGGAGTCGGGACTGTCGCGACTGCCGCCTATGCGAACGCGCTGCCCACCCCGATTCAGGGCCTCGCGCACTCCGCGATCGGCGCGCCAGCGCCGCATGAGAGCAGCGACCACGCAGATGGCCCCGTCGTCGCGCCAGCAAGCCCCCCGCCGAGCTCGCACCGCCCGGAGATCACGGTCTCGCCGACCCACCACTCCGAGCCGCCGAGGCCAACGGAAACACACTCGAGCCACCCGGCGACGCAGACCGGCTCGACCGAAACCAAAACATCGGCGGACGTCGGCCCGCTCAGCCTCTGCCTCGCCTACCACGCAGCAGTCGAGCACCACACCGCGTTGGCTGCGGCGATGCAGGCGCGGTTGGTGACCTTCGCGGGCGGCACCGAAAACATCGTCGCGTTCTGCACGAAGCTGCTGACACCGATCCTGCGACCGACCGCGACGCACTCCGAGACGCACGTATCTGCCACACCGACGCCCGCCGAGCACCCGATCACGACGTCGGTAGCCGTCGGATTGTGCAACGCCTACCGGCACGGCACGCTGCCGACGCAGTACATCGGCAGGCTCAATGAGCTCGCTGGCGGAGCCGACCACGTCGCAGCGTTCTGCGCCGCGATGCCAACGCCGACCACAGGTCCCGAACCGACGCACAGCAGCGCGCCGCCGACCGAGCCACCCTCGTCGCCCGTGCACTGAGCTCTCGAGCACTAGCTGGCAGGCTGCCCGCTGCCGCCCTCCGCCTCGCCGTCCCGCCTCGGAAAGCGAGCATGCACCCAATCAACGATGAGGTGCATGCTCGCGCCGGGAGTGAAGATCTCGGCGACACCCATGCCTCTTAGGGTGGCGATGTCGTCTACGGAAATGATGCCGCCACCGAATACGACGATGTCGGCGGCGTCACCTTCGCGTAGCAGGTCGAGCACTCGCGCGAACATCGTCATGTGTGCGCCGGAAAGAATCGACAGACCGA
>Ga0066789_10000227_pt1 | contig 20774 bp, 23 predicted proteins | sample OrgsoiDNA2013049_FD_70960 | JGI IMG/M metagenome (GOLD analysis project Ga0066789, IMG submission 70960) | Permafrost soil microbial communities from the Arctic, to analyse light accelerated degradation of dissolved organic matter (DOM) -... | ecosystem: Environmental > Terrestrial > Soil >...
GTCGTACTGGATCTTGACCTCGGCGCCGAAATCGCGGACAAGGCGATCCAAAGCGCGCCGCTCGGTGGCACCCATGTACGTGGTCGTGATGACCCGCAGCGGGGCGCCGCGTCGCTTGAGGTCAAGCAACTGCGGCTCGATCACTCGCAATCCGTACCACTTGACGAAGGCGCACAGCAGATCGACCTGATCGGCGCTGTCGAGTTCTGATCGGACCTCATGGCCAAGGGAAGGCTCTCCATGAGCGTTGGTCAGCAATGCGGCGTCGCACAGGGGAGTCGCCGGACGGTTGGTGTTTCGGGCGGGCGAGCCCGGTGCGGCGGGAGCTACGAGTGAGAGAAGCTGACTCGGCGATACCGCGAGCTGGTCGTCCTGTGCACCGAGCTGGTCCAGCAACGCATTGACTAGGTCGCGTCGACGATCAACGTTCGACTCGGCCACCAGGGCTCGGACTGCGGCGTCACGGATGTGTCGGGCGAACACATCGGGCTGTTCTGCTGCATCCACGAGCTCTGTCTTCGGGGTCAGCCCCGACCCTGCTGCCTCGTCAATCTGGGCTTGGAGCTTTCTGGTCAGCAGGCTTTCGTACAGTCCCTCGAGCACCGCTGCACCCCTCGCTTCGTGGATTTCCTCATCAGCTTGTCACGCCCCGGTTACTCAAGATATGAGATGTGGGGCAAGCCGTCGGACGATTTCAGAAATCCCATGGACGCACTCGGAAACAGGAGTGTCCGGGTGGGTAAGGGCGGATAGTGTCGGCAGCATGCGAGCAGCGGCTGAGGTCGGATGACTGATCCCACGATCGATGCGCTGGCATTGGGTCAACGGGTTGTCGCTGTGCTAGAGACTGGGCTCCGCACGGCAACGTACAAGTTGGCGACGTTGATGGCACTCGTCGATTACAGCGTCGAGTACCTGCCGGTCAACCCTGAGGACGAGCTCGCAATCCCGATCACCCGGCTGGCCGAGAGAGTCCTGGAGACCTACTGGCGCCAGGTCGCACCCCTCCAAGGCTTCGGGCAGCTGCGCCAGTCAAGCCAGCCCAATGCGCGCATTCTTCGCGCCGTTCAGCGACTGCGAGACGAGGCTGCGGCCAGCCATGCTTCCAGCCCCGCCGTTGCGCGTGACCGACTCCCCATCGCGTATCGCAGAGCAGTTGACGACATCGCACTCACCCTTGCACAGCAGCCGCTGCATCGCCTTCAGCGAGTTACAGGTGCGGGCGCCGACCCGACTTTCCTCTATGACGACACGTGGTTGCATGACCATGTTTCTTGGCGAACCATCAACGAGAGGGGTGGGATGATCACCCTGTACCGGGGGGTGGCTGCCGGATTGGCTCGGTTATCTGGGCTTCTCAAGCCCACTCTGGAACTCTTGTGGGTCCAGGACGTCGTCAAGCTCAATGCCGGCCTCGTCGAGGAGGGTCAGGATGTTGCAGGGCATCTGTTTGGCAGAGAGCGCATCGCCCTTAAACCGGTGCGGTCGGCGCTCCTGGATGCATTCGGGGCGCACTGTTTCTACTGCGGCGCAGGTCTGGGGTCCAGCAGCCCGGTCGACCACGTGCTCCCCTGGTCACGCGTCGCTATCGATGGGCTGGCCAACCTTGTGCCGGCTTGCCAGCGATGCAACACCGATAAGTCGAACGCACTGCCATCTGTCGACACGGTGACACGAGTTCTTGGTCGTGACCGGTCCTTGCTGAACGAGATCGGGTTGCAGGTTGGGTGGCCGGTGCAGTACGAACGCGTCTGCAGAGCCGCTCGGGGGCTCTACCGCGGTTCGCCCGAGGGTGCACCCACCTGGCAGTCCAGGAGGATCTTCAGGCCGCTGGACCTACGGTTCGCTGACGTGCCATGGATCGAGTACGACAGCCGTCACGGAGCGAGTACGTCTGGACAGCCGTCGAATTCACCCCTCACGACTGAGGGCGAACTCGGTCTCTCCTAGCAAATAAGAAGCGGTTGAGAAGTGACTGGAGGTTGAGACCTCACGTCATCGACGGTAGGCGTTGGGCAAGATGACTATGGAGCGAATGTCGAGTCTCGGCGTCGAGTAGACCTGCCCTCTGCACCAACCTTTTCAGGCTCCGTGGGCCCACCACAGCCGACCCATTGACGTTGAGGTCACCTGACAACCATGACCAGTCGGCATCGATGAAACAGAGCACTGACGAAACGATGCAGTCCCCGGGCAACTCGAACTCCGAGAGTGCGTCCATGACGGCGTTGACCTGGTGGTCGAGGCCATTGACGAGGGCGGTCTTTCGGCGGCCACCGACGAAGAGCTCGGACCGTCGCGGTGAGAAGAGTCCACCGAATTTCCGGACCTCGACCCGCTGCCCGACATAGCGTTTCGCGTCAATCACGTAGACCCCTGCGGGCCCTATGGCAATGTGGTCAATGTTGGATCGTTTATGGGGGATACGACGATCATGCAAAGCAAGGATCGACTTGCCTTCCAGACGGTTCAGCACCTTCGCGACCGCCATCTCACCGAGCTCCCCGGATTGCCAGGCCTGAATGTGCTGTGGGTCAGGGAAGAAGTTGCGAGCCAACTTGCGAATGCCCCAGGGCAGCGCTTCAGTCTCTGCGTCGCGCCTATCCTTCCGACGTTGATACTCGCGGCCCGCTGCGCCGCCAGCGGTGCCTGGTCGAGGTGGAATGGCGGCGCTCGTCTCGCTGTCCGTTCGCAGAAGGGCATTGTCCGCAAGCAGCGCCCGACTGTGCTCAGCGCTCGCCGAAGCATCTGCATCCAAACGGTGGATGCAGCCAAGGCAGGTGACCGTGCGTGCTCCTGCATCCCAAAACGCCTTGGAGCCGACCGGAACGTGCGCCCCACAGCCGCACCGGCCTGCATACCGAAGTCTGATGACACGACCTGAGCCGGCCGTCGCTCCCCCTACGGTGCTCTCGCCCATGAACGGAGTCTCGATGATCTGGGCGCCGCGTGTCGGCGAATGGCGCCGGTATCGGCCGAACGGGCCACCGAAAGTCAGCCCAGTGGAACGACCGAGGCCGAGAAGTGGCGTGCGGTTCTGAGCCGGTAGGCCCGTCTCGACAATTGCAAGATTGCTTCCCGGCTAAAACAGGTAGCGATCGACAAGTGTCACCTGGAAGATGCGCTGCCATGTGCTGCTCAGAGGCGGGCCCGGGGCGGTCGGGTCTGGTTCGGCGTTTGGACTGGGACTGCACTGGCGTTCAGCACCATGTCGATGCTGTTACGGAACTGCTGCCACCGGCCGGCGTCGCGCTCCAGCACTGCCCGGCCCGAGTCTGTCAATGCGTAGTACTTACGCCGGGGCCCGGACTCCGAGGCCACCCACGACACGCGCACCCAGCCCTGCCGCTCCAGTCGCAGCAGCGCCGGGTAGAGCGTGCCCCCCGGAACCTCACCGAGGCCTGTCTGTGCCAGCCGCTGCGCCAGGGCGAACCCGTAGTCCGGTCCCGAGCTGAGCGATGCCAGCAGGCACAGGTCGAGGAACCCGTGAAGCCAGTGGCCCGTCCGCTTCATGCTAGCCAGCCTAACTGCTTACCCAAGGTATCTGTCTCCAGCGGTGCAATCGGCGGAGTTTCCCCTCGATCCCTGGCTAAGGGCCACACCGTGGTGTGAGGCTGACGGGTCGTGAGCGCTCACGGATCAGGATTTTGGTCCCAACTCTAGATTCCGTTGGAGCAGGCTGGGATATTGGGCAAGGTCGATACAGGGACGACGTGGATGAGCGCATGAAGACAAAGCGCGGGAAATCAGGAGAAACCGAAAATCTCTCTGGAGGCACCACATGTTGAATCACTCGAGGCCCTGTCGCGCGTCATACCTCATCGTGGCTGCGACTGTCGCACTCAGCCTGACCGGCTGCGTAACCATCAACAAAGTCGCCGACACCAAGACGAACAGCTCTCCGGCTGTGACGAGCGCGGCCAAGCAGGTGCCGACGGCAAGGGTGCTGTACGACACGATGCGCCGTAGCGTTGCCGCCGCCAAGAGCGTTCGCATCAAGGGCGAGATCAACACCGGGGGAAAGACGCAGACGATCGACATCGCTGGTGACCGTGACGGCAAGAACACCAGGGCGCTCGTCAATGATGGCACCGGCCAGGCCGAGCTTCTCACTGTGGGCGACTCTGTCTACATCAAGGCCGACACGGCTTACTGGACCGAGCACGCGTCGGCGACGGCCGCCGCGGTCGCCGCGGGTAAGTACGTCAAGGTTCCGGCGGGGATGGTTGGAACAGACGCTCTCAAGGTCGGCACGCTGCTGGATGGCGCCTTCACGGACCTGCCACTTGCCGGCCTGCTCCAAAAGGTTGAGGCGACCGACCTTGACGGCACCCCGGCCTACGTCCTGGCGGACAGGCTCAACCCCCAGGCCGGCCGGATCTACATCTCGGCTGACGGCAAGGCCCGCCTGCTACGCATCGTGAGCGTCAAAGCCAGTGCCGGAACTCTGGACTTCAGCGAATGGGATTCCGTCCCGCCCAAGAGCGCACCGCCTGCCGACCAGCTGGTCAAGATCCCGGGTCTTGGCTGAAGAACCCTGATGAGGTTGTTCGTGGAGCGCCCACAGTCCGACGCGTTGTCTGCGTCTGGATGTGACTTTCGTCACCAGGACCGTCGACACGTGTGGCGTAGGGTGCACGGCAGGGGGGACAGTTAACAGGGACGTTCTGGATCCGTCATTGTCGGCGCCCTCAGGAATGCGACTCCCGCCGAGAGCGCCGGCCCATCCGGTGGGCTCCCAGGTTCAAGATTGCTTGTTTGACCTCGTGTCCGTACGGTTCGGCAACCATCCTTGTCGACGGCGTCGACCCGTTTGCTCGCGGGACGGAGTTCGGCGTTTGCCTGCCGCGTCTATGCCACCCCGGCGGGGCTGTCGGGTGTGCCGCCGTCGGGCGACGTCATCTCCGCCCTGACCGTCGCTCGTGACCGGGGGCTGGCGCCTGCGCCCGGTGGTGTCCGGTGGCGGAGTGGTGGTCGACGCCGGGCAGGACGGCCGGGTTTACGTGGACGGTGCCGTCATCCAGGCGGGGCACACGATGGATCAGCTGGTGCTGGGCCTCGTCGGCGATCGCGTGAGCTTCAACAACGCCAAGGGTGTTGTCGACCGTCAGGTTGATCTCCGCGCGCATCCGGTGCCCGATCCAGCGCAGACGCACACTCTCGACGCTGCGGACACCCGGCACGTCACCCACCGCTGCCTCGGCGGCGTCAACCAGATCGGGATCGACGGCATCCATCAGCCGGCGGTAGATGTCCCGCACGGCGCCGCGCAGGACACCCAGGATCGCCACCGTGATGAGCAGCCCGACGATGGGGTCGGCCAGCGGGAAGCCGGCCATCACTCCGATCGCCCCGATCACCACGGCCAGGGACGTGAACCCGTCGGTGCGGGCATGCAGCCCGTCCGCGACCAGGGCCGCGGAGCCGATCTTGTTACCCACCCGGATCCGGTAGACCGCCACGAGCTCATTACCTGCGAACCCGATCAGGCCGGCCGCGACCACCACCCACGCGTGGCTGATGGGCTGGGGGTCGACCAGCCGGCGGATCGACTCGTACGCCGCCAGCATCGAGGACAACGCGATCATGGTGACGATGAAGACGCCGGCCAGGTCCTCGGCCCGCCCATACCCGTAGGTGTACCGCCGGTTCGCCGCGCGCCGGCTCAAGACGAACGCGACCCACAGCGGTATCGCGGTCAGCGCGTCGGAGAAGTTGTGGATGGTGTCGGCAAGCAGGGCGACCGATCCGGTGATCAGCACCACGATCAGCTGAGCGAAAGCGGTGACCCCCAGGGCGACCAGGCTGATCTTGACCGCCCGGATCCCCTCGGCGCTGGCCTCCAGCGCCGAGTCCACCGATTCCGCCGCGTCGTGGCTGTGCGGGCTGAAGAGCGACAGCACAAGACCCTTCAAGCCGGTTGGGTGCTGATGGTCGTGATCACCACCACGTCGGTGAGCGTTCCCCGATCCTTGGTCGTGGTCGTGGTCGTGGTCGACAGGCGAGTGCTCGGGGCCGGACTGTCCACTTTCGGGGTGGGCGTCAGACATGGGCGTCAACTTTCGAAGCGATGCGAGATGAATGCGATTGGGTGACCTGGCCAGGGTCCGAGCCCTGGCGAAGGCCGGGCTGGCTGGGAACGTCGGGGCCGGGGTGCTCGGCGTTGTACACCGCGTCGCGGACCAGCCGAGCCACGTGCTCATTCTCCAGCCGGTAAGACACCTGAGTCCCCTCCCGTCGGGTCCGCACCAACCTGGCCATCCTCAGCTTGGCCAGGTGCTGGGACACCGTGGTTAGGAGCCGAGGCATTCTGCGCTGTCGAGTTTGGTTCGGTCAGCCGCCACCGCATCCGGGGGCCAACCCACCGCCAAGCAGCTGAGGCAATGCCCACGGCAACGACAGCGATCAGCAACCCGGCAACAATGTCCTGCCCGTGGTGCACGTGCGCGGCCATACGGGCAGCCCCCACCACGATGGCCGCGGCCAGCAACAGCGCTCCGAGCCACCTGCGGTAGATCATCACCAGTAGGGCGACCGTGACCCCCAATGCGGTGTGGTCGGAAGGGAATCCGTTGTCCGCAGGATGTGCGAACAACGGCTTGACCGACGGGTCGACGACAAAGGGTCGCGGGTCCGTGTGGATGGCCGCAGCCAACTTGATCAGCACGACCATGACGACCAGGGACACGATCGCCTGCACAGCCAGGCCCACCTTGTCCTGTCGGGGGAGGAAGAGCCAGATGACAGCCGCCGCCAACAGGATGAAGAAAAGAAGGTCTTGAGCGGCGGCGGCGGTCAGGGTGTTCATGGTAGACAAACCTGACACACGCTTCAGGGATGATCAAACAGACGAACCCGAGAAGCCCGGCCAGGGCGCCCACTGGGGAATAGCCAGCTAGCCCGCCACGAAGCAGTTGTCTGCTTCCGCTGCCTACCGCACTATCGTGGTGCCGCTGGTGGTGGCGGTCGGCATCATCGTGGCGCCGCTGGTCCTCGTCGCGGTTGTCTGGTCAAGGCGGTCGTGGCGGGTTTCCGGCGTCGGCGATCGGCAACGTGATCTCGAATCTTGCCCCCTTGCCGGGTCCGTCGCTATGGCCCAGCAACTGTCCGTGGTGAGCCTGAACGATCGCCTTCGCGATGGTCAGCCCGATGCCGCTTCCGGCGCCGTCAGCGGTGCGGGATGAGTCGCCCCGATAGAAGCGATCGAACAGCTGGTCAGCTACGGCGGGGTCGAACCCTTCGCCGTTGTCGGTCACCACGATCCGGCAGCGGTCGTCGTGTCGGGTGGCGGCGATCGTCACGACGCCCCCGGTGCCGGTGTGTCGCAGAGCGTTGTCCAGCAGTGCGCCCAGAGCCTCGGCTAGCCGGTCGGGGTCGACCAGCACCTGGCAGGTGGCGACGGTGGCCGCGAGGGTGAGGCTGATCCCCTTGGCGTCGAACCGCGGTCGGGCCGCGGTGACCGCACCGGATACCAGGTCCTCCGTCGAGACCAGGACCGGGTGCAGGTTCAGCTGACGTTCCTCCGCCCGCGATACCGCAGACAGGTCTCCGACGAGTCGGTGCAGTCGCTGGGACTGTTCGGTGAGCGTCGACAAGGTCGTCTGGTCGCTGGGCAGGATGCCGTCATTGATGGCTTCGATCGTGGCCTGCATCGAGGCCAGGGGAGTACGCAGCTCGTGGGCCAGGTCGGCGAGCAGATGCCGGCGCGTCTGGTCCGTGGTCGCCAGCCGGCGGGCCATCAGGTTGAACGCCGTTGTCAACCGGTCGAACTCCGGGCCAAGGCGCGGCTGACGAAGCCGGGTCCGGTAGTCGCCGTCGGCGATCCGCTGGGCGGCCTCGGCAGCCTGGGCCACCGGAGCCGCGACTCGCTTGGCCACAAGCCAGGTCACGACCAAAGCGGCGGCCAGGGCGGCAGTCACCCCCACGGACAAGGCAATGAGCACAGCGTTGGAGAAGGCCTCGTCAACGTGGGCCTGGGCAGGGGCGGACACCAGTGGCTTGATCTGGTCCAGGTGCGCGTGGAACACCGGCCGGGCCACGAGCAGCGCTGAGACCAGGAGGGTTCCAGCGCCGGCGATGACGACCAGGCTCATCGCGGTGAAGATCCGCCAGGCCAGACCCAGGGCAGACTTGGGCGGCCGGCCGGCTGATGCCCTCATCCGGGGCCCATCCTGTAGCCGACTCCGCGGACGGTCCGAACGTAACGCTCCGTGGCCGGGTCGTCTCCGAGCTTGGCCCGGATGTGGGCGATATGGATGTCGACCAGGTGCTCTTCTCCGGCCCAGTCCGGCCCCCAGACCCGCTCGATGAGCTGACTGCGGGTGAAGGCGAGCTTGGGTCGCTCGGTCAGGGCCTCGAGCAGGTCGAACTCGGTACGGGTCAGCTCTATTGGGGTCTGTCCCACCCGGACCTGCCGGGACTGCGGGTCCAGGCTCAGGTCGCCGATCGTACGCACTTCCGGGTCTCCACTGGCGTGCGCGGCCATCCGAGGTCGTCGAAGTAAGCCGCGGATACGAGCAGTGAGCTCTCGGGGAGAGAACGGTTTGGTCATGTAGTCGTCCGCACCGACCGAGAGGCCGATGAGGGTGTCGATCTCTTCACTGCGGGCGGTCAGCATGATCACGTAGGCGTCGGTAAACGTACGCAGCTGGCGGCAGACCTCGAGGCCGTCGATACCCGGCAACATCAGGTCGAGCACGACGACGTCGGGCGGATCGGATCGCGCCGCGACCAGTGCCTGCTCCCCGTCGGGCGCTGTGGTGACCACGAACCCATCATGTTCGAGGTAGCCGGCCACGGCACGGACCAGGCTGGGCTCGTCATCCACGACCAGCGCCCGCAACGGGGTGCTGATCGAGGACGCTGGTGATCTCAGGGAGCTCAGGAGTCCTCCATGGCGATGAATGCTCCGTGCCAGGTGTGGTACCAGGCGGCCCCGGTGGAGGAGTTGACCGACATCATTCCACTGACCACGCCATTGTGTTGGAGGTCAAGGGTGAAGTATCCCGGGTAGGCATCGAGGCTTTTGATCGTGGTGCCAGGCCGGTTGGCGGCCAGCCACGAGGTGGCGATGTTTCTTGCCTTCGTGGAGTCAACCGCTCCGGCGCCGCCGCCATTCGCGCGCATCATCCCCAAGCGAGTGTTCCACATCATGGCCGGACCCGGTTCGGTGCTCACCGAGCCCGTACGGGGGTCAACGATGACCTCGGTAGCTGACTTCCCGGCACCGTCCTTGAGCTCGACGTAGAAGCCGTTGTCAAACCACATCACCTCGCCCGGATGCAGCCCGGCGGCCGTCGCCGCGGACGCGGCCCGCGTTCGAGCCGCCGGTATGGAGGACACCGCAACCCCATCACCAGGCAGCGACACGATTCCCATGGAGCCCATCGAGCCCATCATCGAGCTGCCCATCATGCCGGCGCTGGACCCTTGACCTCGGCTGCCCATCATCCCCGCGTTGGGGCCCTGGCCCTGGCCGCCCATCATGCCTGCGGAGGGCCCCTGGCCCTGGCTGCCCATCATCCCCGCGTTGGGGCCCTGGCCGCCCATCATGCTCGCGTACGAGCCCTGGCCGTAACCGCGCGCCGATGGCCAGTAGGCAGAGCCACCAAGGGTGCCAGCAGCCACCGCCGCCGAGGCGACCAGGGCGATCACGGCTGCCGCCAAGGCGCCAACCATTAAGGGACGTCTCACGGCGATCACTTCCCGTCGCGCTGGGCGGCCAGGAGAGCGGCTCGTTGTGCCTGCCAGGCTTCCAGGTCTATCTCGCCGTTTGCCATTCGGCGGTCGAGGATCTCCACCGCCGACTCACCGGTAGTGCGGGGAGGCTGCTCGCCGCTGGCGGGCAGCAGCCGCGTGACCAGCCACACGATCAGCCCGAGCAGGATGAGCCAGAACAAACCCATCCCAAGCAATCCGAGTGCGCCCATTCCGCCGCCATACCAACCCATCATCGTGAACTCCTCCTTGACGTGCCCGGGTGTTCCGGATACCTACAGCGTCGCGCCCAAGTGCTGCGATCGTGGTCAGGAACCATGAAGAAACGATGTAGAAACTTGTCGCGCCCCGGCGCAGCGTCCATCTGGTCGGGGGCGGTGAGCTCCTGAGCGAGGTCCCACTCCCAGGTGAGCTTTGACCCCCTCCGGGGGCACCTGGGTCTGGGTTCCGGCCTTCAGGCTTCAGGGAATCTTCATGGTTCGGCCTGCCCAATCGTCATGTGGGCCGCGGAGTCTTGGTATGAGGTACGTGATGACCTGGAAGGGGTGACCTTGATGTTCGCTGGTGCGTGGTGCGGGCAGTCGGGTGTGGGCGGATGGGTTCTCATGGGCCTCTTCTGGGCGACGTTCTTGGGTCTGGTGCTCTGGGCTGTGAGCCGGCTGTTCGGCCGTGGCCGGGGGGCGGGCGGTACTGAGGGGAACCGCCGTGAGACTGATGACTCCAACGACCTGGATCTGCGGTTGGCACGTGGGGAGCTGGACGTCACCGAGTACCGGACTCTGCGCGACGAGCTGCCCTCATCCAGGGGTCACTGAGACAGCAGGTTCAATGGGTTGGCAGGAGTATCAGGAAGGTTGATCCCTGCCCGATCCCGGGGCTGTCTACGGTGAGCTGGCCGCCTTGCGCCTCGACGAGGGCCTTGGCGATGGCCAGGCCGATGCCTGATCCTCCGTGCGTCCGGTCCCGGGCGGTGTCGACCCGGTAGAAGCGTTCGAAGACGTGCTGCAGATGTTCAGCCGGGATGCCGTCGCCGGTGTCCGCGACCGACAGCTTGACGCCACCTGTGCTGGGAGAGGTGGTGGCCGAGATGGTGACCGTTCCACCGTCGGGGGTGTGCCGCAAGGCATTGTCCAGCAGATTGCCCAGGACCTGTCCGATCCGTTCCGGGTCCAGCTCCAGCTCTGGCAGCCCGGGTCCAATGTCCGAGACCAGTCGGACGCCCTTAGCCTCGTATGCCTCGGCCGCTGTAGTGACCGCGGCAGCCACCATCAGCTCTGGGGACACCGGCTCGAAATCCAGGCGAACCTGTCCTTCTTCAGCGCGGGAGACTGTGCTGATGTCTTCCGACAACCGGGCCAGGCGCCGGGTCTGGGAGCGCAGGAGCTCCGCCGTCCCGCCATCCAAGGTCGCGACGCCGTCCTCCAGGGCCTCGAGGTAGGCCTCCAACGTTGCCACCGGGGTGCGCATCTCGTGGCCCAGGTCGGCCAGAAGTCTGCGGCGAGTTCGCTCGACCGAGCCCAGCCGGCCGGCCATCTGGTTGAACGCTGAGGCGAGCGCGTCGAACTCCGGGCCGAGCCCCGGACCGGGGACTCTGATGTCGTAGTGGCCACCGGCAACGTTGCTGGCCGCCGCCGCGATGGTCGCCACGGATCTGCCGATCCTGCGGGTCTGGTACACGCTGACTGCCAACGCAGCCACAAGCGCCGCCAACAGAGCCAAGGACAACGAGATGGCATTGGCGCTCCGGTAAGCCATCTCTGCGTGTGCGATCTGGGCCGGCGTGGATCCGACATTGGCGCTGGCGAGGTGAGTGTGGAACAACGAGGGGCCGACATTGGCAGCGATCAGCCATGCCGTGAGCGTGCCGGCCACAACCACCAGTGTCTGGGCCACCAGCAGGCGACTCGCCAGACCAGCGCCTCGACGTGTCGGCTCGTTGACCTGCTGCTTCATGTGCCGTCGCCCATCCCATAGCCGATGCCACGCACCGTGCGCACGTACCTCGGTGAGTTGGGGTCGTCGCCGAGCTTGCGACGAAGGTGCCCGACGTGGACGTCCACCAGGTGCTCGTCACCCACCCAGGTCTGGTCCCACACCGCGTCGATGAGCTGGCGGCGGGAGAAGACCAGCTTGGGTCGGGCCGACAATACCTCCAGCAGGTCGAACTCGGTGCGGGTCAGGGCCACCGCCTCACCGTCCAGGCGGACCTCGCGTGCTGCCACGTCGATACTGACAGCTCCGAACACTCGCGGCTTCCCCTCCTGCGAAGGCTGCTCGCTCGTGGTGGAGGCTCGGGGACGGCGCAGCATCGCGTGGATCCGAGCAACCAGCTCACGAGGGCTGAACGGCTTGGTCAGGTAGTCGTCCGCCCCGACAGAGAGTCCGACGATCTTGTCGATCTCATCAGTACGCGCCGTGAGCATGATGATGTAGCAGTCGGAGAAGGTGCGCACCACCCGGCAGACCTCGACACCGTCGATCACCGGCAGGCCCAGGTCCAGCACCATCACGTCAGGATCGACCTGGCGGGCCTGGTCGATCGCCTGCTGCCCGTCCTGGGCCATCGACACCTCAAAGCCGTCGCGGGTCAGGTAGGACCCCACGAGGTCGGCCAGGGCCCGCTCGTCGTCTACCACCAAGACGCGATAGCCGGTGAGGGTTGGTTGTGGGACGGGTGTGCCCGCCGGTTGGCTCATATCCCCAGTGTGGGCGATTCCGGACACAACCCAGGCACTGGGGCCACGCAGCCTGACCTTCAGTAAACCTTCATGGAAAACCCGCTGGAACCTTCGTTGAACAGGCGGACTCTGAGGGCATGGCTGAAGTTGAGATGACCCCCGCGTGGGGGACGCCCGGCCAGGGGACTCCTGGCGGCCCCTCGACCCGGGGAGAAGCCGAACCGATGGTGGTCACCCTGGTGGAGGCATCCGCGTGCCACCTGTGTGAGGACGCGAAGTCGGCCCTGGCAGTCCTCGCGAAGTCGTATCCGATGACCGTCCACGTGGTGCCGATGGGCGAGGAGCCCGGGCGCACGCTGATGCAGCACCACCGGGCTCCGATGAGTCCCCTGGTCCTGCTGGACGGTCAGTACTTCAGCTCGGGGCGGCTGCCCAGGCGCAAGCTCGAGCGACGACTGGCGAAGGTGCAAAGAGGAGAGACCCCATGAGTAACCTGCTCACCACCGGTTCGGTGCTGGCCGCCTTCTTCGCCGGCGGCGTCGCGCTGTTCGCGCCCTGCTGCATCGTCTTCCTGGCCCCGTCCTACCTCGCGGTGGCGGTCAAGAACCGCCGCTGGCGGCTGCTACCGCTGACGTTCATCTTCGCCGCAGGTCTGGCAGTCATCTTGATCCCCATCACCTTGGGGGTAAGCCTGATCGCGGGGACCATCGCCCACTACCACCAGCCGCTGTACTACGCCGGCGGAGCGCTCATGCTGGCCCTGGCTGTGTTCACCCTGTCCGGCCGGATGGTCAGCCTGCCCAACTTCGTCCGGGCGCCGGACACCAGCCGTGGGGACTCCGCCAGCTTCTTTGCGCTGGGTGTGTTCTCCGGCCTTGCCAGCAGCTGCTGCGCCCCAGTTCTGGTTGGCGTGATGACCCTGTCTGCGCTGTCCGGGTCGCCCGGCGGTGGCCTCGTCCTGGGCCTGGCCTACGTCTTCGGCATGGCTTTTCCGCTGTTCGTCATGGCGTTGCTGTGGGACCGCTTCCACCTCGGCGAGCGCAAGTTTCTCAAGGCTCGGCCGGTACGGTTGCACCTTGGCACCCACATCCTGGCGACCAACACGGTCAACCTCGTTGTCGCGGCAGGGTTTACCGTCATGGGTGTCTTCGTGATGTACCTGGCTGGCAGCGGTGAGATGACCTCCGGCCCAGGCTTCCAGGTGGCCTTCGGCAAACGACTGGCCTCGGTCTTCAAGTGGGTCGAGACGGCGACCGCATCAGTGCCCGAGGCCATCCTCGGCATCGTCGTCCTGGCGTTGGCTGCAGTGTTCGTCTACGCCACCCTTCGGAACCGCCCCCGCAGGGGAGAGCCCCCCTTCGGGCAAGAGGACGACCCGGAATCCGAGGAAGTCTCCTCCTCCCACGAGAACACCACCGAGCTACCCTCCGCCCACAAATGAGGACCCTGAGATGACAACAGGAACCAGTAAGCAGACAGCGGCCCAGCCGAGCCATGAGCACATCAACCAGCTGCGAGCGGCTCAGGCCAAGAAGGACCAGCGCCGCAAGCTACGGATCCGCCTCAGCTGGGCGGGCGTCACCGTCGCGGTAGTCGGGATTGTCGTGGCGATGATGCTCTCTTCACGGCAGGAGACTTCCTCCGTGGCCCGGGTAGCGCCTGACTTCACCCTCACCAACACTTCTGGGGCTCAGGTGAGCCTGGCAGCTCTGCGCGGCAAGAGTGTCCTGCTGTACTTCAGCGAGGGGGCCGGCTGCCAGGCCTGCCTGGTCCAGATGACCCAGATCGAGAAGGACCCGGCTTTCGCCGCGGCAGGGCTGACCGTCCTGCCCATCGTGATGAACTCGAAAGCGCAGATCACGGCTGACATGGCTTCCAACGGGGTGCGCACCCCCTTCTTGCTTGACGACGGCACCGTGTCCACGGAGTACGGAACCATCGGCAAGGGCATGCATGCCGGGCTGCCGGGGCACAGTTTCGTGCTGATCGACAAGACCGGGAAGCAGCGCTGGTATGGCGAGTACCCCTCGATGTGGCTGTCCAACGCCGACCTGCTCAAGGAAGTCCGCTCCCACCTGGCCAGCTGAGCCTCGCCGCAGGGGCGGTGAGTAGGACGCAGGCGGATGAAAGGGACATGCGAATGAGGAGTCACCGATGATGGGTTGGTATGGCGGAACGGGTCCGCTCGCAGGGTTTGCGGTCATCGTGTTCTGGCTCGCACTGCTCGGGCTGATCGTGTGGGCGGTCGGGCGGTTGTTGCCTGGCAGCAGTGGCGAGACGACCCGCGCAGACAGTGAGTCCCCGGTGGAGATCCTCGACCGCAGGCTGGCCAACGGCGAAATCGACATGCACGACTGGCAAGCCCAGCGGAGCGCTGTGATGGCCGCCAAAGAGAAGACTGCGCCGGCCACACCGGGCACCAAGTCACGCCCGTGACCATCCTCACCATTGCCGTCGCGTCTGTCTCGGGAATCGTGTCCCTCGCCAATTTCCGTATCTGAGAAAGAGTTCATATGAGCCAAGACACACGCACCCGCCCGGCCGAGCCTGGCACCCGTGAGTCGCTCGACGGTCTGGATGGTGGCCCCTCGGTCTCCGGTGCGGATGTTCTGAACCGCCTGTGGCGGTTCTTCATCTCGATGCGGACCGGGCTCTGGCTGATCCTGGCGATGGGGCTGCTGTCACTTGCCGGCACCCTGCTGGTGCAGGCGCCGGCCGGGATGTCTGCCGACCCGGCGGCCTACGCCTCCTGGCTGGCCTCGATCCATTCCAGGTACGGCGGCTGGACGCCGGTGCTGGACAGGATGGGTCTGTTCGCGGTCTTCACGTCGATCTGGTTCAAGGCGATCATGGTTCTGCTGACGACCAGCGTCCTGGCCTGTTCCGTCAACCGGGCGCCTCGCCTGTGGAAGCTGGCCCTTCACCCGCGCACCCGGATGGGTGAGACGTTCTTCACCCATGCGCCGCTGCGAGCCCGCGTCCTGGTGCCGGCAGACCCGGACGCAACAACCGTCTATGTAGGTGAGGTCCTGACCGCCCACCGCTTCAGGACCATCACCGACCCGGACGACCAAGGCATCAACCTGTACGCCGACCGTTTCCGCTGGGGTCCCTTCGGAACCGTTGTGGCCCACCTGAGCTTCGTCATCATCCTGGTGGGTTTCTTCCTCAGTGCGACCACCGGTTTCAGGGACACCAACTTTGTCGTCCCGGTGGGGTCCACGGTTCAGGTTGGCCACGGGACCGGGCTCGCGATCAAGACCATGTCCTTTAACGACGCCTACTACCCGGATGGTTCTCCGAGTGACTACGCGAGCGACCTGATCCTGTACAAGAACGGCGTTGCGGTCGACAGACAGACGATCCGGGTCAACCACCCGTTGAAGAGCGGCGGCGTCACGTTCTACCAGTCGTTCTTCGGCGAGGCCGCCGCGATGAAGGTCACCGACGCCGCCGGCAAGACCCTCTACAACGACGCAGTGGCGTTGGCGTGGACCTCCAACGACGGAACCCACAGCATCGGTCAGTTCAACATGAAACCCAAAGGCATAGCCGTCTACGTCGTGGTTCCTTCTTCGGGCAAACCGGACCCGAAGATCAAGGCAGGTCAGATCCAGCTCGAGGTCGACCAGGACGGGAAGAAAGAACCCATCGCGACCCAGGTCGTGGACCAGGGCAAGCCGGCCACCATCGCCGGGTTGACCTATACCTTCCAGCGCACCCGCCAGTTCACCGGCCTGATCGTGGCCCACGACCCGGGAGTCCCCTTCGTCTGGCTCGGCTCGGCGTTGCTCGTGATCGGCCTCTACCTGGTCTTCTTCTTCCCGCACCGTCGGATCTGGGTTCGGGTCCGTAAGACATCTGGCGGCACCGAGGTCCTCTGCGCTTCCACCATGAAACGTGACGTCGCGTTCAAACCGCTGTTCGCCCAGCTGATGACCGAAGTCGAGCTCGCAGGCGCCCCGTCGAGCACCAACCGAGAAGCAGGGCCGAACGAAGAAGGGAAGAGCAATGCTTAGTCTGTCGCAATATGCCTTGATTGCCGGCCTGATGATGGTCGCCCTGGCCGTGGGCTGCTACATCCTGGCATTGACGCTGGGGCGATCGGTTCGTCAGGCGCCGGTGATGGCCCATGCAGGCGTGAACGCGCAAGGGGGCGGGATCGCCGCGGATGTGGCGCCGCCGCCGGCAGCGAAGCGTGGCTCTCTGGCGCAATGGGGGACCAACTTCGCCAGGCTCGCCGCGGTGTTCCTCACCGCGGTGCTGGTCCTGCGGTCGATCGCGGTCGGGCACGGGCCGTTCACCAACCAGTACGAGTTCTCGGTGGCCTTCGCCTGGGGAATGGTCGCGGCCTACGTGTACTTCGAGCACCGCTACCACGTGCGCACCATCGCCCTGCTGGTCCTTCCGATCGCCGCGGGGATGCTGCTGTACGCACTGTCGGTCGGGGCCACCGCTAACCCGCTGGTGCCGGCGCTGCAGAACAACCTGCTGCTGACCATCCACGTCGCGGTGGCGATCGTGGCCTACGGCGCGTTCTCGATCTCCTTCGCCGCCGCCGTGCTGTTCCTGACCCAGCCCGAGGAGGGCCGGCCGGGTTGGCCCAAGCCGGCAGTGATGGACGAGATCGGCTACCGCGCGGTCATCATCGGGTTCCCGCTGCTGACCCTGACGGTGGTCCTTGGCGCGGTCTGGGCGGAGATCGCCTGGGGCAGCTACTGGAGCTGGGACCCCAAGGAGACGGCTTCGTTGCTGACCTGGCTGGTCTACGGCGCCTACCTGCACGCCAGGGTGGCCAGGGGCTGGGTCGGACGCCGGGCGGCCTGGCTGCTCGTGGCAGGGTTCGCCTCCGTGCTGCTCACTTTCTTCGGCAACCTCTTCTTCGGCGGCCTGCACAGCTACGCGAAGTAGACCGCACCCAAAGACCAGCAAGAACAGGGCCGCATACCCAAAGCAGGCTTACGCACAGACGAGAAGGAACACTTCAGATGAGTCCACTGCCCACAGTCGCCAAGCCGAAGACCTGGCAGCAGCGCATCTGCGAGAGCAGGCGCGGCACCCTGACCGTCCTGGCAGTGACCGCGGCGCTCGTCATCGGTCTGGCCTACCTGGTAGAGCGGCCGACCGCGACCGCGGCGGGCCTGCAGGCCATTGCCCTCACCGGGCCCACAGCTGGTGCCCCACCGAAACTCGGCAGCCCAGCCCAGGACTTCACCGCCGCAACCGTGGACGGCAAGAAGGTCTCGCTGAGCGGGTACCAGGGCCATCCGGTGTGGCTGACCTTCGGCGCCAGCTGGTGCGCGGCGTGCGTGGCCGAGGCGCCCGACATCCAGGCTGCGTCCGAGAAGTTCAAGGCCAGGGGCGTCGTTGTCCTGTCGATCTTCATCCGCGAGGACGCCACCACGGTGCGGGACTACGCCACCCGCGTCGGGTTGACCTACCCCAAGGTGGCCGACCCGGACACCCGTATCGCCTCGGCCTACCGGGTCTACGGGATCCCCGCCCATTTCTTCATCGACAAGTCAGGCATCCTACGATCGATAAAGACCGGCGGCCTGAGCCCCGAACAGATGGACGCCGCCCTGACCGAGATCAGCCGATAGGCGAGCAGCGCCGGCGACGCGCACCCCTGCGTATGCAGGTCATCAATGCCATGCCGCGTCGACGGCAACCGAAACTTGATCAGCAGAGTGGAGCAAGGATATGAGCAAAAAGGGACAGCGTGAAAGTGAGCGGACCGCCCGTCTTGAGGCGGTGCGGACAAAGCAGCGGCGGACTGAGCGGCGGCGCAAAACGATCATCGTGACCGCGGTGGTCGCGGTCGTCGCCCTGGTGGGCGGTGGGTCATGGGTGTTGATCGCTGCCGGCGGCTCTGGGCCCTCCGCGCAGCCCCAGGTCGCGTTGACTGGCCTGCAGACCTACCCGGGCTTGGCCCGCGACCACGTGACCGGCGCTGTGGTCTACCCCCAGACGCCACCCGTCGGTGGCAAGCACTCGGCCACCTGGCAGAACTGCGGCGTGTACTCCGCGCCGGTGCCGAACGAGAACGCGGTTCACTCTCTGGAACACGGCGCCATGTGGATCACCTACCGTCCAGACCTGCCGGCCGCCCAGATCGCCACGATCGTCAGTGACACCTCCGGAGAGCCGTATGCACTGGTCAGTCCCTATCCGGGGCTGCCGTCGCCCATCGTCGCGTCAGCGTGGGGAGTGCAGCTGAAGCTCAGCTCCGCCAGCGACCCCCGTCTGAAGTCGTTCGTCGAGACGTACAAGTCGGGCAGCCGCGCGCCCGAACCTGGTGGCGAATGCACCGGAGGCGCCGGAACCCCGCAGGGTTGACCGCGCTTGACCTCCTGTCGAACCGGGAGCTGGGCGCGCTGGTAGGGGCGCGAACGCTTGCGCTGGCGACTCAGCCTCGGGCCGCTGGAGCATCGTGGCGGAGCCTCCGGTAGCTCAGGCTCCTCGGCAGCAGCCGCCGGCAACCTGCGCCTGGGCGCCGACATCGACCAGAGCAAGGTCGTGCCTGGGTTGAACGTCATGACCCCCTGCGCCACCGCAGCAGGACCCGGACTTCGCGAGATCCACGACCACGTCGTACATCATGGCGGCAGGCTCGTCGAGCAGGAGTTCTCCGAGTTGTGCGTGCACTTGCAAGGCCGCCTCGGTCGCGAGCATGGAGGCAAACGTCTCGGCGGTGGTGTGCTCTACCAATGCCGTGTAACTGCCATCGGAGGCGCGCAGCAGTCGTCGGCCCGCAAGCCCGTCGATGTCACGAAGCTGGTCGTTCGACCAGGCGAACCACGCCCGAAACTCGGCGTCGCGCTCAGTGGGGACCTTAGGAAACCGGGCGATTGCGACGAACATGTGTTCCTCCATCAGCTGATGCTCAGGGTTCAGGCGGTGCGGGCGCACGACCGGTCCCACCAGACCATCGGTCGGGCGGCGACGCTTCTGATCTTCCCGCCCACACCCATGCCGGACTGTCGCGGTTCCATGAAGAAGCCATGAAGATGCTGCTCTGGTGGCCCGCGGGGATGGTCGAGTTCATGAAACCTTGACCGTTTCGCCTGCGTGTTCTTCACAGCGATGATCCACGGTTGGTCCAGGACGAAGAACGTGATGGGTCACCACCTGGCGGTGCCTGCGAACGGACGGAGAGACACGTGCTGCCGGTCTTGTTCTCGGTTTTTGGCTTTGACATCCAGTCCTACGGGGTGAGCAAGGCACTGGCCGCACTGGTGGCCGCCTTCCTGCTTGCCCGCGCATTCGAAGGGTTGGATCTCAAGCGGGACCTGGCCTACTCCCTTGTGACGTGGACAGTTCTCTGGGGCTTTGTCGGCGCCAAGATCTACTACCTGCTCGAGCAGCTGCCCAACTTCGATGTGCACCACCTGGGCGGAATGGGCTTCACGTGGTACGGCGGCCTCATCGGCGGGGTCGTGGCCGCGCTGGTCATCGTGCACCGTCACCAGCTCCCGCTCGGAGCTATCGCCGGTGCCGCGGCGGTCCCGCTCACGGTCGCCTATGGCATCGGCAGGCTCGGCTGTCTGCTCTCTGGTGACGGTACCTATGGCAGGCCCACGTCTGTGCCATGGGCGATGACGTTCCCCAACGGCGTGGTGCCAACAACCGTGCCCGTCCACCCCACGCCGTTGTATGAAGCGCTGGCCGCTCTCTTGATCGCTGCGGTCCTGTGGGCACTGAGCAAGCGCTGGAATCCGGCCGCAGTGTTCGGCGCCTACCTTGCGCTGAGCGGGATCTCCCGGTTCCTCGTCGAGTTCCTGCGCATCAACCAGCCATCCTTGTTTGGGTTTACCCAGCCGCAGCTGTGGGCGCTGGTCAGCCTGATCGTTGGTGTAGTCCTCATCGTTCGCACCCAGTACCTGAACCGTCCGCGACGCAGAGCAGCCGAGGTGCCAGCCGATGGCGCGACAGTGACCGCTCGGTCGGACGATCTGTTGACGCCACGGTCGACCTCCTGACCGGCGTGAAACTTCAGAGTTACTTCATCGTCCGTGCACCAGTTGGCCTGGGTTCGACGCACAGGCTAGCGGTGAGAGGAATCCTGCCGGAGAGATCCGGCCCAGACCAGCAACAGGAAGGCCCAAGATCATGAACACCAACATGCAAGGTCACAACCACGGCGGGAAGAACCATCTGCTCGGGATGCTTGGCATCGGGGCGCTCCTGCTGGTCGTCCTGCTGGCCACGGGAAGCTCTCTTCGGACGGCGTTGCCGTTCGCTGCCTTACTGGCCTGCCCGCTGATGATGGTCGGAATGATGTTCATGATGATGCGGGGCGGCAACGGACGCCAGCAAGGCAACGATGCTCAGAACCAACCTGACCGGAACGACGCCACTGACCGCCCCAACCGGGAT